>Ga0102590_1002173_pt1 | contig 24592 bp, 18 predicted proteins | sample AraplaMF_Col_mMF_FD_76859 | JGI IMG/M metagenome (GOLD analysis project Ga0102590, IMG submission 76859) | Arabidopsis root microbial communities from the University of North Carolina, USA - plate scrape MF_Col_mMF | ecosystem: Host-associated > Plants > Roots > Endosphere | place: USA... | reverse complement strand
AGCGCGCCGCGTCCGTGTCATGGCCCAGGTCGCGTGCCATCTGGGCGAGCATCGCGTCGGACAGCGCGTACTCCAGGGTCACCGAGGCGCCGTAGTGGTAGTCGGAGTCGCCCGGCTTGGAGTACGGACGGTTCTTGATGTAGGGCGCGAAGCCGTTCGCGATGTACTCGCGGTTCGACTCCCGGCCCACGTACATGGTGTTGGCGGGGGGAACGCCGTCCGCGTTCTTCTTCAGCGCACGGTAGGCCCGCTCCTCGTGTCCCTTCAGGAGCCCCTGCTGGTAGGCGTGGGTGAGGAACGGGGTCACCGGGTCGCCGCTCATGATGTTCGTCTCGACCGTGCCGTAGCCCCACTTGGGCAGCCAGCCGCCCTGCGCGTCGATCTCGAGCACGGAGAGCGCCATGTCGCGGGCCTCGCGCGGGGCGAGCAGGGACAGCAGCTGGGCCTGTGTGCGGTAGGTGTCCCACAGGGACCAGTTCTGGTAGTACGTGAACCCGTTGGTGCGGTGGATCCGCTGGTCCCAGCCTCTGTAGCGGCCGTCGGCGTCACTGCCGATGTTCGGCGCGAGGAACGACCGGTAAAGGGACGAGTAGAAGGTGGTCCGCAGGGTGCGGTCGCCCCCCTGTACCCGGACGTCGTCGAGGCGGTCCTCCCAGGCGCGACGGGCTGCCTCCCGGACCTCGTCGAACGAACCGGGCTGCGCGGCCGCGAGATTGGCCTCGGCGCCGCGCGCGTCCACATACGACAGCGCGGTCCTCGCCTCCACCGTCCGGTCCCTGGTGGTGTCGAACGTGACGTAGGCGCCGTTGCGCCCGGGGCCCGAGGACTTCGTCGCCTTCGGGGTGATCGAGTCCTGGTACCAGGTTCCGTGTGCCGTGAAGGGGCGGCTGAAGCGGGTGACCGTGTAGACCGTGTACGGGCGCGTGGAGCGGCAGAAGCCGCTGCCCGTGATCGTGGTGCGCACGGTGCGGTCGTCGAGGATCTCCACGTTGGAGGAGATGTTCTTGTGCAGCGCCTGGCCCGCGTTGAGCAGCACATTGGCCTTGCCGGTGGCCGGGAACGTGTACCGCTGCACTCCGGTGCGTGCGGTCGCCGTCAGTTCGGCCTGGATGCCGTCGCCGAGTCGGACCCGGTAGTAGCCGGGGCTCGCCTGCTCGTCGGCGTGGCTGAACGTGGCCGCGTACTTGGCGTAGTCGGTCTCCGTGACGTCACCGGTCGTCGGCAGCACGGGCAGATCCCCGCCGATGGCGCAGCCGACGCCGGAGAGGTGGACGAGGGAGAAGCCGCGGATCCGTCGCTGGGTGTAGTCGTAGCCGGTTCTGTGCCCGGTGTCCGGGGAGAGCTGGACCATGCCGAAGGGAACGGCGGCACCGGGGAAGGTGTTGCCTTCGTTCTGCGTGCCGATGAAAGGGTTGACCAGGTCGGTGAGTCTGCCGTCGGGCGGATCGGCGGCCGGGGTGGCCGGCGGGGAGCACAGGGCAGAGGCCGCGACCGCGCCCGCGGCGGCGAGGCGCAGGCGCCGGGTCCATCTCATCTGGGAAGACCTCCGGGGGATCGACATCGTTGCCCACATGGTGGTGGCGCCGTGTCGGATTCCGGAGCATCCGAAGCGGTTGACCTGGGGCGCGTCGCGGAAGACCGGTGCCCGGCAGCGGGGCCGCACGGGTGCGGGGAGTCGGCGAAGGACGGACGGTCTGCCGCCGCGGAACGCCCGAGGAACCGGGCGGAGTTCACCGTCCGGGGTCCGGATGTCCCGTCCCGCGGCGGGGAGCAGTTCGGGGCGGGCCGGATCGGTTGCGGGGCCGCCGTGGGGATGTCAGGACAGGTGGACCGTTCGGGGTCCGGGACGGGACGGCGCCGCCGACGGCGTCGTGGGGGCCGCGCGCGAGGAGCGCGTTCGGGGACACACTCGCCCGCGGGGAGGCGGGTGCACGCCTGCGTCGGTCATGTCAGACCTCGCTTTCGTCGTCCCCCGCCATGTGCCCGGGCCCGTTGCGGGAGCGTCCCCGCGCTCCCGGGCCGACGGCAAGTGCTCATGGGCGACGATAGGCGGCCGGTGACGGGCACTGCCTGCCGAGGGCCCCTCCGGTGCGTCATTCGGGTGGCCGGACCGTGTGCCCCGGCCGCCGCGGGGGCACACGCGCGGGACCGCCTACGGCACGTGCTGCCCCTTCCCCAGTGCGATCACCCCGCCCTTCGACACCGTGTACAGCTCCGTGTCCCGGTCCGGGTTGACGCCGATCGTCGCGCCCGGCGGTACTTCGACGTTCTTGTCGAGGATGGCTCCGCGCACGATCGCGCCCCGTCCCACATGGACGTTGTCGTGCAGGACCGAACCCTGCACGACGGCACCGGGGTCCACGACAACGCCCGGAGACAGCACCGACTGCGTCACCTGCCCCCGGATCAGGCACCCCGCGCTGATGATCGACTCGCTGGCGATGCCGCCGGCGTTGAAGCGGGCGGGCGACAGCTGGCCGGAGTGTGTGTAGATCGGCCAGCTGCGGTTGTAGAGATTGAAGGCCGGCCGCTCCGCGATCAGGTCCATATGGGCGTCGTAGTACGCGTCCAGCGTGCCGACGTCCCGCCAGTACCCCCGGTCGCGGCTGGTCTCGCCCGGCACGTGGTTGGCGCTGAAGTCGTACAGCTGCGCCTCACCGCGGTCGGTGAGGGCCGGCAGGATCGAACCCCCCATGTCGTGTACGGAGTTCGGGTCCTCGGCGTCCCGCTGCAACGCCTCGATCAGTGCTTTGGTGGTGAAGATGTAGTTGCCCATCGAGGCGAAGACGCACTCGGGGTCGTCCGGCAGCCCGGGCGGGTCGGCGGGCTTCTCCAGGAAGCGCTCCACGGTCAGGCCGTCCGAGCCCGGGCTGATCACGCCGAAGGAGGGGGACTCGGCGCGCGGCACCCGTATCCCCGCGACGGTCACGCCCGCTCCGCTGTCGATGTGCCGGGCGAGCATCTGCCGCGGGTCCATCCGGTAGACGTGATCGGCCCCGAACACCGCCACGTACTCGGGCTGTTCGTCGTATATCAGGTTCAGCGACTGCAGGATGGCGTCCGCGCTGCCCAGGTACCAGCGCGGACCGAGCCGCTGCTGGGCCGGGACGGGGGTGACGTAGTTGCCGAGCAGACTGGACATCCGCCAGGTGGTGGTGATGTGCCGGTCCAGCGAGTGCGACTTGTACTGCGTCAGCACGCAGATGCGCAGGATGTCGCCGTTCACGAGGTTGGACAGGACGAAGTCGACGAGGCGGTAGGTTCCGCCGAAGGTCACGGCCGGTTTCGCGCGGTCGGTGGTCAGCGGCATCAACCGCTTCCCCTCCCCGCCGGCCAGTACGATTCCCAGCACCGAAGGTCCACCGCGCCGCATGCCGCCGCCCCTCTAAGCCCGGTTGTGCCGCTCTCTGTTCACTGACTACCCCTGTTCGAGGAGTTCCTCGTACAGGCGAACCGTGCGGCGGGCCACCGTGTCCCAGCCGAACTGCTTCACCGCCCGCTCTCGGCCGGCGTCCCCGAGGCGCTCGGCCGCCACCGGGTCGGCGAGGACCGAGTCCAGGGCGCGGGCGAGGTGCTCCTCGAAGTCGTCGTCCACGTCGACCAGCAGACCGGTGCGACCGTCGTCGACGACCTCCGGGATGCCCCCGGTGCGCGAGGCCACGACCGCCGTACCGCACGCCATGGCCTCGAGGTTGACGATGCCGAGCGGCTCGTACACCGACGGGCAGACGAACACGGTCGCATGCGTGAGGAGCTGGATCACGTCCGGACGCGGCAGCATCTTGGGGATCCAGTGGACGCCCTCGCGACTCCTGCTCAACTCCTCGAACAGGTCCCGGAACTCGCGGTCGATCTCCGGCGTGTCGGGGGCGCCGGCGCACAGCACGACCTGGGTGTCGGGGTCGATGTGCCGGACCGCGCGCAGCAGATGCGGCACGCCCTTCTGGCGTGTGATGCGGCCGACGAACAGGACGTACGGGCGGCCCGGGTCGAGGCCGAGGCGGGCGAGGACGTCCGTGCCGGGGTCGGGCCGGTAGAGCGAGGTGTCGATGCCGTTGTGCACGACGTGGACCCGGGCGGGATCGAGGTCCGGGTAGCAGCCGAGGATGTCGTCGCGCATGGCGCCGGAGACGGCGATCACGGCGTCCGCCGCCTCGACGGCGGTCCGTTCGGCCCAGCTGGAGAGGGCGTACCCGCCGCCGAGCTGCTCGGCCTTCCAGGGGCGCAGCGGCTCGAGCGAGTGGGCGGTCATCACATGCGGGATGCCGTACAGCAGTTTGGCCAGGTGCCCTGCGAGGTTGGCGTACCAGGTGTGGGAGTGGACCAGTTCGCGGTCCTGGAGGACGGCGGCGATGGAGAGGTCCACGGAGAAGGTGCGCAACGCGTCGTTGGCGGTGTCCAGGGCCGGCCACGACCGATGGCGTACGACGCCCCCGGCACCGCCCTCGCCCCAGCAGTGCACGTCGAGGTCGGTGAGCGAGCGCAACTCCCGTGCGAGGAACTCGACATGAACACCCGCGCCGCCGTACACGTCCGGCGGGTACTCCCGGGTCAGCAGGCCCACACGCACCCGGAACCCCCTGTCTCAGCGGCTGGTTCCCACATGGTCACCCAGATACCGCGGTTGCGGAAGACCACACGGGTGTCAGTCCCGGCCCGGTGGGCGGTCGAAGCAGCAGTCGCCGCACACACCGCCGCCGGGCAGCCGGTAGTAGAGGCAGCAACTGCGGCGCCGGCCGGTCGTGGGATCGAGGGTGCCGGACAGGTCGGGATGCGCGAACAACCCGGCGGCCAGCCCGCGGGCCCGCTCGGCGACGTCCGCGCGGCCCTCCGTCCGGGCCCAGTGGCCGATCATGCGCACGGCGCCCGCGAGAGCGGAGCCGGCGTTGCCCCACAGCAGCCGTTCGGAGACTCCGTGGCGAGAGGCCAGGGCGGTGGTCAGCGGGACGAGATGGGCCTCGCGCACGACGGCGTCGAGCGCGTCGACGGGCAGCGCGCGCACCTCGTCCAGCCACAGGTCCTCGGGCGCGCTGCCGTCCGGGTCCCAGGACAGCCGCCCCGGGTCGAGGTCTGGAACCCTTCCGTACAGCACGGCGCACCCGAGCGCGACGGACCAGAGCCGGGCCGCCAGGCCCTGGTGGGCGATGGAGGCGGCGACCCGGGCCTCGGGGGCGTGGAGACTCCGTGCGACCTTGCGGACGCGGAAAGTCAGCGGATCCCGGTAAACATCCTCGGGGCCGTCGGACGGGGCGGCCGTGTACGCGTGCGCGAGGTCCGGCAGAGCCCCGCGCCGGGGTACTCCGGTGCGTAGTACGAAGAAGCCGCCCAGGGAGCCGAGCGCCGCGAGTTCGGGGTCGAGGTCCACGAAGGCCAGTAGTACCAAGGCCCGCACGGCCTCTCAGCAGGGGGGAGCCATCCGTGGTCACCCCTCCAGGGGAGGACGGGAGCGTGTTCGTACTCCATCGGCAGTATGACCCAATGCGTGCTCAGGTACGACGACGGGAAGGGTTCCGCACGGCATCGTGTTGATTATGGACGCCGACTGTCAGCCGCGCCGGGCATCACGCTCCGGCCCCCCGCAGAGGAGCCGCTCATGAGCGCCCTCGCGTTGTCCGTGCTCCTTTCACTGTTCTCCGCCGTCGCCTACGCCGGTGGAGCGATCGTGCAGGAGCGGGTCGCCGTGTCCTCGCCGGACGAGTCCTGCGCGCCGCTGCGCCGGCCGGCCTGGTGGGCGTCGGTCGTGCTGAACGGTCTCGGCGGGTTGCTGCACGTCGCGGCGCTCGCCTACGGTCCCCTGAGCCTGGTCCAGCCTCTCGGCGCGCTGACCATCGTCTTCGCCCTGCCCATGGCCGCCCTGTTCGTGGGCCGCAGGGCCGGGGCGACGGCCTGGCGGGGCGCGGTCATGGCGACCGTCGGCCTGGCGGGTCTGCTGTCCCTGGTGGGCGCCTCCGACGCCCAGACGCTGAGCGGCGCCCAGCGTGTGACGGTCGCCCTGGTCACCGCGGCCGGCGTGCTGGCGCTCATGGTTGCGGCCCGCGCGGCACACCGGCATCCGGCGATACGCAGTGTGCTGCTGGCCACCGGGTCCGGTGTCGCGTTCGGCATGTCGTCGGTGTTCACGAAGACGGTCGCGGTGGACTGGAAGAGCGGGGTCGCGCTCGCCGATGTGCCGAGCCTCGCGGTGATAGGCGTCTTCGCGACGGCCGGTCTGCTGCTGTCACAGGCCTCCTACCGGGGTGCGGGCCTCGCGGCCCCGCTCGCCACGCTCACGGTCGTGAACCCGGTGGCCGCGGCGGCGGTCGGCATCACCATGTTCGGCGAGACCTTCCGCTACGGCAGCACGGGCACCGCCCTCGCCCTCGGTTGCGGTGTCGTGGCCGCGGGCGGTCTCATCCTGCTCACGACGGAGCGGATCGGCGGCGAGCAGCGCACGGCCGCGGCCCCGTCGGCCGCCCCGGAACCCGTCTGCGAGCCGGAGCCGCTCCAGACGGTGATCGCCCCGGTGCCCACCCAGGCACCGGTCCCTGCCGAGGAGGACGTGCCCGCGGCGGCGCCGGCCAAGGAGGACAGCTACGGCGACTGGGAGCCGGCCCCGTTGTACGCCCCCTTCTACGGCGGGCCCTTCGTGCCCGTGCCTGCCCCGGACCGGCCCCGGGCCCGCGTGAAATCCTGACCGCTTCGGACGGGCGTCAGAGCCTGACGCCGCCCGCGCGGAGATAGGCGAGCGGATCGATGTCGCTGCCGAACGCGGGCCCCGTCCGTACCTCGAAGTGCAGATGCGGGCCGGTACTGTTGCCGGTCGAGCCGGAGCGGCCGATGCGCTGGCCGCCCACCACACTCTGCCCGTCCTTCACGGAGATCGCCGACAGATGGGCGTACTGCGTGTAGCGGCCGTCGGCGTGCCGGACGACCACCTGGTAGCCGAAGGAGCCGCCCCAGCCCGCGGCGACGACGTGCCCCGAGGCCACCGCCTTCACGGAGGTTCCGGTGGGCACGGGGAAGTCGACGCCCGTGTGGTAGCCCTTCGACCATGCCCCGCCCGCGGCGTGGTAGGGCGTGCCCGTGGCCGCGGTCACCGGGGCGACCATGGAGTGGGTGGTGGTCCGCTCCGAAGTCTGCTTGCGGGTGGACGACTTGTGGGTCCGCGAGGGTGCGGGTTCCGTGCGCGCCGGGGCCTTGGCGCGCAGTTGCAGCCGCTGACCGGGCAGGATCAGATCCGGGTCGGCCCCGACGGCCTCGCGGTTGGCCGCGTACAACCGCTGCCAACCGCCCTGGACATGATGGGTGTCGGCGATCCCGGAGAGCGTGTCCCCGCGCACCACGGTGTACATCTCGGCGGTGCCCGCCTGCGACTGGGGCGTGGTCTGCGGTTTCACATCCCGTACGGAGCGCTTGGCGGCCCGCGTGGCGGTGCCGGGGGTGTCGCCGGTGGGCCCGCTCGAACGGGCCCCGGAGTCGTCGCGGGTGAGGCCCGCGCGTACGGAGCAGACCGGCCAGGCGCCCGGGCCCTGTCCCTTGAGGACCTTCTCGGCCACCGCGATCTGCTGGTCCCTGGTGGCGAGATCCGCGCGCCGGGCGTAGGCCGTACCGCCGTAGGCCTCCCAGGTGGACTGGGTGAACTGCAGTCCGCCGTAGTAGCCGTTGCCCGTGTTGATGCTCCAGTTGCCGGTCGACTCGCAGGCGGCGACCTTGTTCCAGGTGTCCATGTCCGCGGCGTGCACGACCCCGGCACCGATCAGCGGGATGGCCATGCCCGCACTGCCCGCCGTGACGGTGAACGAGGTGCGGTTGATCCTTGTCGGCTGATACCGGCGGTGCCGGCCGCGTACGGCCATGGGGACCCCCTCGACATGCGTCAGGAGGGGCAAAAGTAAGCGTTGCGAACAGGCCATGACAAGACGGCAATCGGCCTCTTCGGCGGGCCAACTGACCTGGTTCCGTCACCCGTTTCCGGACGGGCGAGGACGACCTGCCGGTGCGGCTGCCGCCTGCGCGCCCCTCGCCGCGACACGCGGATGTGCGGTGGGCGTACCGGCACGTCAGGATGGTCACCGGGCAATACTGACGAACACGACCGGCACCACCCCCTGAGGATGTCCTCAGGACCGAACCGGCACCGCCGATTCCAGGACCTCTAGGAGCCAACCGTCATGAGCACTTCAGCCCAGATCGGCGTCACGGGTCTCGCGGTCATGGGCCGCAACCTCGCCCGCAATTTCGCGCGCAACGGCTATACGGTCGCCCTGCACAACCGGACCGCGGCACGGACCCACGACCTAGTGAAGGAGTTCGGCCACGAGGGCGACTTCGTGGCGACCGAGACCGCGAAGGACTTCGTTGCGGCGCTCGAGCGGCCCCGGCGTCTGATGATCATGGTGAAAGCCGGGGCGCCGACCGATGCGGTGATCCAGGAGTTCGCCCCGCTCCTGGAGCCCGGCGACATGATCATCGACGGCGGCAACGCGCATTTCGCGGACACCCGCCGACGTGAGAAGGAGCTCCGCGAACAGGGCATCCACTTCGTCGGCACCGGTATCTCGGGCGGTGAGGAGGGCGCACTGCACGGCCCGAGCATCATGCCCGGAGGCTCGGCCGAGTCCTACGACTCCCTCGGCCCGATGCTGGAGAAGATCTCCGCGAAGGCCGAGGACGGCGCGCCCTGCGTGACCCACGTCGGGCCCGACGGCGCCGGCCATTTCGTGAAGATGGTGCACAACGGCATCGAGTACGCCGACATGCAGCTGATCGGCGAGGCGTACCAGCTGCTGCGCGACGTCGCCGGCTACACCCCCGCGCAGATCGCCGAGATCTTCCGCACCTGGAACACCGGGCGGCTCGACTCGTACCTGATCGAGATCACCGCGGAGGTGCTCTCGCACGTGGACGCGGCGACGGGCAAGCCGTTCGTGGACGTGGTCCAGGACCAGGCGGAGCAGAAGGGAACCGGACGCTGGACCGTGCAGATCGCCCTCGATCTCGGGGTGCCGGTGTCGGGCATCGCCGAGGCGGTGTTCGCGCGCTCGCTGTCCGGGCACTCGGCGCTGCGCGAGGCCTCGCGCGGCCTGGCCGGCCCGAAGCCGGCACCGCTGGCCGAGGACGAGGCCCGGGCCTTCGCCGACCGGGTGGAGCAGGCGCTGTACGCGTCGAAGATCGTGTCGTACACCCAGGGCTTCCACGAGATCGCCTCGGGCAGCGAGGAGTACGACTGGAACATCGACCTCGGCAGCATCGCCTCCATCTGGCGTGGCGGCTGCATCATCCGCGCGGCCTTCCTCGACCGCATCCGCGCCGCCTACGACGCCCGCCCCGATCTGCCGAGCCTGCTCTCCGACGAGACCTTCGCCCGTGAGATCGGGCAGGCGCAGGACGACTGGCGCGAGGTCCTCGTCGCGGCGACCCGCCAGGGTGTCCCGGCACCCGGGTTCTCCGCGGCGCTCGCCTACTACGACGCGCTGCGCGCCGAACGGCTGCCTGCCGCGCTCACCCAGGGGCAGCGGGACTTCTTCGGGGCGCACACCTACCGGCGCACGGACCGAGAGGGCTCGTTCCACACGCTGTGGGGCGGGGACCGGACGGAGGTCGGGGCGTAGCGCGCCCCACGCACCGCATCACGGTGGCCCGGTGCCCGGAGGGAGACCTCCGGGCACCGGGCCACCGCGCGGCGCCGGCCTACTTCAGGGGCGGCCCCGGCTCGGGCTCCGGCACCGGGTCGGGCCCCGGTGGCTCCGGGATCGGGGACGGAGGCGGCTGAGGCGTGGGCCGGGGTTCCGGGTCGGGCACGGGCTCCGGTCCGGGACGCGGACGATCGGGACCCGGACCGGGCGGAACGGGGCCGGGTACGGGCGGCACCGGCGCCGGGCCGGGCGGCACGGGTTCGGGCGGCACGGGTTCCGGGCCCGGCGCGGGCCCCGGCTCCGGAGTCGGATCCGGTCCCGGGGTCGGTCCCGGTCCGGGCGGCGGTCCCGGCCGTGCGGGATCGGGGAACGGATGCGTCATCGTGTCCTCCAGCCATTAGCTGCGTCGGCCCTGGACTTGTGCCCCGGGTACCCGGGGCACCGATCGGCACTCACCCCGTCGCGGGACACCGGCAGGACCGGGTGGGCCACGGACCGACCGGAAACTACCCGGTCGGCCGTGCGGCGCCGCGGAGCGCCGCCGCGGCCGCCGCCAGCCCCGGTTCGGGGCTGGCGAGGACCGGGACGTCGGTCGAGGTCAGGTACCCCGCGGGGGCCATGGACGCCTGGGCCAGGACGATCGCGTCGGCATCGGTGACCGTGTCGGCGCTGCCCGCGACCGCCCGCACGTATCCGTCGGTGTCGCCCGCCTCGAACCGCTCCCACGCCCCCTCGACGAGTACGGTGCGCACCTCGACGTCGCTGCCGGCCGCCTCCTCCCGGATCAACGCGACCGTGGGCGCCAGGGTGCTCTCCACCGTGGCGATCACGACGATGCGGGGGCCCGTCGCCACCGCTGCGGCGGCCATCGGCCGGTCCACCCGAAGCACGGGCACGTTCACCTCCGTGCGCTCGGCGACCGCACCGATGGTCGAGCAGGTGCACAGCACGGCGCGGGCGCCCGCCGCGACCGCCGCGTCGAGGAGATGCCGGACGGCGTCGGCCACGGCGTCCGGGCCATGGACGCGGGCACGTTCGAGCAGTTCCTCGGCCACGAGATGCCTGAGTTCGAGCCCGGGATGGAACCGGTCCCGCAGGGCGTCGAAGACGGGGACATGGGCGGATGAGGTGTGCAGCAGGGCGAGCGCGCCGCGCCCCCCGCCGTCGACTGTGGACACGTTCTCTCCCTCGGTCAGGCCGTGACGGCCTGCGGGCTGCGCTCCTGGTCCGAGCCGGGTACGGGGGCGGACGGGTCCGACCCCTGGGCCACGATCCGGTTCTCGCGGTCCACGTGCACGACCCTCGGCCGCAGGGCCCGCGCCTCGGCGTCGGAGACCTGGGCGTAGCTGATGACGATCACCAGGTCGCCGGGGTGCACAAGATGGGCCGCGGCACCGTTGATCCCGATGACGCCGGAACCGCGCTCGCCCTCGATGACATAGGTCTCCAGCCGGGCGCCGTTGGTGACGTCGACGATGTGGACCAGTTCACCGGGCAGCAGATCGGCCGCGTCGAGCAGGTCCGCGTCGATGGTCACGGATCCCACGTAGTGCAGGTCGGCCTCGGTGACGGTGGCACGGTGGATCTTGGACTTGAACATGGTGCGCAGCATGGAGAGACTCCCGGAAGTAGGCTCCCTGCCTGCGTTTTTGCAGGTCAAGGGCTTTCTTCACCTTACACCGGCACGCGTCGGACACGACGGGTATCAGGAACGTCGCCTCCTCCTGACGAGAAGGGCTCCCGGCCCGGGCCTCCGCGCGAACCTGGCTGTCGTGACATCGCCGGCCATGCGCCTGCGCGGGCGCTCGTCGCCGAATGCGGCGGGACTGCCGCTGATGAAACACCGACATACCTGACGTCGCATCAGGGAAATGGGGGTGTCTGTGGGCCGGCCCTGCCGTCCCGCGGAGAACGCTCCGTCCCAAGGGGCCCCGCCCATGAACGCCGGTCCGGCCGGCTCGAGGGCGACCGGATACAGTACGCGAGACGGCAGCCTGGTCAGGGAGGGGAAGCGTGACCCACACCAGCGACACCCGACCCGCCGACAGCGAGGCACAAGCTCCGCGCAGGAGTCGGCTGCACCGCCTGATGCGCTACATCCCCCTGATCGCCCCCGTCCTGCTTTGGACCGTGCCCTGCTGGGTGCTCCTGTACACCGGCCAGCACTGGCCGCTGCCCGTCACGCTGGTCGGCACCGCCCTGTTCGCCCTCGGTCTCATCGCTATGCCGCTCACGATGGTGCGCGGCCACGGCCGGCGCCAGCAGGACCGGGCGGCGATCATCGGTGACACCCTGCTGGGCACCAGCTGGATTGTGTTCACCTGGTCCGTTCTGCTCGGCATCCTCTTGCGGCTCGCCCTGACCGTGGCCGACGTCGGCGGGAGCCAGGACCGGGCCCGAATCGTCACCTGGGCCGTCCTCGGCGTAGCCGTCGTACTGCTCGGCTGGGGGTATGCCGAGGCCCGCCGCGTGCCACGGGTGCGCCGTCTCGACGTGCAACTCCCTCGACTGGGTGCCGGGTTGGACGGCCTCCGGGTCGTCCTCGTCACCGACACCCACTACGGCCCACTCGATCGCGCTCGCTGGTCGGCACGGGTGTGCGAGACAGTGAACGATCTGGAAGCCGACCTGGTCTGCCACACCGGGGACATCGCGGACGGCACGGCCGAACGCCGACGCGCCCAGGCCACCCCGCTCGGTACCGTGCGGGCGACCCGGGCCCGTGTGTACGTCACCGGCAACCACGAGTACTACAGCGAGGCCCAGGGCTGGGTCGACCTGATGGACGAGCTGGGCTGGGAGCCGCTGCGCAACCGCCATCTGCTGCTCGAACGCGGAGGCGACACCCTCGTGGTCGCCGGCGTGGACGACGTCACCGCCGAGTCCTCCGGCCTGGCAGGTCACGGCGCCGACCTCGCCGAAGCTTTGAACGGCGCCGACCCCGACCTGCCCGTCCTGCTCCTGGCACACCAGCCCAAGTTCGTCGACCGGGCGGCAGCCGACGGCATCGACCTCCAGCTCTCCGGCCACACCCACGGCGGCCAGATCTGGCCCTTCCACCACCTGGTCCGCATCGACCAGCCCGCCCTCGCCGGCCTCAGCAACCACGGCGCCCGCACCCTCCTCTACACCAGCCGCGGCACCGGCTTCTGGGGCCCGCCGTTCCGCGTCTTCGCCCCCAGCGAGATCACCCTGCTAGTCCTCCGCTCCCCACACCTGCCCACCTCGCCGTAGCACTGGGCGGGGCCGACACTTCGGCTCGGAGCTGTCCACGAGCCTCAACATGGCGTGGTCGCCGGTAGCCAGCCCAGGGGGCTGAGGTGTGCGAGCGGAAAAGGACGGCCGCCGCACCGGATACGCAGGAGCCGGTCGAAGGGGTCAGGCGGCTGTGTCCTCGAACCACACATGCGTGCAGTTCGGGCATTGCAGATGGACCACGGGCCCGGAGTTGGACAGCAGATAGCGCCAGTGGACGTGGCAGGTGCGGCCGGCCAGGCAGTTGTCGCAGTCCTCGTGGTCCCGGCAGTTCGGACACGGGAGCCAGGCGCGACGCGCCCTGTCGGCGTGGGGGTCAATCGGCAGCACGGCCCTGCCCGAGATCGGGGGGCAGCACTCCGGCGGCCACCAGGCGCTCGTAGATCCGCTGCTGATGCTCGTCGAGGCCGGAGTACAGCATCCGGTACGCCTCGTCCTCGGCCGCCATCGCCGCCACCGGGTCCCAGCCGGGCTCCATCGCCGCGAAGAACTCCGTACGCCGGCGCGCCTCGTCCGCGGTGAGGTCCATCTCGAATATGTGATGGTCGGGGGTGCTCTCGTGGGCCATGAGCGGGCTTTCCTGAAGGAAATAGATGACTATTACACATTCCTAGCAGGGTTTGCCCGAATTTCGAACAGTCCGGCCACGAGATCCTGGTCACGCGGAGGCGAGCTCTCCGGGGCGCAGCCGGGGACAAGCCGCCCGTACGCGTCCGTGGCTGGTCCTGTCGGTCCCAGGAACACCGGGGAACTGCCGTCGTCCTCGACGCGCTTCGAGGATGGACAGCACGCCGGGACCATCACCCGGCGACGGCAGCCGGGTCTCCCGGGCGCACAGGCCCGCTGCGGGACATGGAACGAGAGGAACCCCCGATGACCACCACCCTTGCCGGCGGCACGTTCGACCTCGCGGACGGCATGACCTTCTCGCGTATGGGCTACGGCGCCATGCAGCTCGCGGGCCCGAACGTGTTCGGACCGCCCCGGGACCGCGACCAGGCCGTCGCGGTCCTGCGCGCGGTCGTCGAGGCGGGCATCACGCACATCGACACCGCCGACTTCTACGGCCCCGCCGTGGTCAACGAACTGATCAAGGAAGCGCTCTTCCCGTACCCCGCCGGCCTGCACATCGTCACCAAGGTCGGCGCCCGCCGGGCCGCCGACGGGCGCTGGGTCCCGTCACTGGACCCGGCGGACCTCAAGGCGCAGGTGCGGGAGAACCTCACACACCTGGGACTGGACACCCTGGACGTGGTCAACCTGCGCGTCGGCGGTCACGACGCCCCGGACGAGGAATCCCTGGCGGAGCAGTTCGGTGCCCTCGCCGAGCTCCAGCAGCAGGGCCTCGTCCGTCACCTCGGGCTCAGCGGCGTCTCCGCCATGCAGCTCACCGAGGCCCAGTCCATCGCGCCCGTCGTCACGGTGCAGAACCTCTACAACCTCGCCAACCGGCAGGACGACGCCCTGGTGGACCGGTGCGCGGCCGAGGGCATCGCCTTCGCACCCTTCTTCCCGCTCGGCGGATTCAGCCCGCTGCAGTCCGACACCCTGCACAAGGTCGCGGCCCGTCTGGAGGCCTCCCCCCAGCAGATCGCCCTCGCCTGGCTGCTGCAGCGTTCACCCGCCGTCGTCGTCATCCCCGGCACGTCCTCGCCCGCCCATCTCCGGGAGAACATCGCCGCGGCCGACCTCGTCCTGCCCGCCGACGCCGTCGCCGAGCTCGACACCATCGGCCGCTGAACCGGCCGGATCGCCCGTCCGCCCGAGGCCGGCGGCAGTGTGCCGTCACAGCCGGACGACAACCAGGGCGATGTCGTCGCGGGCGCCGCCCTCCACTCCCAGTTGCGTCAGCAGAACGTCGGCGAGGTGTTCCGGGCTGAGTGCGCAGTGCCGGCGCAGCGCGTCGGTGAGCCGGGCCAGCCCGGCTTCGATGTGCTCGCCGCGGCGTTCGATCAGGCCGTCGGTGTAGAGCACGAGGGTGTCGCCTGGGGTGTAGGTCTGGCCGGCCTGCGGGCGGGGCAGATGCTGCGGCCGGGCCGCGAGCGGCGGGTCCGTCGCCTGGTCGAGCAGCTCGTGCGACCCGTCCGCGTGGACGAGGATCGGGGGCGGGTGACCGGCGCTGCTGTAGATGATCAGCTGGCTGCGGGTGTCGACCATGGCCTTGACGGCGGTGGTGTTCAGCGCACCCTCCACCGACCGCGCGTACAGACCCAGGACCTCCAGCGCCTGGGCGGGCCGCTCCAGCGCACGGATGGCCGCGCTCAGCGCGCTGCGGAGCATCCCCATGACGGCGGCGGCCTCCAGTCCGTGCCCCACTACGTCGCCGACGGCCACCGCGAAGCGCGTGTCGGACAGGTCGATGAAGTCGTACCAGTCGCCGCACACGTTCAATGAGCCGGTGGCGGGCAGATAGCGCACCGCGACGTTCTCGTGCCGGGCCAGGTCGGGCGACTGGAGCATGGCCTCCTGCAACGCCACGGCCACCCGCCGCTCCCGGGTGTGAGCGAGCCGCAGCTCCTCGTTCAGCCGCTGCAACTCGCGCGCCCTGGAGTACAGCTCGGCCTCGAGGGCCTCGCGGGCGCTGGGCCGCTCGGACTGCGGCCAGCCGCCCCGGAGGTGGGTCTGGATGTAGGAGGTCACGTCCTCGGCCCGGTGGATGATGCACGTCACGCCGCCGTCCGGACCGAGGATCGGTGTGTTGATCGGGGACCACCAGCGCTCCTCGAACACGCCCGGACGGTCGATGATCGGGATGTCGTACTTCTGCAGCGCCATCGTGTCGGGGCGCCGGGAGATCAGGACCCGGTGCAGCGAGGCGCTCAGGTTGCGCACACCGTCGGCCTCGGGGTCGGCCGGGTTGTCGGGGAAGGCCTCGAAGACGTGCAGCCCGATGAGGTTGTCCCGGGTCCGTCTGGTCGCGTCCAGATAGGCCTGGTTGACCTCGACGATCGTCAGGTCGGGAGCCAGCACGAGGTAGGGGCTCGGCGTGGCGGCGAACAGTGCCGCGTAGTCCATCCCTGACATCGTCACCGTCTCCCTGGGCAGCGCCTCCCCACCATCACGCTAAGGTCCGGCCTGCTCGGGCGCCCACCGCGACTAGGCCACCGCCTCGGCGCCGGTCCCCCGGACCGCCGCCTTGTCGAACTGGGTCCGGTACAGCTCCGCGTACCGCCCGCCCGCGGCCAGCAGCTCCTTGTGCGTGCCCCGCTCCACGATGCGCCCCTCCTCGACGACGAGGATCAGGTCGGCGGACCGCACGGTGGACAGCCGGTGGGCGATGACCACGGCGGTACGGCCCTCCAGCGCCTCCGTCAGTGCCTCCTGCACGGCGGCCTCCGAGGTGTTGTCGAGATGCGCGGTGGCCTCGTCCAGGATGACCACGCGCTGCCGAGCCAGCAGCAGGCGTGCGATGGTCAGCCGTTGCCGCTCGCCGCCTGACAGGCGGTAGCCGCGCTCGCCGACGACCGTGTCGAGACCGTCGGGCAGGGACCGTACGAGATCCTCGAGCCGGGACCGGCGCAGCGCGTTCCACAGGTCGTCCTCGGTCGCGTCCGTGCGGGCCAGGAGCAGGTTGGCCCGCACGGTGTCGTGGAACAGGTGCCCGTCCTGGGTCACCATGCCGAGGGTCTCGCGCAGTGAGCGCGCGCTCAGGTCACGGACATCGGCGCCGCCCACCCGCACCGCGCCCTCGTCGACGTCGTACAGCCGAGGCAGGAGCGCGGCGATGGTGGACTTGCCGGCGCCGGAGGATCCCACCAGCGCGACCGTCTGCCCGGGTTCGGCACGGAACGACACCCCGTGCAGGATCTCCGTCCCGCCCCGTGTGTCCAGGGCCGCCACCTCCTCCAGCGAGGCGAGCGAGACCTTGTCGGCGCTGGGATAGGCGAACCGTACGTTGTCGAACTCCACCGCAACCGGCCCCTCGGGGATCTCGCGCGCATCGGGCCGCTCCTCGATCAGCGGCTTGAGGTCCAGCACCTCGAAGACACGCTCGAAGCTGACGAGCGCGCTCATGACCTCGACCCGCGCACCCGCGAGCGAGGTGAGCGGTGCGTAGAGCCGGGTGAGCAGGAGTGCGAGCGAGACGACGGATCCCGCCTCCAGGGTGCCGCGCAGGGCGTACCAGCCGCCGAGTCCGTAGACCAGGGCGAGCGCGAGGGCGGAGACCAGGGTGAGCGCGGTGATGAACGCGGACTGCGCCATGGCCGTGCGCACCCCGATGTCCCGCACGCGCCGGGCCCGCGCCGCGAACTCGGCGGACTCCTCCTCCGGCCGTCCGAAGAGCTTCACGAGCGTGGCACCGGGCGCGGAGAAGCGTTCGGTCATCCGGGTGCCCATCGCCGCGTTCAGGTCGGCGGCCTCGCGCTGGAGCCGTGCCATGCGGCTGCCCGTCCGTCTGGCCGGAACCACGAAGACCGGCAGCAGCAGCAGTGCGAGCAGGGTGATCTGCCAGGACAGCGTCAGCATCACGGCGAGTGTGAGCAGCAGCGTGACGAAGTTGCCGACGACTCCCGAGAGCGTGTTGCTGAAGGCGCGCTGCGCACCGATGACGTCGTTGTTGAGACGACTGACGAGCGCACCCGTACGCGTACGTGTGAAGAACGCGACCGGCATGCGCTGCACATGATCGAACACAGCCGTGCGCAGATCGAGGATCAGCCCCTCCCCCAGCGAGGCCGACAGCCGGCGCGCGAGGAGTCCGAGCGCCGCCTCGGCGAGCGCGATGACGGCGATGAGCAGCGACAGCCGTACGACCCTCCCTCCGTCGCCGTGCGACACGATCGCGTCGACGACGCGTCCGGCGAGAACGGGCGTCGCGACGGCGAGCAGCGCGGTCACCACGCTGACCACGACGAACTGCGCGATGCGGCGGCGGTGCGGACGGGCGAACGCGCCGATGCGGCGCAAAGTGGCGCGGTCGAACGGGCGGCGCTCCCGTTGCGCGGTCATGACACTGTGCAGTTGCTGCCAGGCGGTGGTCTCCATACTCATGTGACCGACGTTAGAACCTCGAGCGATGTTGAGGTCAATGCACGACGTACGCGGGCCATGGGCCCCGGCGGAAGTGCCGCCGCGCGGGGACGGACGGCAACTGCGCCCCTCGGTGCATCCGTGCCTTGCCCAGCACGTCAACCGCTGTCTCCGCGCCCGCAACCTCACGTTGGTGCGGCACGGAAAACCTCTGCCGATGTGAGTGCCGTACGTCTCCCCCAGGGATTCCCCAGACGTGTTCCGGTCCGCCAGATCCTGTGCCTGCTCCCGCTCGTGCTCGTCCTGGTGGTCGCAGTGCAGCACCGGGCCGTGCTCGCGGCGGGATTCGGCCAGCTGGCCTCGGCCGAGTGGCCATGGCTGGTGGCCGCCGCCGGTGCGACCTGTCTGACCTGGGTCGCGGCCGCCTTCACCCGTCAGGGCGCCGTGGTCCAGCGGCTGCCCGTGCGCCGGCTGCTCGCCACGCAGTTCGCGGCGGGCGCGGCCAACCACCTCCTGCCGACGGGGCTCGGCGCGAGCGCGGTCAATCTGCGCTTCATGGCGGTGTGCGGGGTGCCGCTGGCCAGTTCCTCCGCCGCGGTCGCGCTGTATCTGCTCGCCGAGTCGATCGCCCGGACCGGTCTGCTGCTGGCGCTGCTGATCGCCTTCCCGGACTCCCTCCGCCTCAACAGCCTCGTGCCCGCCCCGGCGGTGGGTCCGGTGCTGCTCGCCGTGGCCGGGGTGGTGTGCGTGGCGGCCGTGGTGGTCCTCGCCGTCCGGAAGCTGCGTACCGCCGTGTTCACCTTCCTGCGCTCGGCGCTCGGCGAGGCACGGACGGTGCACACCCGTCCCTCCCGCGCGCTCGCCCTATGGGGCGGATCGCTGGCCTTCCCCGCGCTGCAGGCGGCGGGACTCGCCGCGGTCGGTCGGGCGCTGGAGCTCCCGGTGCCTCCCGCGCACATGGCCGTGGCGTACCTGGCCGCCACCATCGCGGTCGCCGCCGTACCCACCCCGGGCGGCATCGGCTCGGTGGAGGCGGCGCTGATCGTCGCCCTGGTGGCGGCGGGCGCCCCGGTGGCCCTGGCGACCGCGGTCGTCCTCGCGTACCGCATCATCACGGTGTGGGTGCCCCTGCTGCCCGGCGCGCTGACCCTGGGCGCGTTGGTTCGGCTGAAGGTGATCTGAGACCGGACAGCGACCGTACTCCCGGGTAACCTCGGCGGGGCCAGCCCTACCGTCCGTGTGAAAGGGGCAGCCCGATGCCGGTCCGGATCGAACGTCAGGGGTACGTCACCACCGTCGTGCTCTCCCGCCCCGAGGCCCGGAACGCGGTGGACGGCCCCACGGCCGCCGCACTCGCCGCCGCCTTCCGGGAGTTCGAGGCGGACGCCTCCGCACGGGTCGCGGTGCTGTGGGGCGAGGGCGGCACGTTCTGCGCGGGCGCCGATCTCAAGGCGGTCGGGACCCGGCGCGGCAACCGGGTGGCCCAGGACGGCGACGGCCCGATGGGGCCGACCCGGCTCAGGCTGTCCAAGCCGGTGATCGCCGCGGTCGCCGGGCACGCGGTGGCGGGCGGTCTGGAGCTGGCGCTCTGGTGCGATCTGCGGGTCGCCGAACAGGACGCGGTGTTCGGGGTCTTCTGCCGCCGCTGGGGCGTACCGCTCGTCGACGGCGGGACGGTGCGGCTGCCGCGGCTGATCGGCACCAGCCGGGCGATGGACATGATTCTCACCGGCCGTCCCGTGACGGCCCAGGAGGCAGCGGAGATGGGGCTCGCCAACCGCGTCGTCCCGACGGGCCGCTCGCGCGCCGAAGCCGAGGAACTTGCCGCCTCGATCGCCCGGTTCCCGCAGGCCTGCCTGCGGGGCGACCGCGCCTCCGTGCTCGACCAGGAGGGCCTGGCGGAGACCGCGGCCATGCGCGGTGAACTGCGTTACGGCATGGACGTGCTGGCGGAGGGCCTGGAGGGAGCGGCCCGCTTCTCCTCGGGGGCCGGGCGGCACGGGTCGTTCACGGACCTGTGACCGCGGCCCTGAGGAGCGGCGAACCCCCCGTCCGCGCCGGGGAACCGACGACCGCGGCCGGCACCCGGCCGACGGGGCGGATGTGGCTGAGCGCACGTCAGTGGCCGTTCGGGATCGGCCCGGTGACGGCCGGACACCCGAATACGGCAGGATGAACCTTCGCCCCGGACGGCGTACACCCGATCCGGGCGTGATCGTGCATCCCCTCCGCACCGCGTCGTGCCTCCGTGAGCGCGCGGCCGTGCGGTCCGTATTCGAGCAGGTGGCAAGGTGACGACTCCTCACATCCGGCCCTCGGGCGACCTCCTGGCCCCGGGAGGTGGGCGGTGAACCGCGCGCTCACCCTCGACGACCTCGTACTCGCCGGAATCGCCCTCGTCGCGGGTCTGGTCGCCGCGTTCCTGCTGCGCATCGTGATGCGCTGGCTGGGCGGGCACGCGCGGCGCACCAGGTGGAGCGGCGACGACGTGATCGTGGACGCCCTGCGCGCGCTGGTGCCCTGGGCGGCGATCGCCGGCGGCGCGGCCTCGGCGGCGGCGCTGCTGCCGCTCACACCGACGGTGCAGCACCACGTCGACCAGACGCTGAGCGTGCTCCTCATCTTCGTGGCGACGGGGACGGCCGCCCGGGTGATCGCCGGCCTGGTGCGGACGGTCACCCAGTCCCGCTCCGGGGTCGCCGCGTCGGCCACGATCTTCGTCAACATCACCCGGGTCGTGGTCCTCGCCATGGGCTTCCTGGTGATGCTGCAGACGCTGGGCATCTCGATCGCACCCCTGCTCACCGCCCTGGGTGTCGGAGGTCTGGCCGTCGCGCTCGCCCTTCAGGACACTCTCGCGAACCTCTTCGCGGGCATCCACATCCTCGCCTCCAAGACCGTCCAGCCGGGCGACTACATCCGGCTGAGCAGCGGGGAGGAGGGTTATGTCGTCGACATCAACTGGCGTCAGACCACCGTGCGCCAGCTCTCCAACAACCTGGTCGTCATCCCCAACGGGCAGCTGGCGAAGACGAACATGATCAACTACACCCGCCCCGAGCAGCAGCTGACCGTCCTGGTGCAGGTGGGCGTCGGCTACGACAGCGACCTGGAGCACGTGGAGAAGGTCACCACCGAGGTCGTGGCCGAGGTGATGGCGGAGATCACCGGCGCGGTCCCCGACCATGAACCGGCCGTCCGCTTCCACACGTTCGGCGACTCGCGGATCGGCTTCACGGTCATCCTGGGCGTCGGCGAGTTCAGCGACCAGTACCGGATCAAGCACGAGTTCATCAAGCGTCTGCACCAGCGGTACCGGACCGAGGGAATCCGCATCCCGGCACCCACCCGGACGGTGGCGCTGCAGCAGGGTTCGGCCGTCATACCGCACCCGCGCAGTGGCGACGACATGGTGGTCCACCAAGGCGGCATCGACCCCCTGTGACGGCGTCCGGGGCGCCCGGCCCGGGTGCCGGGCCGCCGGGCCGTGCGGGACACCGCCGGGGCGGGTGGAGGCCCGTCCGGGGGCCGGTTCGCCGGCCCCGCGGGCGGGTCGGGGGCCGTGGGGCGCAGACCGGCCCGCGGCCCGCCGGTCCGGCGCCGCGGACGGGGAGCCTCCGGCGCGGACCCCTGTCGAGCCGGGCGCGCTCACGAGATATCTTGATGTCGAGCAATGTTGCAGACGTGGAGCGGAGCACCCGGTGACTGACTCGACCATCATCTACACACACACTGACGAGGCCCCGGCCCTGGCGACATATTCCTTCCTGCCGGTGGTCCAGGCTTACGCCTCGCAGGCGGGTGTCACTGTGGAGACGCGTGACATCTCCCTGGCCGGGCGCATCCTCGCGGTCTTCCCCGAGTACCTGACCGAGGACCAGCGGATCGGCGACCACCTGGCGGAACTCGGTGAGCTGGCCAAGACCCCCGCGGCCAACATCATCAAGCTGCCGAACATCTCGGCCTCCGTCCCGCAGCTGAAGGCCGCGGTCGCCGAGCTGCAGGGCCAGGGCTTCGCGCTGCCGGAATACCCGGACGAGCCGAAGACCGACGAGGAGCGGGAGATCCGCGCCCGTTACGACAAGATCAAGGGCTCCGCCGTGAACCCGGTCCTGCGTGAGGGCAACTCCGACCGCCGTGCCCCCGCCTCGGTGAAGAACTACGCCAAGACCCACCCGCACCGCATGGGCGCCTGGACCTCCGAGTCCAGGACGAACGTCGCGACCATGGGCGTGGACGACTTCCGTTCGACCGAGAAGTCCGCGGTGATCTCCGAGGCGGGTTCGCTGCGCATCGAGCTGAAGGGCGACGACGGCTCCACCACCGTGCTGCGCGAGTCCGTGCCGGTCCTCGCGGGCGAGGTCGTGGACGCCTCCGTGATGCGCGTCGCCGCGCTGCGCGAGTTCCTGACCGCGCAGGTCGCCCGCGCCAAGGAGGAGGGCGTCCTGTTCTCCGTGCACCTCAAGGCCACGATGATGAAGGTCTCCGACCCGATCGTCTTCGGTCACGTGGTGCGCGCCTTCTTCCCGAAGACGTTCGCGAAGTACGGCGAGACGTTCGCCGCGGCGGGGCTGACCCCGAACGACGGTCTCGGCGGCATCTTCAAGGGCCTCGAGGCCCTGCCCAACGGCGACGAGATCAAGGCCTCCTTCGACGCCGAGCTCGCCGAGGGCCCGCAGCTGGCGATGGTCGACTCCGACAAGGGCATCACCAACCTGCACGTCCCCTCCGACGTCATCGTCGACGCCTCCATGCCGGCCATGATCCGCACCTCCGGCCACATGTGGGGCCCGGACGGCCAGGAGCACGACACCCTCGCGGTGCTGCCGGACTCCAGCTACTCGGGTGTCTACCAGGCCGTGCTCGACGACTGCCGCGCCAACGGCGCATACGACCCGGCGACCATGGGCTCCGTCCCGAACGTCGGCCTCATGGCGCAGAAGGCCGAGGAGTACGGCAGCCACGACAAGACCTTCGAGATCCCGACCACCGGCACGGTCCGCCTGGTCGACCAGGCCGGGAACGTCGTCCTGGAGCAGACGGTCTCCGCGGGTGACATCTACCGCGCCTGCCAGACCAAGGACGCCCCGATCAAGGACTGGGTGAAGCTCGCGGTCACCCGGGCCCGTGCCACCGGCGACCCGGCCGTGTTCTGGCTGGACGCGACCCGCGCCCACGACGCCAACCTGATCGCCAAGGTCGAGCAGTACCTGCCGGAGCACGACACCGAGGGCCTGGACATCCGCATCCTGGCCCCCGTCGAGGCCACCAAGCTGTCCGTGGAGCGCATCCGCCGCGGTGAGAACACCATCTCCGTGACCGGCAACGTGCTGCGTGACTACCTCACCGACCTGTTCCCGATCCTGGAGCTGGGCACCAGCGCCAAGATGCTGTCGGTCGTCCCGCTGATGGCGGGCGGCGGCCTCTTCGAGACGGGCGCCGGCGGCTCCGCCCCGAAGCACGTCCAGCAGCTGGTCAAGGAGAACTACCTGCGCTGGGACTCGCTCGGTGAGTTCTTCGCGCTCGTGCCGTCCTTCGAGCAGTACGCGAAGGCCACCGGCAACCAGCGTGCGCAGGTCCTGGCCGACACCCTCGACCGCGCCACGGCGACGTTCCTCAACGAGGACAAGTCGCCGACCCGTCGCGTCGGCGGCATCGACAACCGCGGCAGCCACTTCTTCCTGTCCCTGTACTGGGCGCAGGAGCTGGCCAAGCAGACCGACGACGCGGAGCTGGCCAAGGCGTTCGCCCCGCTCGCCGAGACGCTCGCCGCTAGCGAGCAGAAGATCGTCGAGGAGCTGGCCGCCGTCCAGGGCAAGCCGGCCGACATCGGCGGCTACTACCAGCCCGACCCGGCCAAGGCCGCCGCGGTCATGCGCCCGTCGGCGACCTGGAACGAGGCGCTGACGACCCTCGCCTAGACAGCGGGCCTCAGCGTGACAGCCGCCCCGGCCGGATCGAATCCGGCCGGGGCGGTCGCGTGTCACCGTTCGGCGTGACGGGGAGGGAGGCGGCGGAGGCCGTCACCTGTGGACAGGAGGACGACCCGGGACCACCCGCCGTGTCACCGGCGGGTGTCCGCGACCGCTCGCGCCGTTTCAGGCAAGTGCCCGCACCAGTCCACGATCTGCACCGCCGCCCCCGCAGCCTCGAGTCCCCGGCAGTGCGCGTGGTGCCTGCGGGCGAGGCCGTCGAGGTCGAGAAGGCCGCCGAAGGCGGGGTGGGCGGCCAGCGAGCGTGCGTAGGCCCACAGACGTGGATGGTCGGCGATGCGGTGTACCGCGGCAGCATCGAGGTGCCAGCGGTGCACGGTGTCCAGTTGCACCAGACTCACCCACAACTCGACGTCGGCCGCAGTGAGTTGCCCACCGAGTAGATAGTCCGCGTCGGTCAGCCGGCCCTCCAGCGCACCGAGAGTGCGCAGCAGCGAGCCGAGCGCCGCGGCCCGCTCCTCGGCGTCCGCGTCGACCCGTCCGGCGCGCTGTGCGGCCGTGTCGACACCCAGCTCGCACAGCCGCCGCACGCCCTCGATCTCGGCTTCGGCGCCCGGCGGATACAGCGCCGTCGCGCCCGTGCCGAAGTGCAGGGCCAGATCGCGCATGATGTCCGGGGCGTGTGTGCTGACGATCCGGCCGGACCAGTCGTCGCTGAGCACCGGTGCCACGGCCGCCCCGGGGTAGTGGTGGGCGCTCGCCTCGTAGAGCGGCCGCAGTGCGGAGTGCTCGCCGCCCGGCCCGTCGGGGACCGTGGGC
>Ga0102590_1002172_pt1 | contig 24610 bp, 18 predicted proteins | sample AraplaMF_Col_mMF_FD_76859 | JGI IMG/M metagenome (GOLD analysis project Ga0102590, IMG submission 76859) | Arabidopsis root microbial communities from the University of North Carolina, USA - plate scrape MF_Col_mMF | ecosystem: Host-associated > Plants > Roots > Endosphere | place: USA... | reverse complement strand
AATCCACCAGCATTTGCCGTTTGGCGCATTCCTGTGCGGTGCGTTCGTAAAAGTTCACCATCCATTGGTCGCCGCGCTGCATAAAGTCTACTTTAATGCCTTTAACACCCCAGGAGGCGTACAGGTCCAGCGCCTCGGTCATATGCTCATCCAGGGCGTTCCACAGCACCCAGAGTATAATACCCACGTTCTTGCTTTTTGCGTAGCTGAGCAGCTCGGGCATATCCAGCTGCGGGGTGGGGTGGAGGATGTCCAGGGTGGTGCGGGTCCAGCCTTCATCCAGGATTATATATTCCAGGCCGTATTTAGCGGCAAAATCCACATAGTATTTATAGGTGGCAGTGTTAATGCCGGCGCGGAAATCCACATTGTAAATGTTGTTGGCATTCCACCAGTCCCAGGATACCTTGCCGGGTTTTATCCAGCTGGTATTTTGTAAAGCATTGGGCGTGGAAAGCTTGTACACCAGCTCATTTTCCAGCAGGCCTTTATCATCCGGGCTAATGATCAGCGTGCGCCAGGGAAAGCTGCGGGTACCGCTGGTTTTTACAATGTAATCAGCGTTCTGCAGAATTTTGGTGCTCCGGTCGCCATGCAGCTCTTCTTTCAATATCACCGGCGGGAACTGGGCTTTCAGCGCATTGCCATTGGTGCCGAACAGGAACTGGTTGGGATAATCGTGCAGGTCGGCTTCCGTGATCATTACCTTGGTGCCTTTAGTGGTGCTCAGGTAAATGGGCAGGCCGGCATACAGCTTACCGGAGATTTGGGCTATGCTGGTATCTTTAAATCCGTATTCATAGTGGCTCTGGAAGGTGGGGGATACATGACCGTCTATCGGCCACCAGCTCCGGTCGTTTTCAGGCAGCTGGTATTGGATGGGCTCATTTTTTACGATGATCTCCTTGCCCAGTGCCGTTTCAAAGCGATAAGCCACACCATCATTATAGGCGCGGAAACATACGGTATAATTGCCTTTGAAATTCAGGCGCAGCTCATTATACTGTTCGGGTATGTGCGCCTGTTTTACGGGTACTACGGCGTCTATCACGCTATTTACCGTATTGCGCTGCTGCTTTTTAAGCACAGGTGTTTGTCCTAATACCGGGCCATTGGCCAGCTCCATACTAATGGTGCTGGGCAGCAGCAGGGTTTCATTGTTATACGTTACAGACCATTGCAGGGTATTGGTGACCTGTACCTTAACGGTTATCTTTTTATCCGGTGAGGTAAGGTCGTAGTCGGTAGCGCGGCTGATGACGGGTGCTAATAGCAGGCAGATGCCTGGGAGGAATTTATTCATGCATGCTGAAGTTTAATGGGGTGTAAAATAGGAAAAAGAGTTTGAGAGTTAGAGGGTTTGAGGGAGTAGCTAAGATATGAGAAGGGTATGTTTAAATCCGGGAAGCTCCCGGCGCTGTTATGTACACGAAAAGAAGTAATAAGGTCCCTTTAAAGAAAACCAGTTCGGGAAGGGGCTGGAGGCAAGAACAAGAGAGGGGGATGCAGAGGAAGGTTTAAGCGCCAGAGAGTGGATGGTAAACTTTTGATCAGCTATTTCAATGAAGGGCTTCCATAGGAAGAGAATGGCTTAGTAGTATCATCAGCTGCTTTTACCTTCCGTTGCTTCCGTTCCAGTAATGCCGCTACCAATGCTAACAAGGTAAACACAATATTAAATACTATGTGTTGGCCCCAGCTCATTTCCTGTAATACGCCGCCGCAGCTGCAAGGCAGCTCTTTGCTGAAACTCACGATCGCAAATACATAACCGGTAAATGCCAGCATCAATATAAAGGAGGCATATAATCCCCATAAGCGCCATGCAGGAATAAATAATAAGACAGCTACAACAAATTCTGCCAGGGGCAGCGCCCAGGCTATAAAGGGAGCAATGGGATGTAAAATGGGGGAGGCGCCTATTTGTTCTTTAAATAAGGTGTACTCCATTAGTTTGCTTATACCGGTGTATAAGAATAGCACTACCAGGAGTAGTGCAACTACGGAAGGAATGGTTCTTTTGAGCATAATTGAATGTAAGATACTGGTGTTGAAAAATCGTTGTCATTTTAGATCTTTTTTATGACTATTTGGACCATAATAGAAGACCCACATTCATAATATAATTAATAGTACTGCAGTAAAATTGCAGGTGTAAATTCTTACGGTATTCCCTTGTTATTACCATTTACTTCTTAAATTACAGTGCCGGCAAAAGAATATAACCCGCGTGTATGTGGGAACCATTAAAGGACCTCTTATAATAACCCTGATGAGTAAAATCCTCCTCATCGTACTTTTTGTTGCCCTGTGTTCACTCCACGCATGGCCCCAGGCAATTCCGCATGTCCGGGTAAAAGGACGTATCGTAGATAAAGAAACTCAGCAACCGTTGGCAGATGCTACGGTGGCGTTGTTGTATGCAAAGGATTCTTCGCGGGCGGTGTCCGGATTTACAGATAAAAGTGGTGCTTTTGTACTGGATGCAGTACCCCCCGGAGCCTATCAGTTGTACATTACTTACCTGGGGTACCAGCAGCAGTTAAAAGCAGTTACCATTCCTGCAGATACTTCAATGCAGCTGGGAAACATACCACTTCCAAAAACAGGTGTCACACTTGGGATGGTGGAAATAGTAGAAGTGCGTGCGCCCATGGTCGTAAAAAAAGACACACTGGAATTTAATGCTGATTATTATAAGACGCGAGAGAATGCAGTGATGGAGGAGTTGTTAAGAAAGCTGCCGGGGGTGGAGATAGATAAGGATGGGACCATAAAGGTAAATGGTGAAAACGTGAAAAGGATCCTGGTAGATGGAAAGCCCTTTTTGGGGGATGATCCCAGGTTAGCAACACGGAATCTGCCGGCAGATATGATAGATAAGATCCAGCTGGTAGATAGGAAATCAGATCAGGCACAATTTAGTGGGACGGCTGACAGTAAAACGGAAAAAACAGTGAACATCACCCTAAAAAAAGAAAAGAAAAATAGTTTCCTGGGCCGTGTCATGGGAGGGTATGGAAATGATGGGCGCTTTGCGTTAAATGGGAATTTAAACCGTTTTGATAACTGGCAGCAGCTATCTTTTCTGGGCAGTGGTAATAATGTAAACGGTTCCCAGGAAAATGGCATGCAGATAGGAGGATATGGTGTTACACGCAGCTGGAATGCAGGGGCTAACTACAGCACGGATATCAGTAAGGCGTTAAAGCTTAATGGCAGCTATTATGTGAACGATATGCATACAGATAATGAGCGCATCAGCACACGGAAAAATTTATTGCCGGATACTACTTATTATTATAATCAGCATACGCATTCTTTCAGTAATAGTTCCAGCCATACATCAGACCTGCGTGCAGAATATAAGCCAGATACCCTACATACCATAATTGCTGGCATCAATATAAACTACACTAAGAATAATGATGCTCAGGAAAATGTATATGAGTCATTAAGTGGCCAGAAACAACTGATTAATAGCGGAAATATGTATAATGCCAATATCAGTTCCTCCCCTAATATAACAGCTAACCTTTTTTTGGGAAAGCGTTTTAAAAAGTCCGGGCGTACGATTAGTGGCAATATCCAGGTAAGTTACAACACTAACAAACAGCAGCAGTTTAACCGGTCTGATAATCTGTTTATACAGCCCGATGGAGCGATGTTCCGAGATACTATCAACCAGCGGAATAATATTAATAGCCGGAACCGGCTAGCTTCATTTAATCTCACTTATACCGAGCCGCTTTATAAAGATCATTTCCTGGATGCTGTTTATACCTACAACCGTAGCCTGACCTCGGCTGATAAGCTTGCATATGATTATAATGCGGCAAAGGGGGACTATGATCGTCCTAATGACAGTTTAAGTAATTCTTTTGAGAACACTTTTGTACAACAACGTAGTAGTCTTAGTTTTCGTACGCAGAAAACTAAATATGATTACAGCATCGGGGTGCAGATGCAATTAAGTAATCTCTATAATGATAACATTAGTGAGCATAATAATCTCAGGAAAACTACAAGCAGCTTTTTCCCGGTAGCCTGTTTTAATTATGCTTTTAGCAGCAATCGCCGCTTACGATTTCAGTATGATGGTAGTACCCAGCCGCCTGATATTAACCTATTGCAGCCTGTACCCAATAATAACAATCCGCTGTACATTCAATTAGGTAATCCGGATCTGAAGCCAACGGTTATGCATAGTGTGAATGTTAGTTATAATACATTTAATCCGGGTACCTTCCGGGGAATGACCGCTAATGCATATGCCGTATTGTCTACAAATAAAATTATAACTGCCAGCTGGCTGGACTCCCTTGGCCGTCAGGTGAGCCAGCCGCTGAATGCTAACGGCATTTATAAACTGGGTATTAATATGACCAATACTTTTCCGCTAAAAAAGATGCATACGGCTATTAACACTTACACAATGATTGCCCTTAACAGGGATCTTAATTATACCAATGGGCATGCGGGGAATGTGAAAAACCTGTATGTGAATCAGAGTATCAGCTTTAATTATAATTATGAGCAGCTGCTGGATGTTGCATTTCGTACAGGAATAAATTACAATGGAGCCAGGTATTCCCTGCAAAAAGAAAGTAATATCAATTTATATAGTTATACCGCTGCATTGAGCGCGAATATACTGTTACCAATCGGATTTAGCGTGGGAGGGAATGTTAATTATCAGCACAACACCGGCATAGCGGCAGGCTACAACCAAAATGTAACAATGGTAAACGCTTATATAGCCAGGAGTGTTTTCCGGAGAAAAACAGGGTTAATGAAATTACAGGGTTTTGACCTGTTAAGCCAGAACCAGGGTTTTATGCGCACTTATGGAGCTAATTATGTAGAGGATACACAGACAAACGTATTACAACGGTTTTTTATGATGAGCTTTACCTATTTTCTGAAACCAATTAATAAAAAATAAGAGGGCCACTGGAAAGTGGCCCTGAAGCTAGAATCTATTGGTGAAAATCATACATGAATTTATATTATATATTGAATGTTGTTCATTTGAAATGCAGTACACCATCCTTAAAGTAGTATTGCACATCTTCAGCCTGAAAAGAAACCAGCTGTTTTTCCAGCGGACGTTTACGGTCCAGCACACCGCTGAAAAGAATGCCGGCAATGCGATTGTTATCCATTTCTACCTGGATGCCAAACCAACGGGGAAGCACCCGGCAGATCTCCTCTAGGGTTTTTCCCTGGAACTTATATATTCCCTGGCGCCAGGATAGGGTTATGTCCTCTTCAAATGGCTGCACCTTAAATCCGGCACCGGTGGTGTATGTGGCCTCTAATCCCGGTTTAAGCAGTTGCGTAACGGAAGTGGATTTCATTTTAACAGCGCCCGCTACCAATGAAACTGTTTCCTGCCCGGTGTTATAGGTGTTCACATTAAATTCCGTGCCCAGCACCTGCACCGTGGTTGTGGGCAGGTGCACAATAAATGGCTTTTTTGCGTCGGCCGCTACTTTTAAATAGGCTTCGCCTTTAATGGTTATTTCCCGGCTGTCGCCGAAAGTAAAGGGAAAAGATAAAGTGGTTGCTGAGTTCAGCCAGATTTCTGAACCATCAGAGAGCTGCAGCTTATAGTCTTTACCGATAGGCACTGTTAATATTGATGTTCCGGCTGGCACTTTTTCAGCGGACGTATAGCTTAATACCTTATTATTATTTTGAAGAATGGCGCCTCCTATGTTCACTTGGCCGGTATTATTTGACAGGTCTATAGTTTGGCCGTTAGGCAATATCAGCTGAATATTTCCGGGCCTGCTTTTTTCATTTTTGACTAAGCTCTCTTGCTTCGACATGCGGTCAGGCATGTGCAAAAACATCAATAAGCATACCGCCAATATGGCAACGGCTGCTGCTGCGCTGAACATCCACCGCAGACGGATCATCCGGCCTCTCTTGCCGTCAATATGGTTCCTAACTTTTGTCCAAACGGCGGTTTCATCGTATTGTTGCCAGTCTTCCTGCAGCTGCAGCCCGGCATGTTCCTCCCGCAGGTCTTCCCACAGTTGCCTGGCAGCTTCGTTTTCGGAGATCAGCTGGTTAAGCAGCGTTTCCTCTTCTTCCGAGATGATCCTGGCGTTTTGCCGGCCAGTCAGTTCTTCTATGATATCGTGATTAAAATCCATTTATAGTATATAGTTATACCGGCCAGAAGTAATATTTTACCTATTGATTCACGGTTTTTCTCAAAAATTCTTTTTCAGGGACTCAAGTCCTCTTACTATGTAATTATATACGGTGCGTATTTTAAGGCCCGTTTCTTTGCTGATTTCCTTATGAGATTTACCCCTGATGTACATTTTCATCACGGTCCGCTGGTTGGGCGCGGTAATTTTTTCAATAGCCTGGTGAAGCTGGGCCGCCAGCTCCGCCTTATCCATGATGGTAGTGGGATCTATATGCTGTTCCTGCCCCTTGAGATGGGCGAGCAGGTTTTGCCGGCGAATGTTTTTTTGCTCCATCCTGTTGATACAGGCGTTTTTTGTAATAGTATAAAGAAAGGTCCCCAGCCTGCGCTCAGGATCTACCTCCGCACGCTTTTCCCAAAGTTTAATAAATACCTCCTGCACAATGTCCTCCGCCTCCTGGCGCTCTTTACCACAGCGCCGGTAGGCTTCGTTGTAGACCCAGCGGTTATATTTCAGAAAAATTTCCGTGAAAGCTTGTTGACTTCCGTTGGTAAATTCTCTTACTTTTTCTATTTCGTTAAAATCATGCATAGCACTTACCTCCATAACAGAGGGAAAAAATGAATAAGAATTGAGGGTGGTGATTATCTTAAAAAATTAGTAGAAAAAGCAACACTAGATCAAAAATATGATACACCTGTTACCCCCATAAATGTATAAACAAAAATTGATTATCAAAAAGCTCGCCGGTCCAAATATAGGGCCTGATGCGTCCTATCGGAAGTTAATCCATTGTAAATAAGACGGCATCCCTTTTTAATGTTATTTTTTGTACAGTTTTTTTGGATTTTTTTTAACATCAATAGGTAAAATTCATCTTTTCAGCTGTACTTAGTAACATTAGGGCTTTACACATCAAGGATGCGCATCAGTAATAATCATACACCAGATATCTATCGGATTGTTTAAGTCATGTGAATTATAATGTCATGGAATTACTGCTTGTCAACGATCGAACAACTGTTACTGCTATCATTTATTTTATCTACCACCCGAATGGGAATATGACCGCCTGAAGTTAGCTTCAGGCGCAGTGATACCATTTTGTATAAGAAAATCAACAGGCAGATCAACCAACGAAAGTTTAACTACAACCACTAACGCTTACACTATGGGACAACCAAGAGTCAAAAAATGTATGCACAGAATATTGGGACTATGCATCATTTTATTATCCTTATACACACAAGTATATGCCAGCAACCGGTACAACCAGGGGGAAAAAAAAGTAACCATCGTAGTACAAAATGTATCCAGGAAAGAAATCATGCGTAATCTTGAAAAGCAAACAGGAATGGCTTTTTTTTACCGGGATGCGCAATTGCATCCTGATGAAAAGATCAGCATGTCACTGGTAAAGCGCACATTGGATGAAGCCGTAAAAAAACTGCTGGAGGGTACAGGGCTCATATTTGAGTATAATGAGTACGTGATCAACATTAAACCGGCTTCTGGTTCTGCAGGGGAAGCTATTCCTGGAGATTCCAGCATCACGAATATGACACTAAAGGGAAAGATAACTGACGCTGAGGGCAAGCCGATACCTGGCGCCGGAGTTATGATTAAGGGCAGTAATGATGGTACCACAGCTGACTCCGAAGGTTATTTTTCCCTAAATGTGAAGGGAAATGATGTAATCGTTGTAAGAGCTCTCGGATACCAACAGCGGGAAACAACCATTAAAGGTAAATCCATTCACATTCTGCTTAACATTGATATTCAGAAGCTCAACACATATAACGCCATATCCTCAGGGTACCAGCGGGTGCCCCGTGAGCGCGCAACCGGATCTTTTGCTTTCGTGAATAACGAACTTTTCAATAAAAGAGTGGGGGCAGATGTACTGTCACGCCTGGAAGGCAATGTACCAGGTCTGATTTTCAATAAAAATACCATAAATAGTGAAACCGGGGGTATTGATATTAACATTCAGGGCCATTCAACATTGTTCTCCAATGATCAGCCTTTGGTAGTCGTGGATAACTTCGCTTACGATGGCGATATCAAAAATATCAATCCCAATGATGTAGAATCTATTACAATTCTTCGTGACGCGGCAGCAGCTTCCATCTGGGGTGTACGCTCTGGTAACGGTGTGATCGTTATTACCACTAAAAAAGGCAGGCAAGGTCAAAAGCTAACGGCGGAACTGAATACCAACCTCACGATCAGTGAGAAGCCGAATCTCTTCTACAATCCTAATTTCCTGAATTCAAGCGATTATATTTCGATAGAACAGCAGCTATTTGACAAAGGTTATTATGATGATTACCAATGGGATTTTACCAAGAATTTGTCTCCTGCGGTACAAATCATGGTCGATGCCAAAACAGGTAAAATATCACAGCAAGATGCAGCTGTAGCATTGAATAACCTCGGTAAGCAGGATATCCGAAATGATCTCAAAAGATATCTGTACCAAACCTCAATAGCACAACAGTATGCACTAAGCATTAGAGGAGGGGGAGCGAATACCGACTACACGTTATCACTCGGGTACGATAGAGCCAGACAGAGCATAGTGGGGAACAAAGATCAGCGGATTACTTTAAATTCCATTTATAACTTTTATCCGACAACAAAGCTTCGTTTTACAGTAGGAGTAAATATTGTTCAATTGAATAATACACTTAATGGAAACGCTGGTTCAACTGTACCTTCTATATCCTATCTCAGGTTAAAAGATAGTAATGGTAAAGATATACCCATATCAACTGACTATTCTATACGATATAAAGACAGCATAACAAACATGGGATTTCTAAACTGGCAATACTACCCTTTACAGGAAATCGCAAATGCTGATAATAAATACAGGAGCACCGATAATAGGGTGAATCTCGCGGCAAGTTATAATATTCTAAATGGCCTTAGTGCAGAATTGAGTTATCAATACCAACAAGCTAACAACGAGGCAAAAAATTATTATAGCGAGGCAACTTACTATGCAAGAAATCTGATCAATCTGTATACAAGCATATCACCTGACGGGAGTCTTATCCACCCAATACCAGTAGGTGGCATTCTTATCACCAATAATACTTCACTGGCATCTCACCAGGCAAGAGCTCAGTTGAATTATAATAAATCATTCTCGGGAATCCACAGCATAACTTCTATAGCCGGGGTTGAAATAAGAAGTTACATTGCTGAATCAAGTTCCAATAGTGCATATGGATATGATAAAAAAACAAGGAATTCTAATCCTTTTATTGACTATACTAACTCATACCCAACGCAACCCTTTGGTTCGGCCCGCATTCCAAACAACCTTTCCTTTGGTAAAGGCACCAATAATTACCTTTCTTACTATGGTAACATTTCTTATCAGTTAAAAAATACTTATGACATCTCGCTAAGTGGAAGAATAGATCATTCGAATATATTCGGAGTAAGAACAAACCAGAAAGCAGTTCCGCTTTATTCTGCCGGGTTAGGCTATACGATCAGTAATGCTGACTTTTACCATATCTCCTGGATGCAGTATGCAAGGTTACGAGCAACGTTCGGTTATAATGGTAATGTAAATAACAGCGCCACGGCAGTAACAACGACCCGTCAACAAAACCAGTCGCCAATTTTTGGCCAGACCTACGCGATAGTTCAAAATCCTGGTAACACCCAACTTCGTTGGGAGAAAATACAGAAGATTAACTTTGGGTATGAATTCATAATATTAAATAGCCGAATTTCCGGAACCATTGATTACTATTTAAAAAAGGGAATAGACCTCTTTGGCTACTCGCAACTAGCACCTTCCACCGGACAAAGTGCTTATTTCGGTAACAATGCAAATACGAGGGGGCATGGATTCGACATTGTATTGAATACGAAAAACATTCAATCAAGAAATTTTCTGTGGAGCAACACTCTCATTGTAAGCCATGCAATAGACAAAGTGACTAAATATAGCATAAGACCTGATAATGCTATAACATTTCTAGCATCAGGAGCGGGAAACGCTGGCCAGATAATACCGATAGAAGGAGCACCTGTATTCGGCATATATAGTTTTAAATCTGCAGGATTAAGCCATGAAACTGGAGATCCTCAAGGTTATGTAAATGGAAAAGAAAGCACAGATTATGCTCAGATACTAACAAACACGAATGTTGATAGCTTGCAGTATATTGGCCCATCCCGTCCAACTTTCTTTGGCTCGCTGAGGAATTCATTCACTTTTAAGGGCATGACGCTATCCTTTAATACAACATTCAAGTTCAACTATTACTTTAGAAAGATATCAATGAGCAATGCTACCCAGTTTAATGCTGACTATACGAATAGATGGCAAAAACCTGGTGATGAAATGACAACATACGTGCCATTCGTTCAATTTGCACCGATAAATAATGATAGATCTACGTTCTATACATATTCATCACCATTAGTTGAGAAAGCTGATCATATTCGTATTCAAGATATAAGTTTATCATACGATATTAGACGTGAACACTTGGGACGCCTTCCGTTTGCTCACTTACAATTCTACGGATATGTAAATAACATTGGAATAATTTGGAGAGCCAATAACAGAAAGATCGATCCTGATGTTTATGGTGGTGGACTTCAAATACCAACTCCTAGATCATACGCATTAGGTCTGAAGGCAGCATTTTAATTGCCGCAATTACCCACTCTCTAAACCTTACCTCATGGCAACTAACTTAAAACATATATCATTCACACTATTGCTTATAACATTTCTGAATATTTGTTGTAGTAAAAGAGATGAATTTCTAAATGCCAAGCCACAAGAGTCGTTGTCAACGATAAGTTCCCTCGATGATGCTCAGAATTTGTTGGACAACGAAAATCTTTTCAATCTTGCATCCGAACCTCTACTAGGTGAATTGTCTTCTGATGATTACTACATTAGTGATGCTACTTGGTTGGAGGCGCCTCAAAACGAACAAAACGCTTATTTGTGGGCGAAACAAATTTATCCGGTGGGAAAAGATGTTGCGGATTGGACAGCATGTTATCAGCAAGTATATGTTTGCAACGTAGTACTTGATGCCCTTAAAAGTATACAAATTACATCCTCTGAAAAAACACGGCTAAATAATATAGAGGGTACTGCGCTTCTCCTTCGGGGATATGCTTTCTTCAATCTAATGCAGATATTTTCTTTACCCTATAATGCAAGTACTTCCAAGCTACAATTGGGAGTTCCACTACGGTTAGATCCTGATCTTAATGAAAGATCCTCTCGTGCGACAACTGAACAGTGTTATAATCAAATTATCAAGGACGTTTTAGATGCTTCCAAACTATTGCCAGTCAATGTTAAAAGGATCACTCTGCCGAACAAGGCTGCTGCATATGGATTATTATCACGAGTATATTTGTCGATGTCGGATTACAGAAATTGCAAATTATTTTCAGACTCTTGTTTAGATCTGCATAGTGCGATAACCGACTTTAACATTATTCAACCAGCGAGCTTTCAGCTAACATCTCCAAGTGTTCCATATTTAGAGGAAGATATCTTTCATAAAACGGCTAAAGGCTACAATATTGTTAGTCTTACCAGAGCTATAGTTGACTCTACGTTGTTTTCACTTTATGATAGCACTGATTTAAGGCGAACCTTATTCTTTACTGTCTATCAAAATCAAATCCGATTCAAAGGTTCGTTCGAGTTTCATCTTGGTGGGTTTTTTACCGGAATTTCAACATCAGAGATATTACTCAACAGGGCGGAATGCCTTGCTAAAAGCGGAATGATAGTAGAAGCAATGAGAGATCTTAACAAAGTTTTACAGAATAGATATAAGATTGGGTCTTTCGTTGCAAGAACCGCCGGTACTGACATCGAAGCCAGGAGATTAATTTTAACGGAGAGACGCAAAGAATTATGCTTTAGAGGACTAAGATGGATCGATCTGCGGAGGCTTAATCAAGAGCCTGATAATGCAAAATTACTGACAAGGAGAATTAATGGTGTTTTATATCAGTTGCCCCCAAACGATCTCAAATATGCACTACCAATACCGGACAACGAAATACTAGCAAGCGGTATAGAACAAAATGCTAGATAGCAACCTTTCAAATAGATATATTATGATAAACTTTTTTATTTCATTACTGACTTTATCGTACTTACAATACGCCAACGACGGCAATAAGTACTTAATGGAAATTCCTCAGAGTGTGCACATTGCAGGTAGGATGAATGATTTATCCGACTTAAATCAAGTAAAACTATCTATTTATAATGCTGTATTTGTTACTCAGAATTTAAGTAATCCTGCGCTAAGGGAATCTGTTACAGAACATACAGAGACAATAATGAATAAAAGGTTTGCATTTAATTTGGGTGATCTTAATTCAATAAAATATGCTGTACTTTCCTATCATGACTATCCCTCCTCTGATTTTTATATCGATTTCAAGTTCATTATTGAGCCTGGTGATTCAGTTGCAATTACAAAAACAGGAAATGGCCTTATTTTCACGGGTAGGAATTCTGAAAAGTATAATTGCCAATACCAATTAGAAAGGCTTAAACGGAAATTACAAGGACCGGACACAGAAAAGGATAGTATGTGTATTTATAATTATTTTAATAAATCAGATTCATTAGCAGAAAGGTCCTTCCAATTGCTTGATACTTATAAAGGGAAGATCCCCGCATATATTTATTCACATGAAAAAGCAGCCATCATCGCATATTTTGAAAGTTCAAAATCTGGTTTTCTTTTAGATAACAAGGTACATCAGTTGTCTGAGAATGCACTTTTGAATGACGGAAGGTCAAGAATTAAGTACATTAAAAATTACAAAAATCCAGTATGGAATAAGGAAATAAAGAAGGAACTGTTGTTAGATAAATTTATATCAAACTCAACACTTTTTCTCGGTTTTATTTATGATCAATACCGATATGATTCCTGTGTAAAGACGAATCTGGTCTTTTCGATACCTAAGTATTATGAATATATTTCCCGAGAGTTTGATGGCTATACGAAGGAATGGCTGATTTTTCAGCTTCTCTCAGATGCTACATTGAGGCGTTCAGATGCAAATGGAATTTATACTGCCATTAGCCATGCATTAAAATCCAACGTAATTAAAAACCATTCGATTAAGGAGTATCTGTCAAATCAACTTGTGAATAGCCCAGGAACTCAATCATTTAACTTCACATTGAGTGATGCTTACGGGAAGAAAGTAAGGCAGTCTGATTTTCTTGGAAGAACTATTCTACTTGATTTTTGGTATATAGGATGTGGCGCCTGCATAGAAACAAAGCCTTATCTGGATAGTATTTCCGATTTGTTTAAAAAAGAAGAGTTTCAAATTATAAGTATCTGTACCGAAGAAAGGAGCGAACGCGATTATTCTGGTGAATGGAAGAAAGCACTATCGACAGGCAAATATACGTCAGAAGAGAATGTTAATTTATACGCTCCGAGCCACGAAAGATCCACTCCAGAAATAGTAGAGAAGTACAATATAAGGGCATATCCTACAATAATTCTAATAGATAGAGATGGTAAACTGACAGAGCAGCCAGTAAATCCACGGATCGACAAAGGGGAATCACTTATTCGACTTATTCGTAATAGCCTGGATAAATGATTGTAAATAGGGTAGCCATTATAGCTACCCTAATTATTCCGATTTTTACTTGTAAATGCGTACAGCTGTTGTTACGTAATTTACGTAGCTCGGAGATGAAGGATTTCCATCATTTTCCGCCGGGAAGCTATTTACAAAGCTTGAGTTCAACGTGCTCAAAGAAATATTGGTGCTAATTTGGCAACGTCCTGCTGGGTGATCTAAACAGTCTACAGGTAATGATGGTTGCACAGTAGTATAACTAAATGAGTTCCCACCAGTGCCTTGCGTAACGTAGACACGGGTAGCGAAACGTTTAGGTGCGGTAGTAAATGCAGAAGCAGCGCCTGCGATAGCAGCAAGGGCCATGAGGCCTACATGAATTCTTTTCATTTTGTGAAAATTTAAAAGTTAACAATAAATATTTACCAGGTGAGGAAACGGACCTGATTCCGTTATGCGCGCAAAAACTTATTTAGAATTTATAAATCGCGGTTGACGATGTTATGTAATTAACATAATTTCCTGATGAGGGATTTGCATCGTTTTCGGAAGGAAAACTATTTACAAAACTTGAATTCAGTATTGATAAAGGAATATTGGTACTTATTTCGCAGCGTCCGGCAGGGTGTGATAGGCAATCGTAAAATGGTACTGGAGGCCTCACTGAACTGTACGAAAAAGCATTAGGACCAAATCCTATTATGACATATACAAGTTGTGCTCGTCTTTTGGGTGCAGTAGTAACTGCAGATGCAATGCTTGCCGAAGCAGTAATAATCATTATTAGCACGTTAATTCTTTTCATGTTGTGCAATTTGAAACCTATGTATTATGATTGTCTAGCAGCAATGATTTGTGTGGTCTTTGTGCGCTTATAACATAATACCAATCCAACGACTGCGATAACAAGAAAAACTATATTAAGAGTCAAATGTTGAGACCAATTAAGTGATTGAATTGCTCCTCCGCAGGTACAAGGAATGCGGCCGAAAGCTTTCACCAATACCAGCGCAACATATCCTGTAAATGCCATCATCAAAATCATGGAAAGTAAAAATCCCCAAAACCTTCCCCATGGAAAGAATAGAAGCAAAGAGGCTAATACTTCAGCGCTTGGAATGATTCTTATGAGTAGTGGTAATGACCACTTCGGAAGTGGCTGTGCATTCATTGAATCAACGTAAGTTTGATAACCAGCAAGTTTATATACGGCGGTATACAAAAAAAGCAGGATAAGCAAAGAAGCGCAAATAGTAATGATCGTATCCTTTTTCATGTATAGTCAGTTTATGATTGGATAATTTAGATTATTAGGAAGGAAATACCTCAACAAGTAATGAACAACACCCGCACTTCCGGACATTAGATCAGCTGTGGCAACTGTAGAGTTATCCACTATCCACGACATTGAACTTTGATCAGGCCGACTGTAAACTCGGCTAAAAAAACCTGTTATCCAGGAAGCCCGCTCTATCCAGTCTTCGTTTCCAAACGCCTGGTGAGCGCTCAAATACACATGCCCCAATCCAGCGATTCCATTGGATATTCCCCAGCTTGGCGTAGCCATCCTGAAAAGGTGATTATGAAGCACATCTTCTGCAGCCTTTTTGTAATCTGGTTCCCTGGCTATTTGGTATGCCTTGATAAACGGGATGCACATTCCTGTTATACCGTAAGCCCACCAAAGATCTCGTTGACTGGCACCAACATATACCGGCCATGACATGTGATCTCCATTCTTAGACGCCATCAACTGCATATACCTGAGCCCAGCTGCGGCAGCATCAAAGGCTTTCTGGTCTTTAAAATCTTCAAAGTATCGTAGTAAAAAGTATATGATCCCGGCGAGCCCATGGTCCATTCCCAGTACCTTAAACCTGCTGTCAGTAGCATCTATCCAGGGCACCATCCATGACCCGTCCTGGTCCTGGGCGTTTATAATCGTTTCTGCGATTTCTGCGAGAGCATCCTTTTTCTCTGTCGCTCCTATCAACGATGACATTTGCAGTAACGCCAGTCCCTGTCCAGCGAGTCCATTAGCGACGGAAAGATCTACGTTTTCTACTTTAGCCACCTGCTGGAGTATTTTAGATAATTCCGGAAAGGGAGATAGCCACCCGGCATTTACAGCCTGTTGTAGCACTACTGCCACACCAGGTAGCCCATGATAAAGACTATTATTCAACATCCCTTGACGAGAAAGTATCGAAGAGATGAGGAAATTGAAATTCCTATTAATATATCCAGCATACTTTTCTAGGTCCCATCCTGCATGATGAGCTGAAAGCAACAGGTGCAGTGGACCTGCGATCCCGGTGTGTAATCCCAACAGCGGTTTAAGGTTAACCTCCTCGTTTTCAACTAATGATCCTAACTTCACTTTGGAAACCCAGAGGCCGTCGCTATTCATCATCTGAGGATTGCCTATTCCTGACAATCCCTGGCGAACGATAAGCTGAAGGTGACGTTTATCAAGGGCACCTGCACGTCCACCAAGGTTTCTGTTTGGCAGGTAATTCTGTATAAATTGCTTGAGCGTGGGCAATGTCATACGGGCGGATGGTTCCTGGGCCATACATCCACAAATTGCACTGGCAATTTCACCCTCAGCTATTAGGAACTCCATGGCGCTATATAGTTGGTCGGTTGAATCGGTATTCAAGAGTACGGGAGACAAACCGGTAAAAAGCTTGATCATAAGAGCTCCCAGGCTGTAAACATCTTGCGCTGCAGAGGGCGTGTCCACTCTTTTTTGTTCCGGCGACATGTAACCATACGTTCCATAAACGAACGGAGGACTGGGATAGTCCTTTCTCAAGCTATATGCCAGCTCCAGGTCAATACAGACAGCCCTACCATTTCCATCCACCAGGAAGTTCTCAGAACTGATATCCCGGTGTATATACCCGTACGCATGCATCGTTTCTATCGTAGAAATCACTTCCACCAGCAAACGCAGTAGCAACTGCTGGTTCTTTTTATCCAGCTCACTCCATCCGCTGCAGTAGCTATAACACTGATCGATTATCTGGGTGAGGGAAGGCCCCTCGATCAGCTCCATCACGAACGTGACATTGTCACTATCCTCTATGAGCTCCACCGGTTTAGGTATCGGGATTTTACCATGTAGCTCCCTGTGAATATCAAACTGCCATTTTAAACGATCTGTTATGTCTCTTCCGGCAAAATCCGAGGAAACATGTTTCTCTCCTTGTTTTGCGACATATGTTTTATACAGCGGCATCCGGAGCAGCGACTTGACTTTCGACACTTTTCCTTTCGAATCGTTTTTTAATATTTCCTGCTCAAAATAGCCATGATTGACGCGTTTGCCCTTGGACCGTAATATCTCCATTTTCACGGCTGTACCAAATGGCCAGTTCCTCCGTTGATAAAAACCATCCCCAAATGGCAGCTCGCACATTACAAGGTCTAGTAATGTCATGCTATCTAACCATTCATCTCTCGTTCTAAATAAGTCCTGGTTATACAATTTGTAGTACGCGGCGTAAATGTTCTCTCCGACACGGTAAGTATCATACACTTTCTGGCCCCGATAACTGGTGGTATACTGCCTGAGCTGTAAAAGCAGATCCGTTTCCCGCCCCTTCACCGGCAATACACCAATGATCTTACCTATGTGCTGAGATCCCAGATGGCCCGCCAACAGTGATACGGCAACCCTTGGATCTCGCGGTATAAAGGCAGCTGCTTTCTGCTTGCGTAAAACCGGCAGTATATCCTGGAGAAGCGGCAACAGGTCAATATACACAACAGAAAGATATAATATCCAGCCATCGCCAGCAGGGATATCCCCCATCTGCAGATAGTTGCCCGCTAGTTTGTATTCGTATCCCAGATTCTCCAGGAAATCGGCATACTTCCGCTCCTCAATTGACTCAAATATGGCAGTGTTAGCAGATTGCATGCGTATAGCTTTTTGTAACTTTATCACCTATGTATCCAGCCTGGATGGCACTACTTTTCTTTTTAAACGCCCAATGGATTTTTTTAGAAGCTCCTTACGGGCCTGCCAAAATATCATTGGAGGTGAATTATATTTTATAACGGGGGCCATTTCCTGGTCCATTTGATCCGGGTGCTCTTTGATAATCAGGTTCAGCTGATCATATAATGACCATGCTTCCTTCTTGCGCAGCAGCCGCGCGCTCACATAATAATACAAGAACAGTATCTTCCATTTATATAGCACTTCTTTGGCTTCTATCAGGCCCCGCGCGCTCGGTGGATGGTCATGGTACTGAGCATATGCGAACTGAAGGAATAAATAAGCTGTGTTCCACCGTTCTTTTTGCATATAATATTCCGCCACCTGCACAATAGGCTCTGCATGGATCCTGCTGGCTGAATAGGCAGCAAAGAAATCGGATCTTACTTCATGCCAGTCTTCTCCAACACGGTATCGGTTATCCGCTATCCGCTGGAGCAGATGATACCGCTCCTCTTTTAATATCGGATCTATACCCAAGGCATCCTGATAGTACTGTCTGGCTTTCAAATACAGATCTTTCTGTCTTTCATCCCGGCACTGATTGGCGGCGGCACTATAGCTTTCGCCGATATAATATACCCACCGGTATGCCCGGTTTCCGTCTTTTACATAATCCTGCAGCTTGTGAGCGTAGTTGAGAAACTTTTGCACCAGGTCACCTGTCCAGGACGCCCCTTCTTCCTCATAAAGTATATAGATGCCTTCAATAACGCCCTCGGTACGTTCATCGCAGGAGCACATCATGTACTCATGAACTGGTCCAACCCAGCTAACTGGCATCGACATTCTGAAAAAAAGCTGTTTAGTAAATGATATCGCCTTAGCCTTGGTTACTACATAATGGATATCCATGTCTACAGCGGACCGCTCAAAGTCCTGGGCAATCACCATCACTTCATCACAATCGATCCAAAAGCCCCAGGTGTTTTCTGGTGGCCAGCTCATAGCAATCACTACATCCCGCAGCATCTCCAGGGCATAATTTCTGGAATTACAGAAATTATCAAAAGGTCTTTCAAATACGTAAGTTGGTATATTATTGGCAGCGCCAAAGTCCCTGATGATATCAATGGTATTGTCAGTAGAACCTGTATCCACGGCTACAATCAGATCTGTAATCCTTACCACAGACCGAAGCATCCGCTCAATCACATGGGATTCATTTTTGCAAATAAAATTCAACGCCAGTTTTTTCACTTCTGTAAAATTTTATCGTAACCTTCAGTTTCGGCCACCTCTCTTTCACGTTGAAACCACTGAGTGTATACCGCCAGCCGATGGATATCTTCCGGTAAAAAGTAATCCGGGTTAGTTCTCATGATCCTTGTCAGCAGCTTGTATGTCTCCAATGCTTCTTCCTCTTTCATCAGCGCATAGCAGCAGGGTATATGATATTCAAGCACCTGCCAATTATAAAAAGAAAGATCAACCAGCCATTTGTTCTCCCTCCTGGGCACATTTCCCCAAAAGTTGCCTTGGCAATAGGAACTATATATATAAGCGATCCTGTAATCGGAGCCGGATACGTAATGGTGTAAAATTTCCCGGATTGCTTCTCCTCTTTCAGGGTGAGCTTCCGTAGCTGCCAGCAGTCGTTCTTCGGCCTCGGACCACGATAGGTCCAGCTGTGCGCCGAGTGCGGCTGCCTTCCATGCTGCCACAAAGCCAAGCTCTGAATCCATTCCCTGCGCTGATAAAAACTTATCGAAGGAGTGATACCCCTCAGACACAAGTTCATAATTTACCTCTTCAGCTGGGCGAGCAGCTACTTCCCTGGCACAACAATATCCTTTAATGAAAGGCAGCATATTATGCGCCCATTTACCTGCCTCATTTTGCTTTCTCTCCAGCAATTTCAAATAAGCTCCGTGATAGGTAATCATGTTATGGTCAAAGAATCCACTCCTGGAAATAGCGGTAGCTATTGCATTGTCCAAATACAGATGTCCATTTTTAGTGACTCTTTTGCTCTTGGCCATCAGAATATTAGTCCATCCTATCATCTTTCTAAATTATACTGTAAGAATATTTCCATCTTATGCTTTCAATCTGCCGCACAACTCTTCACAGCGTTCATCAGTGCAAACTTTAGCTAAAGGAATTGCATATTGTGGCAGATTGAATAGCATAGCAGATGGTTTAGTGACTAAAACACTATTGATCCGTTGTGCCCTCATTGAGCCGGACTATCCTGACAGGACACTCCCGGACCTTTTGCGTATAATCCCTGAAAAAAGAGAATGATCTGGCAGCAGCAAAAGAAATTACTGCTTCAAGTGATCACATATATATGGAGTGATACCAGTTCTATGTGTTGTGTGCTTTGCTGTAACGAAGGAGGATAATGATTGTTTTTCTTTCTGTCATGGTTAAACCTGTTTACATGTTACCGATCATGTTTTTCCTTGCAAGGCTTGCAGTGAGGACTGCATGAAATGATAATTATTTTGAGTTCTAAAGGTGCCAGAGGGCAATATCAAACAATTAAAAGGGTTATATCATCAGTAGGCATTTAAATTGGAGTTGTATTTCTTATTCCTGTTTGTTGTCATTGCTGAAACAAATATCAACATTACTTTTAAATTACGGTTACCATTTTGCTTAAATATTTTCGTGCGTAATGTTCATTCCATTTTTCCTGAATTCACGCGGTGACATGCCGGTGCGTTGCTTAAAAGCACGGGTAAATCCACTGGGATTTTCATATCCGATTTTTGCCGAAATCTCGCTAATGGATAGGCCGTCTGCCAACAACAGCTTTGCCCACTCCATTTTTTGCGTGATGATATATTCATGGATACTTTGCTTGTTGATCTGAAAAAAACCGGCATATAACCAGCTCTTAGAGATCCCAAATTTCACGCACAGGTCTTCAACCGTTACTTTCTTGTCAAGAGTAGCGGTAATGTAAGCTTTGATATTATTGAACCGTGCTGCTTCCTTGCCATGAACAGATTGGCCTTTACGGGCATGTTTCAGATCTTCCAGCGCTGTTAGTAATAATGCCTTTGCCGATGCGTCAATGGCAATACGGCCTTTTACTCCTGTATCATCATTTGTGAGGATTTTATTGATCAGAAGTGATGCCCTGGCAGATATGTTAAGGGAAAGGCTACCGAATTTTTTCGGGAAAACGCCTGGGGCCGCTTTGCCATTATGGGACAAGGTAAATGTATCGGGTAAGAACTCGTCAATGAAATCAGGCTGTATTTCCAGCTGTAGGAAGCGGTATACACCGGGACCATAATTTATTGGATAATTGCCGGCAGGTACTCCCAGCAGCTGAAACTGCCCTTCTTTGAATTCAAAGCTCTGCCCGGGGCCATATACCGCATGCAGATTTTTTCCCAACACAAAATTCAACATGAACATAGACCGGTCAGTGTTCACTGAAATAGTGGTTGCATCTTCTACCAGTAACACGATGTAAAGAAGCTTACAAACATCATATTTAATTTCCTGTATCAGGATAGTGGCATTCTCCATCAGGATCGTCGTAGGATCTGCTTCTGTGATAGCATACCCCTTGTGTTCAGGTAGTAGTGAGAATAGTGACCTTATTTTTCCTGTAATAATAGGATCAAAAGAGTAATTCATGTTAAGTTGATTATTTGAGAGAATTTGTTTCTGACTGTTGATGTAGTAGAATTTCAACATGTGGATGGTTTTTCGGTGGGATAGGTGCTTAAATACTGCAGTACAGTTTCCCGGTCCTTATGTTGCGGGGAGATCGCATCGATAAGGAGGAATGGTTTGCTTGAGGGTGCTTGCATATGAAGAGGATTATAATTTCAATGGAACTGTCACGTTTTCATGATATGGTGCAGCCTGGTGGCGTAATGTTTAAGGATCTTGTCCAACCAGTGTTCATCAGCGACAAGATATTTGTATTTATCAGGTACCGTAATGTGTAGTGAGATATAAGTGCCTTTATTGAATTTCATGCGCGGGGCGGCAATAGCTTCTTCAAAGTGTAGTTCCAATACTGTGTTTTCTTTTATTTTCACCCCGCAGGCCAGCATGCCTGCACGACGTATAAAAACAGGCGTGTTTTTTACCGGCATAAAAAAAGTCGTACAGGGTTCAGTGGCCTTAGCTAATAAGGTGATTTTTCTGTTTAAGACAAGGTAGCTGACGCACACTTTATATTCCGGTTCATGAAGCCACTGATTAATAATGGCGCCAAATTTCCCCTCAATTACCTCTGCTTCATGTCCGGGTAAAATCGTTTTGGTGTATGCTGGGGGGACAGCGTGAGTTTTCACTGCCATATATTTGCGTTGATCAATTCCCAATTGCATGTCTGTAATGGTTACGTCGCTTCTTTCAATGATGGAAGATGTGTTGCTCATAAGCAATCTTGTTTTCATAACAGATGTACGGTTTCAGGAATAGGCATGTACATGCTGCAGCATGTGTCAATTGATTATTGGACTGGGCTTGCAGGTTTAGTAATGCTTACTTTGAGGGATAGCACTGTTTATACCTGTTTGTTGTATAATACATGTGCATATCAGTGTTTGAAATAAAACGAGTAAAAACATTGGGGTATTCCCTTTTATCAATCACCTAGCGATCGTTTCTTAAGTATAGCCTTTAGTGCACTTGCTATATTACTAGCGTACTTGCAATTTAATTAAAACTTTATAACAGCGATCAATCAGAAATCAAATAGCTATTTCTGACAACAATTTCCTCAGAATAATATAGGGTGTGCCAGAGCTTTCCGCCGGCAGCGTTAAATTTTTTAATATCCCAATAGGTAAAATTGTCCTTTTCATCTGTATATACTATCACTGGAGGAGGGGTTGTATTATATTATTCAACCATGCGAGTATCTCGCCTGGGGCCGTCATGGTATGTCGTGAGTTTGGAAGAGCATTTCTTCATTTCTGATCATGAATGACGCTAGGGCATAGCAGCCTCCGGGTTTTACATCATAAGAGCGCTATCAGCATATAACGGAGAAATGTTGTGGGAAAGGTTGGGCTTATGGCTTGCAATAATCAATACCACTTTAGACTAAGATATTTACGTTTCCCAAAATTGTTGAGGTTTTTTAAGAGATGTCCTTTGTTCTGAGATTTCATTGATTTAGATTTTGTCATTAAGATTATGGCAGGTTTCTTTATAGTTACCTGCCATTTAAAATTTTATATCTAAAGCGGTTAATGGGAAAGACATTACATAATTAAAGTAACCTGAAAAGTTGTCAATTGAAACAAGGAAAAACTAGCAAAAATGGCCGACAACACTCTTGGGCAAGATAGTAGTCAAGTTACACCAAAAGTCCTGTAATGGCGCCTGTTCAACAGGAACCGATACGTGTTGATACAACTACGGAAAGTTCCAGTACAAAGGGCCAGGATCCCCTTATGGTATTTCACTTTGAAAATAAGAGAAGCAATCCTACATATGTAGGTCCTAGTTAGTTTAACCGTTGGCACGATTTATTTTGCAGTCTCGCTGTCAAGTATATCAGCGAAAATTATTATTCTTTATTATTAAGCAATAATAAAATTTTCTTTAATTATACAATAAGCAGAGGTTTATAATTACCATATCCACATCACTCCCTTACAAACAAATGCGGCCGCTCCAGTATCAGCTCATTATACTCCGCATATAACTGTTTTATAAACACATCTATATCCTCCTTTTGCAATTCAAAAACAATAAAATCCCATTTATCCCGGCTAAATGCAGTGCCATTGGAGTGCATTTCATCAAGCTCTTCAAAATCTATCCCTTTAGTATTGTCTTTAGGAAAGCCAATAACATCCAGGGCAATATCAAATAAGTTCAGCTGGTCAAATGCGTCGATCTGAACGCCGGCAATGGCCAGCAAATTGAGTTGTTCTCTAACCTCTATGTGTTTTGTGATCAGATCTTTTACGATGGCAAAATTCAACATGGCAACTATTTTTTAGTAGGTATTACTTTACAGCTTTTTGCATTATAGCAAATATGTGAGAAGGCCATGAGGCTCTCGTTCAATGGTGTTATTTGTAAATATACTAAAAATTTTAGTAAAACAATGTGCGCTCATTTACTCAAAAATTTCTATCCTGAATACCTCTCAAACTGATCTCCATACTTCCAATAAAAACGCTTTTATTTGTATTCAGGAGAATGCCAATAGCCTAGAGTACATGTCCAATATACCGCCCATCAAATTATCTGACCTTACCAACAGGATCCAGCAAGCCATTAACAATGTGTTTGCCGGGCAAACGTATTGGATCATTGCCGACATTACCAACTACTCTTACTACCAGCAAAAAGGCTATCACTATTTTGACCTGGTAGAAAAACAGGAGGGCACTGCCGGCATCATCGCAAAAGTAGCTGCCGTAGCCTGGGGCGCCGGGGCCGATAAGATCAAAGATTTTGAACGTATCACCGGCCAGGTATTTCAGAACGGCATCAATGTATTGGTAAAGGTATCCGTGAACTACCACAACCAATACGGCCTGCAGATAACGGTGCTGGATATAGACGCCAATTTCACCATCGGTTTGCTGGAACAGCAGAAACAGGCGGTATTAGCCAGGCTGCTGACAGAGAATCCTGAATTCATTCAGAAAGCCGGCGACCAATACATCACCCGCAATAACCGGCTCGCCTTAAACCGCGTCATCCAGCAGGTAGCCGTAGTATCTTCCGGCAACTCCGCCGGTTACCAGGATTTTAAACACACGCTGGACAATAACCGTTTCGGGTACCGGTTTATCATTCATCCGTACTTCACGGCAGTCCAGGGCGAAGAAAAAGCAGAGCTGCTGCAACAGCGCCTCATAGA
>Ga0102590_1002170_pt1 | contig 24632 bp, 24 predicted proteins | sample AraplaMF_Col_mMF_FD_76859 | JGI IMG/M metagenome (GOLD analysis project Ga0102590, IMG submission 76859) | Arabidopsis root microbial communities from the University of North Carolina, USA - plate scrape MF_Col_mMF | ecosystem: Host-associated > Plants > Roots > Endosphere | place: USA... | reverse complement strand
GGAATCATCAAGGCCAAGCAGGAGAGCGAAAAATCCCGCTGGGTCCTGATCGACGTCGTCATGAAGAATCAGGCCGGCGAAAAGGTCGCGACCGGGGAGGCCCAGGTCGAATTCCCGCGTGACCTGTTTTGCCAGTGAATCAGGTTGGGCCGTTCCCGCGGCGTCATTCCGGGATGGTCCGAAGGACCAGACCTCTGGTGCGCAATTGCGCACCGGGGAATCTCGAGATTCCGGGTTCGATGCTGCCGCATCGCCCCGGAATGACGGCAAGAAGCCCCAAACGGCCCCATTCGGATTGACATTCGGTGCTGCGCTGCTTAGAAAACGGCCCATCCCGGGCGGTCGCCGCTTTTCGGGTTTAATCCCATTTTGCCACTTTCGGGTAGCTCAGCTACGGGCCTCCAGCACGGCCTTTCAAAGCATCAGGATCGTCCCATGAAAGTCCGTAACTCCTTGAAATCGCTGCGCGGACGTCACCGCAACAACCGTCTGGTCCGCCGCAAGGGCCGGGTCTACGTGATCAACAAGGTGCAGCGCCGCTTCAAGGCCCGCCAGGGCTAAGAGCCAGGGCCAAAGCCCGGCCGCGCGGCCCGATTTCATCTTTCACAGGTCTTTGACGAAGTGCTGCTTTGCGGCGCGGTTTTGCACGTCTAGACTTGGCCCATGCTTTTGAGATTCCCGCTTCCCCGTAACTGCCGAATCGCGGTTCTCGCCGCGGTCATGGCCGCCTTGCCGGCGACCGCGTTCGCCCAGAATGACCCTCGGGTCATTCCCCCGCCGAAAGCCCAGAAGAAACTGCCGGAAGCGCCGAGCAAGCTTCCCCAGATCGGCGCCGATCGCACCCGCGGGCTGGATTTCCTGTTCGGCGCGCTCAAGGCGGCCCCGGATGAGGCCAGCGCCAAGCATGTCGAGGCGCGGATCTGGGCGCAGTGGATGAAGACCCCGAGCGATACGGCGGCGCTTTTGATGTTGCGCGCCAAGGCCGCGATGGACGCGCAGAAGGCCGAGGTCGCGCTAAAGCTGCTCGATGCCGTCATCAAGCTGCGTCCTGACTATACCGAGGCATGGAACCGGCGCGCGACGCTGTATTACCTGAAGAACGACTACACCCGTTCGCTGGAGGACATCCGGCAGGTGCTGATCCGCGAGCCCCGGCATTTCGGCGCGCTCGCCGGGCTCGGCATGATCATGCAGGACATCGGCGACGAGAAGCGCGCGCTGGAAGCGTTCCGCAAGGCGCTGGCCGTCAATCCGCATCTGGAGAAGGTGCCGGAGCTCGTCAAAACCCTCACCGAAAAGGTCGAAGGCCGCGATATCTAAGCATGATCCGGAAAAGTGGGTACCGGTTTTCCGATAAGATCATGCTCAATCAAAAAATTCGCGGTTAACCGCGTTTTCCGACGGCCTAAGTCGGGCGGGAACGTCGCGCGGCTGACGGGCTATTATTGCCTGACTGCGTGACAGGAGTGAGCCATGAGATCATTGCTGCTGGCCGCCGCCGTGATAGTTGCGAGCGGAAGCTGCGCCTCGGCGCAAAGCGGCTATTGGGTGGTCGGCAACAACGCCACCGGCAAATGCGAGATTGTCACGAGCAATCCCGTCATCAACAGCCAGGTTGGCGGAAATATCTGGTTCGGAACCGGGCCGTATCAATCGAACGACGATGCGAAGCGCGCACGCTCGACCATTCCTCAATGCCCGGCTGTCCCGGAACCTCCCGCAGGAGCGCCGGACGAACAGAAGCAGGAATAAGTCAGCTAGTGCAGCGCGTTGCTTCCGCGGGCCATGCCGTCGAGGCCGACCGCCGCGTAGAACTGCGCCAATTCCGCCTCCAGCTTCTCATTCACCAGCAGCAGGGCCTTGAGTGCGCCGCGGATGTCGCCATCGCAACTTGCTACGATCTGGTCGATGGCGGCTTCGCTTGCGTCGGAAATCATGGGCAGTCCTCCGATGATACGCCTGGAACAATTTGTAGTGAGCGCCCCGGTTGCGGTGGATGTTGGGTAAAGTATGGGCGCCCGACCAACCCCCTCATCAGGCGCGCGCACAAATGGCGAAAGTGTCAGTGCCACTGTACAAATTTGGCGATGACATCATTATGACCCCGCTATCCACAGGGCGGGTCACCTGTGGACAACCTCCGAAACCCGCGCCTGTCAGCTCCGTAGCTCACTGGTGCCAAAAATCAGCCGGAAATCCTCCATGGCGGTGGTGATTGTGGTGGCGGCGCTGGCGGTGCTGGCCCTGGTCACGCAAATCGGCGTTTTTCTGGCTGAGCGGGCCCACCCGCCCCAGGGCAGGATGGTCGAGGTGGCCGGTGGGGCCCTCCATGTCCTCGATATCGGGCCGCGCGATGCCATAGGCCCGCCGCTCGTGATGCTGCACGGCGCAAGTTCCAATCTCGAGGTGATGCGGCAGCCGGTCGGGGAACTGCTCAGCCGAAAGCACCGCGTGATCCTGATCGACCGTCCCGGCCATGGCTGGAGCACCCGCGCCCGCCTCGCGGACTCCACGCCCGAGATCCAGGCCCGCATGGTCGAGGAGGCGCTGGGCAAGCTCGGCGTCACCAGCGCGATCTTTGTGGTGCATTCCTGGGCCGGTGCGCTGGGCGCGCGGATCGCGCTGGATTACCCGCAGGTGGTGGCGGGCCTGGTGATGCTGGCGCCGGTCGCCTATCCGTGGCCCGGCGGCGTCGGCCGCTACAACCGCCTGATCGCAACGCCGGTGGTCGGCCCGCTCTTCGCCTATACCGTCACGCTGCCGCTCGGCCTGCTGTTGGTGGATTCCGGCAGCCGCGGCGTCTTCCTGCCGCAGACCATGCCGGACGGCTTTGTGCGGAATACCGCAACGCCGCTGTTGCTGCGGCCGCGCGAATTCATCGCCAACGCACGCGATCTGGTGACGCTGAAGGGAGCGGTCGCCGGGCAGGCATCGCGTTATGCGGAGATCAAGGCGCCGGTCACCATCATCACCGGCGAGGCCGACAAGACCGTGTCGACCGACCGGCATTCGCGTCCGTTTGCGGCAGCGGCGCCGCACGTGAAGCTGATCGTGCTGCCGGGGATCGGCCACATGATCCAGCAGGTGGTTCCCGACCTCGTCATTGCCGAGGTCGAGGCGATGATCGCCGCGGTGCCGGGCGTCGAGGCCGCGGCGGCACATTAAGGCGGCGCGTCCGCCTGGGATGCGGTACGATCGCAGCGCGCGGGATTCCGCTGCTCGCCCCGCGAGGGATGAAGCCAAGGCAGTTGCGATATCGGGCAGCCGACCCAAGGGAGAGCGCCATGTATGCCGCCATTCGTCAGGGCAAGGCCAAGGCCGGCAAGGCCGAAGAGCTCACACGCAGGATCAAGGAAGGCGCCATACCCGTCATCAGCGGGGTCGAGGGCTTCATGGGCTATTACGTGGTCTACGCGCCCGATGACACCGTGATCGCGATCAGCCTTTTCAACAATTTTGCCGCCGCCGAGGAATCCAACAAGCGCGCGCTGGCCTGGATCGAACATGATCTGGCGCCGTTATTGACGGGCCCCGCGACCGCCACCGCCGGACCGGTGATCGTGCACACGCTGGCGTGAGCCGCGGGTGCTGGCGCGAACGAAGCAGACAAATGGGAGGTCGACGACCCGGGGACGTTTTTCTTCACCCTCCCCTGGAGGGGGAGGGTCGACGCTCATGCAATGAGCGGCGGGGTGGGGTGACGGTCTCTCCGCAGCCAACAGTGCCCGAGCGGAGAGATCACCCCACCCCGTCTCACATTTCGCTTCGCTCCATGCGAGCCGACCCTCCCCCTCCAGGGGAGGGTAAACGAAACGCAGCCCTTACTTCGTCTTGCCGTCCTTGTCGTACTGCGAAATGTACGCCCAGAGGTCGTTGGCTTCCTTCTCGTTCTTGATGCCGGCGAACACCATCTTGGTGCCGGGAATCTTCGCCTTCGGCTCCTTGATGTATTCGAGGAACACGTCCTTGCCCCAGGTGATGCCGGAATTCTTGTTGGCGTCCGAATAGGAATAGCCCTCGACGGTGCCGGACTTGCGGCCGTCGAGCCCGTTGAGCTCCGGGCCGACCTTGTTCTTGGCGCCTTCGCCGATGGCATGGCAGGCCAGGCATTTGTTGAACGAGGTCTTGCCGGCGGCGGCGTCCTGCGCCAACGCTCCGGATGCTGCGGCGATCGAGGTGACGGCAACCAGCGCACTCAAAGTCAATTTCATCATAGGATGCTCTTTGTCTCTTCCCTGAGGTTTGTCGGGGCCACTGCTTGTGGCACGGGCCGCTTCGATTGGACAAGCCACGAAACCTTGACAGGTTTCGCCGCCGTGGACTTGCCCGAGAGCGAACTTGGGAGCCGCGCCCCTATCCGACCTTGGTGGCCTACCCAAAACGGGTCAGACGTGCTTGATTTGTCGTGACAAATCGATCAAGCGCGAGCCTTGAAGGCGGCTTGGAGGGACACGCATGGCCATCATGATGCCGGCCGCCGATCAGGCGGTTCTCGGCCGACGCAGCGAGATCGTGGCCGCACTTCGCGCGATCGTGCCGGGCGAGGGCGTGATCGATACGCCGGCCGAAATGCAGGTCTATGAATCGGACGGTCTCACCGCCTACCGGCAACCTCCGATGGTCGTGGTGCTGCCCGACACCACCGAGCAGGTCTCGCGCGTTCTGAAATACTGTCATGGGCAGGGCATCAAGGTGGTGCCGCGCGGCTCCGGCACCTCGCTCTCCGGCGGCGCGCTGCCGCTGGCCGACGGCGTGCTGCTCGGCCTCGGCAAGTTCAAGCGCATCCGCGAGATCGATTTCGACAACCGCGTCGTGGTGACCGAGCCCGGCGTCACCAACCTCGCCATCAGCCAGGCGGTGGCGCATGCCGGCTTCTACTACGCGCCCGATCCATCCTCGCAGATCGCCTGTTCGATCGGCGGCAATGTCGCGGAGAATTCCGGCGGCGTGCACTGCCTGAAATACGGCATGACCACCAACAACGTGCTCGGCTGCGAGATCGTGCTGATGTCCGGCGAGATCCTGCGGATCGGCGGCAAGGCGGCGGAAAACTCCGGCTACGACCTGATGGGCATCATCACCGGCTCCGAGGGGCTGCTCGGCGTCATCACCGAGATCACGGTGCGCATCCTGCAGAAGCCGGAGACGGCGCGCGCGCTGATGGTCGGCTTTGCCGAGGTCGAGGCCGCCGGCGAATGCGTGGCTCAGATCATCGGTGCCGGCATCATTCCGGGCGGCATGGAGATGATGGACAAGCCGGCGATCCACGCCGCCGAAGCTTTTGTTCACGCCGGCTATCCGCTCGACGTCGAGGCGCTGCTGATCATCGAGCTCGATGGCCCCGGCGTCGAGGTCGACGAACTGATCAAGCGCGTCGAGGCGATCGCGCAAGGTTGCGGCTCCACGACCTGCCAGATCTCGACCTCGGAGGCCGAGCGCAATCTGTTCTGGGCCGGCCGCAAGGCGGCGTTCCCGGCGGTCGGGCGCATATCGCCCGATTATCTCTGCATGGACGGCACCATCCCGCGCGGCGCATTGCCGAAGGCGCTGGCCCGCATCCGCGACCTCTCGGAAAAATACCAGCTCGGCGTCGCCAACGTGTTTCATGCCGGCGACGGCAATCTGCATCCGCTGATTCTCTACGACGCCAACAAGCCGGGCGAGATCGAACGCGCCGAAGCGTTCGGCGCCGACATCCTCCGCGCCTGCGTCGAGTTCGGCGGCGTGCTCACCGGCGAGCATGGCGTCGGCATCGAAAAGCGCGATTTGATGCCGGAGATGTTCTCGGAAATCGACCTCAACCAGCAGCAGCGGCTGAAATGCGCCTTCGATGCCCAGGGCCTGCTCAACCCCGGCAAAGTGTTTCCGACCCTGCACCGCTGCGCCGAACTCGGCCGCATGCACGTCCATGCCGGCAAGCTGGCGTTTCCGGATATTCCGAGATTTTGAGCATGGCCTTCGCCGATTTTTCAATCGTCATACCCCGCGAAGGCGGGGTATCCCGTACGCCGCGCCGCCGACCTTTGTCGCCGGCCGCTGCGATTACCGGATCGACCGCTCCCGTGCGCAAATGCGCACAAGGCGAACGATGCCGACAGAGTTCAGGTTTGAAAGCGTGGACACTCTAAAAGTACGAGACGCCAGGGACGTCGAAGACGTGGTGCGCGCGGCGATTGCCGGCGAGCAGCCGCTCGAGATCATCGGCCATGGCACCAAGCGGCTGATCGGCCAGCCGATGGCGACCAACGCGGTGCTTGATGTATCGGCGCTCAACGCCGTCACCGCCTATGAGCCGAACGAATTGATCATCACGGTGCAGGCGGGGGCGCCGCTTGCCGACGTGCAGTCGCTGATCGATTCCAAGAACCAGCAATTCGCCTTCGAGCCGATGGACACCTCCGCACTGCTGGGCGTGTCGGGCAACGGCACCATCGGCGGCATGATCGGCGCGGGGCTGGCCGGTCCCCGCCGCATCAAGGCTGGCGGGGCGCGAGATCATCTGCTCGGCGCGCATGCGGTGTCGGGCTTCGGCGACAGCTTCAAGACCGGGGGCAGGGTGGTGAAGAACGTCACCGGCTACGATCTCTGCAAGCTCCTGGCGGGCTCATGGGGGACGCTGGCGGTCATGACGGAGGTCACGCTGAAGGTGATGCCGAAGCCGGAGAGCGAGCGCACGCTGGTGCTGTCCGGGCTCGACGATCTCGCGGCGAACCGGGCCATGACCGCCGCGCTCGGCTCGCCCTACGACGTATCGGGCGCCGCGCATGTGCCGGGTTCGGTGTTCGGTTCTGCGGCAGGCGCGCTGGCGCGCCTCGGGGCAAAGGGGCGGGCGGTGACCCTGCTACGGCTGGAAGGCATCGCGGCTTCGGTAGCAGACCGCGCCGGTTCGCTCGGCAAGGCACTCGCGGCATTCGGCGCGGTGGAGATGCTCCAGGACGACGCCTCGGCGGCGGTCTGGGCCGAGGTCCGCGACGCCGAGCCGTTCGCCGCCAGCGGCGCGCGCGGGCTGTGGCCGGTATGGCGGATCGTCTGTCCGCCGGCTTCGGGCGGCGCGCTCGGCAAGGCTCTGGCGAGCGAGTCCGAAGGCGACGTGATCTATGATTGGGGCGGCGGTCTGATCTGGGCAGCGCTGCCGCCGAAGCCGGATGCACAGGCCGCGTTGGTTCGCGCGCGGGTCGGCGCCGCGGGCGGCCATGCTGCGCTGATCCGTGCCACCGACGAGGTCCGGCGCCGCCTCGACGTGTTCCATCCACAGGCCCCCGGCGTTGCCGCCCTGAGCGAGCGCGTGCGCAACAGCTTCGATCCCAAGATCATCCTCAACCGTGGCCGGATGGCGCGGGTAGCAACGCCATGAAAACCGAATTCTCCCTTGCCCAGCTCGCCGATCCCGACATCGCCGTGGCCGACAAGATCCTGCGCGCCTGCGTGCATTGCGGGTTCTGCACCGCAACCTGCCCGACCTATGTGCTGCTCGGCGACGAGCTCGACAGCCCGCGCGGGCGCATCTACCTGATCAAGGAAATGCTGGAAAAGGACAAGCCGCCGACGGCGGAGGTGGTCAAGCATATCGACCGCTGCCTTTCCTGCCTTGCCTGCATGACCACCTGTCCGTCCGGCGTGCATTACATGCACCTGGTCGATCAGGCGCGGGTCCGGATCGAGCGCGACTATTCGCGGCCGCTTGTCGAGCGGGCCCTGCGCGCGGTGCTGGCGCTGGTGCTGCCGCGGCCAAAGCTGTTTCGCGCCAGCATGATCATGGCGCGGCTCGCCCGCCCCCTGGCCGGCCTCTTGCCGGCGCGGAGCACGCCGACGCCCGGCCTGCTGCGGCGGATCAAGGCGATGCTGGCGCTGGCGCCGAAAAGCCTGCCCGCGCCGGGGCCTGCGGGCGGCAGCGTGTTTCCGGCGCAGGGCGAGCGGCGCGGGCGGGTCGCGCTGCTGCAGGGCTGTGCCCAGCAGGTGCTGGCGCCGCGCATCAACCAGGCCGCCATCAACCTCCTGACGCGCCACGGCATCGAGGTGGTGCTGGTCAAGGACGAGCAATGCTGCGGCGCGCTCACCCATCATCTCGGGCAGGATGCCGATGCGCTGGCGCGGGCGCGCGCCAACATCACGGTGTGGAAAAAAGAGATGGAACAAGGCGGCCTCGACGCCATCCTGATCACGGCATCGGGCTGCGGCACGGTCATCAAGGACTATGGCTTCATGCTGCGCGAGGACCGCGACTTTGCAGCCTCCGGCGCAGAGATTTCCGCGCTGGCAAAGGATATCACCGAGTATCTCGCGGGCCTCGCGCTCGCGCCTTCGCGTCAGAAAGGCGACGTAACGGTGGCCTATCACTCGGCCTGTTCGCTACAGCATGGACAGAAAATCACAGGGCTTCCGAAAGAATTGCTTTCCAAGAATGGATTCGTGGTGAAAGATGTGCCCGAGAGCCATTTGTGTTGCGGTTCGGCGGGGACCTACAACATTCTCCAGCCTGACATTGCGAGCAGATTGCGCGATCGGAAGGTCGCCAATATTGCGACAGTCAAACCGGACATGATCGCTGCGGGCAATATTGGATGCATGGTTCAGATTGCCAGCGGTACGTCAGTTCCTGTGGTGCACACGATTGAGCTTCTCGATTGGGCGACGGGAGGTCCAAAGCCTGGATCGTTAACAGGATTGAATTGATCGATCGGCCTGAAGGGCATGATCTGGAAGAGCCTGCCCTGACTGGGGGCGCCGGTTCGGGGGCCGGCTCTTCGCTGGGATAGACGCGAAAGTGTCCGCCTGGAGATCGTGCCTGGATATGGGATGGAGCGGGAGGACACTTCGAAGAAGTGTCGCCCCGGTCTGGCCCAGGACTCTCCAGGAGAGACTACTCGAAGCGCTCGACAGACATGGACAGCGTCAACAGGAGGACCAGATGGCGAAGAAGAGTAAGAAGGCCAAGAAGGCTAAAAAGGCCAAGAAGGCCGTAGCCGCGAAGAAGAAGTCGGCGAAGAAGGCTGCGAAGAAATCGGCCAAGAAGGCCGCGAAGAAGGGCGCAAAGAAATCCGCCAAGAAGGTTGCGAAGAAGGCCGCCAAGAAATCAAAGGCCGCACCGAAGAAGGCTGCAAAGAAGAGCCCGGCGAAGAAGCGCAAGGCGGCTGCCAAGCCCGCCGCTCCCAAGGCTGAGCCGGCGGCGGCGCCTGAACCGGCAGCCGAAGCTGCGCCGGCGCCGAGCTGGGCTTCCCCCGAGCCGTCCAATCCTTCCTGGTCGGCTGGTTCGTCCAACGGCAGCGACCACACTTAAGCCGCCCGCAGCGAACGTTTTCGAAAGGCCGCAGCGTCCATCGCTGCGGCCTTTTTCGTCGGTGCTCAAAGCGGCCCAGGCCGGGTTTTTACGGGAAAATTGATTCGCAAACCTTGTCCTTCCGGTGTGTCGCCGGCGCTGCGATCACCGGCGCCGGATCGGGGGCGCCGGTACTGGAACCCTCAAAATTGTTGTCCGAATGCAACACACGCCGACAACATTTCGTGAAAAGCGCCAAACGCCTAAAAAGGCGGCACGTGCTTGACTTTTTTGCTTCACGAGCATGACGCCGCAGCCCACTGTGTGACCACGATAAGGCATTTGGTCGCAGTCGATTGTCGCTTGCCCTGGGGGGCGCCGGGACGGGACTGTTTCAAGAAGGGTAGATGGGGATCATCATGAAGAAACTGGCTTTGTTAGCAACGGCGCTGGCAATGGTATCGGGTTCGGCTCTCGCGGCGGATTTGCGCGTGAAGGCCGTCAAGGCCCCGCCGCCGCCTGCTTTTGATCCTTGGGACATCGCCTTCGGCGCCGGGATCACCAACGATTACGTCTTCCGTGGCATCACCCAGTCCAACCACAAGCCTTCGGTGAACGCCTATTTCGAGCCGCGCTTCAACGTCAACAAGGACCTCCAGCTCTATGTCGGCCTCGGTGCGGCCAGCATCTCCTTCCCGAACCGCGCCGCAGCTGAAGTCGACGCCTACGGCGGTGCCCGCCTGACGGTCGGCCAGTTCGCCTTCGACGTCGGCGCCTGGGGCTATCTCTATCCGGGCGGCACCTGCCACTACGGCTTCGGCGCGACCACCGATTTCTCCGGAAAGGCGCTGAGCAACGAGTGTCAGATCAACCAGCTGACCAACGGCAACGTCATCAAGAAGGACCTCAGCTTCTTCGAGGTCTATGGCAAGGTGAACTACACCTTCAACGACAACTTCTCGATGGGCGGCAACGTCTATTATACGCCGAGCTTCCTCAACAGCGGCGCTGAAGGCACCTACGCCTCGATCGTCGGCAAGGCGATCGCGCCGAGCGCCTGGTTCGGCGCCAGCGGCATCGGCATGTATGTGTCGGGTGAATTCGGCCGTCAGTGGCTGGGCACCTCGGACTCCTTCTACGGCGTCCCGGCGTTCCCGAACGGCATCAACTATGCCGACTACAACACCTGGAACATCGGCATCGGCTTCACCTACAAGGTGTTCACGCTGGACTTCCGTTACTCCGACACCAACCTGTCGAAGGGTGATTGCAACGCCTTCACCAGTGACTTCGCGGCTCGCGGCAACATCAACGGAACCACGCTCGGTACTTCGGTGACCCCGATCAATCCGTCGGGCGTCGGCTCGAACTGGTGCGGCGCCGCCGGCATCGTCAAGCTGTCGGCCGACCTGACCGCGATGACCAACCTGAAGTAAGATCTTCCTGTCGAAGGGATGGGGCGGCAGAGCGATCTGCCGCCCCTTTTCTTTTGGATGATGCCGATGAAACAGGATTGGCGGCGTGCCTTGCGCCATGCGGTCTCCCGCAACGAACACCGCAGCGCGGTTGCGGGCGCGGTCGCCGGTCTCGGCGGCGCGATCGCCATCGGCGTCATGGAATTGTTCTCGTCGGTCGCGCATTACCCCCTGGCGGTGATTCCGTTCGCGACCTCCATCGTGCTGGTGATCGGATCGCCGAACGTCGAGCCGGCGCAGCCGCGCGCCCTGATCGGCGGACATCTGCTGTCGGCGCTGGTCGGGCTTGCCGTGCTGAAGCTGACGGGGCCGCACGCCTGGGCGGCGGCCGCCGCCGTCGGCCTCTCCATTCTGGCGATGTATGTGACCGGCACCTTTCACCCGCCGGCAGGCATCAATCCGCTGCTGGTGGTGTCGGGCAATCTGCCCTGGACGTTCCTGCTCGCGCCGGTATTGGCCGGCGCGTTGCTGCTGACGGCGTTCTCTTACTTCTGGCACCGCGGCGTACGCCGCCAGCGCTGGCCGCAGCGCTGGCTTTGAACGGTGACGTCGTTACGTCTCGGCCGTCTCGGTATTCTCAAGCACGAAGCGGTCGCCGTCGCGCGTCAGCGCAACGCTGCGCTGATGGAAGGCTTCGAGCGTCGAGCGGTGGCCGATCGAGACGACGGTGGTATCGGGCAGTTTCTCCCCGATCAGACGGTACAGCGCCTTCTCCGAGGGCTCATCGAGCGAAGCGGTGGCTTCATCCAGGAACAGATATTGCGGCGCGTGCAACAGCGCGCGCGCGATGCCGAGGCGCTGCTGCTCGCCGAGCGACAGCGTTCGATTCCAGTGCCCGTGTTCGCCGATCTGTTCGGCGAGCTTGGGCAGCCCCACCGCCCGCAGCGTGTCGGCGATCTGCGCGGGCGTAAACGCGCCTTCGCTGGCGGGATATTCGATCGCCCCCTGCAGCGATCCGACCGGAAAATAAGGGCGCTGCGGCAGCATCATCAACGTCGCCCCGGCCGGAACGCTGATCGAGCCGGCCCCGAACGGCCAGATGCCGGCGATGGCGCGGAACAGTGTCGACTTGCCGGAGCCCGATGGGCCCGTCATCAGCGTGCGTTCGTCCTTGCGGAAGCTGAACCTGCCCGCATTCACCAGCGTCGTGCCGTTCGGCAGACGCAGCGCCACCTCTGTGAGGTCGATGGTGCCATCGCCGGCCTTGACGACATGAATCCGCTCGCTGCGGTTTGCGAGCTCTCTCGCCGATGCGATCCCGCTCTCGAACCCGTCGAGGCGGTTGACCACGGCCTGCCACTCCGCCAGCGAGCGATAGGCGCTGATGAAGAATGAGAGCGCGCCCTGGACCTGGCCAAATGCCGACGCGGTCTGCATCATTCCGCCGAGTTGTATCTTCTTGGCGAAGTAGGCCGGCGCCACCAGGATATAGGGAAAGATCACCGCCGCCTGCGAATAGCTCTGGGTGAATGCGGTGATCTTCTTGGTCCGGCTCATGATGGCGAGCCAGTTCTCCACCACGCGGCCGAAGCGGACCAGGAGGCGCTCGCGCTCGGCCTGCTCGCCATGCAGCAGCGCGATCTGTTCCGAGTTCTCCCGCACCCGCACCAGGTTGAAACGGAAATCCGCTTCATATTGCTGCTGCTTGAAATCGATGCCGACCAGCGGCCAGCCGATCAGATGGGTCAGGATGGTGCCGAGCACCGAGTAGATCAGCGCGCCCCAGACGAGGTAGCCGGGAATTTCATATTCCTGGCCGAACAGATGCAGCGGCGCGGCGTTCGAAAGGCCCCAGAGGATGGCGATGAAGGACGCCAGCGTGACGATCGAGTTCAGCAGTCCAAGGCCGATGTTGAGTGTGCGATCGACGAACAGCTTGACGTCGTCGGTCATGCGCTGGTCGGGGTTGTCGGCGGCATCGCCCTGAAGCTGCATGCGGTAGTGGTTGGCCTGATGCAGCCAGTCGCCGAGATATTGCGCGGTCATCCAGCGCCGCCAGCGGATCTGCAGCCATTGATTGAGATAGAGCTGATAGACCACGATCACGGTGTACACCGTGGCGAGCACGGTGAAGTACAGGATCTCGTAGACGAAGGTGTCCCAATTGTAGTCCTGCAGCGCGTTGTAGAAGCGCAGATTCCATTGGTTCTGGAGAACGTTCAGATAGACGACGAAGAGCTCGATGGCGATCACCGCCACCAGCAGGCCGCGGCCGGCCCATTTGTCCTCTGAGCGGAAATAGGGGGCGGCGATGCGCCATACCGTGGCGAGCGTCGGGCGGAGGTTGTTCACAGATCATCGTCTCCGGAAAATGGGGCGTAAGGCCCTGAGCAGACAGAGGAAGTAAGGCCTACGACGAAGGTTATGGCAGGGACGGCCTGCGGCGACTTGCCGCAGGTGCCGGTGAGACCCTAGCATGGCTGCGACGGCGAGGGGCTGAGGCCATCGAACTTCGCGAGGTTGTGAGCGTTGGCTGGCATTAATGCAGCCCGGCCTCGCCTTGCAAGGCCGCTCCCGCACCACGCTCGAGCCCGCGCCCGGCCTTCCACGCGTCCGGCGCGCCAAAAACAATGTGGGAGAACCGCAATGTGGGACCAACACTATAATCCGCTCGGCAACGCCGCGCTGTCGACCATCGCCGCCGCCCTGCCTGTCGTCACGCTGCTGGTGCTGATCGCCAGCGGCAAGGCCAAGGCCCATCTCGCGGCCATTATCGCCCTGATCGTCGCCAACATCATCACCATCGGCATCTTCACCATGCCCTGGGGCATGTCGATCCGCGCCTCGCTGCTCGGCGTCGTGGTCGGCTTCTTTCCGATCGGCTGGATCGTGCTCAACGTCATCTTCCTCTACCGCATCACGGTCGAGACCGGCCGCTTCGAGCTCTTGCAGCGCGCCATCGGCGGCGTCACCACCGACCGGCGGCTACAGCTCCTCTTGATCGCGTTCGCCTTCGGCGCCTTCTTCGAGGGCGCCTCGGGCTTCGGCACGCCGGTGGCGATCACCGGCGCGATCCTGATCGGGCTCGGCTTCTCGCCGCTCGCCGCCTCCGGCCTGTCGCTGATCGCCAATACCGCGCCGGTCGCCTATGGCGCGCTCGGCACGCCGATCCAGGGACTGGCGTCGGTGACCGGCCTCGATCCCTATGTGCTCGGTGCCATGGTCGGCCGGCAATTGCCGTTCTTCTCGCTGATCGTGCCGTTCTGGCTGATCTGGGCCTTCGCTGGCTGGCGCGGCATGATCGCGATCTGGCCCGCCGTTCTCGTCACCGGCGTTTCCTTCGCTGTTCCGCAATTCGTGATCTCGAACTTCATCAACCCGTGGATCGTCGATATCGGCGCCTCGCTGATCTCGATGGGCTGCCTGATCCTGTTTCTCAAGGTCTGGCAGCCGCGCGAGCTCTGGCTGTCGCCGGCGCTGCGCAGCCACGATGAATCGGCTTCAACAATGAAGCCCGCCAGGCCATTGGATACGACGAAGCTCAGCCAGGCCCAGCTCTGGAGCGCACTGCTGCCGTGGATCATCGTCTGCATCGTGATGCTGATCTGGGGCACCGGCGCGTTCAAGGGCTGGGCGAACGCGAATTTCGCCTGGAGGTTCGAGGTGCCCGAACTGCACAACATGATCAATAAGGTGCCGCCGGTGGCCGCGAAGCCGACGCCGGAGGCGGCGCTGTTCGACTTCACCTATCTGTCCTTCACCGGCACCGGCATGCTGATTGCCGCCATCATCTCCGGCCTGCTGATGGGTTATTCGCCGGCGAAGATGATTGGCGAATACGGCCGCACCATCAAACTATGTGCGATCTCGCTGATCACGATCTCGGCGATGCTCGCGATCGGCACGCTGACGCGGCTCTCCGGCGTCGACGCCACGCTCGGCCTCGCCTTCGCCGCCACTGGCGTGCTCTATCCCTTCTTCGGCACGCTGCTCGGCTGGCTCGGCGTGGCGCTGACGGGATCGGATACGTCGTCGAACGTGCTGTTCGGCAATCTGCAGAGGATCACCGCCGAACAGCTCGGCCTGTCGCCGGTGCTGATGGCCGCCGCCAATTCCTCCGGCGGCGTGATGGGCAAGATGATCGACGCGCAATCGATCGTGGTCGCCTCGACCGCCACCAACTGGTACGGCCACGAGGGCACGATCCTGCGCTACGTCTTCCTGCATTCCATCGTGCTGGCCTGCCTCGTCGGCGTGCTGGTGACGCTGCAGGCCTATGTCTACCCGTTCACGATGATGGTGTTGAAGTAGGCGCAGATGGCGCGATCCGCCAAGATCCCCGCGGCCGGCGCCGCGGGGATTGTTCGGTGCGGGATCCGGTCAGGTCTCGCCACCGGCGAAGATATCCTTCTTGATGACCGCATGGACGCCCCAGTTTCCATCAACCACCTGGGTGATGCCGAAATCGACGCCAACCGTAATCAAGGAGATCGCCTCGTCTTCGGTCAGCTTCTTGGTCGTCATCAGGAATTTGCGCATCTTGCGGAACGCATCGCGCAGGGCGAGGTCAACCGACGATTTCGAGTAGATGTCCGACTGCGCCTTGTCTCCCAATTCGGTGAGATAGTTGGCGAAGCTGAAGCCGTGCACCAGCCACTCATCCCTGGTTTCCAGCATCGGATAGTCGAGGGCTTCGAGGGCCGTGCCGACGAGGTCGGCCTTCTTGTGCAGGATGATCTGGAAGGTGCCGTTCAGCGAGCTTTCGATCGCCGTGCCGCACAGCTCGGAGTCGCCTTGCGAAGCGTGCGGGTCGCCAACGGACAGCAGGCCGCCTTCGACCGCGACCGGATAATACATCGTGGCGCCCTTGCCGATCCGCCAATTGTCGATGTTGCCTCCGGTATAGCTCGGCGGAATTGAATCGACGATATCGGCTTCCTTTGGCGCCAGGCCGATGACGCCGAAATGCGGACGTATCGGAATGCGCACATTCTTCAGGATGCCGTGGTTCTCCTTGACCGTGGCGTGATCGACCGGAACGCCGGGATAGTCGATGGTCTTGTGCACGACGCCCGAAGGATCGGTCTGCGGGGTCCATTGGAAATTGTACACGGCCTTCGCCCAGTTGCGTTCGCCTGACGCGTCGACCTCATAGATCGTGATTACTTCGCGCGGTTTGGGCTCGGTCAACAGATCCTTGTAGTGAAAACCCCACCATGCCGCCGCGTTGCTGCCGAAAGCTTTGCCGCGATATTGCGGATTGGCGCATGGCCGGGACGTGACGTCGATGATGCGCAGTTCGATCACGTCACCCTCCTGGGCGCCGCGCACATAGACCGGCCCCGTGCAGATGTGCACGCCCAGGCCTTCGCCGGCGCCGCGCCCGAATAGCGAGGCATCCATCGGTCCGGCGCCGCGCCGGTTTACGCCCTTCTTTTCCTTGGTCCACAGGAACACGCTTTCGGCGCCGGGATCGCCCTTCACCATGCGTTCGGCGTCGTCATTGGCATGGTGAGTCAGCGCCTCGATGGTGATGAAGTCGCCGGAATCGATCTCGACCTGCGGTTTCAGTTTCTTGCTGAAATAGCCCCAATGCACCGTTTCGGCATTTGCCGGCAAATGATGATAGGAGCGCTTGGCGGGCTGGTTCTTTTCGGCGGCTGCCGCCATCTGCGGCGTCACCAGGGAAATGCCGCCCGCGGTCATCGCTGCGGCGCCTCCGGCCGCGGCAAAGCTGGACCTCAAGAACGACCGGCGTTCCCGATCAAGCGTTTCCTTGAAACTGCGATGATGCAATTCGAATTCCGGACAGTTCTTGTCATCACCCGCGCACATCGTATCTCTCCCCGATTTGAACGCGCATTCAGGCTCGCGCCTGATCCCACCTCAGTTCATCGCGGCAGTCAAAGCGTTGCTGCATCATCGGGTGAATGAAAAATAGCTTCTTTGCTTATTGCTTGAGCCTTGCGTGCTCAACTCTTGGCAAATTCCACATCATTGCTGCATCTATCCGTTCCCGGTGCTGGTGTTGAAATAGAGCGCATCGCAGCCATCGGACACGTGCACTCCAGGTTGTGACTTGCCGCCGATGCATCGGCCGTCCACTATCGCGGCGGCGCGAGCCTTGCCGTGCCGCCGCAGGGAAACCGGCATGTTTCATAAACTTCCGCTCTTCGTGGCTCTGGCGTTTTTGACGTTCTCACAGCCTGTCGGCGCCGCCGATCTGCTCGTCGACGGCGTTCCGCTTCCAGCCGACGCCAGCGTTGCGGCGGCGCCGTCCGGAAGTGCGCTCCAATGGAACGGCGTTTGGGTCGGCGCATGGGGCGGCAGCCTCAAACATATCCTGCTCGTTGAATCCATCGGCGAGGACGGCGCCGCGCACGTCGTCTATGCGATCGGCGAAAATCCCTACGCCGGAATTCAGCCGAGGTGGCTGCGCCTCGAGGGGACCGCCTCAGGGCGCACGCTCAAGGTGATGGGCAAGAGCTTCTCCGCAACATACGAGATGGCCGAAGACGGCAGCCTGAAGGCCCGCTATGAGGGGGGCAGCATCGCGAGCAGCGCGACGATGGTGAAGGCCGACCTGGCATCTCTGGCGAGGCCGGATGCCGTCGTCGCATGGACGCGCGGCAAATCCGAATTCCTGCAAACCGGGCTGATCGAAGATGGCAAGCCGGCGCGCCTCGATGCCGTGATCTTTCGGCCCGCCGGACCGGGACCCTTTCCACTTGCCGTCATCAACCACGGGTCCACGGGAAGCGGCGTAAACCCGCGCCTGTTCACCGAAACCTGGTTCTCCACCGACCTTGCCGATTTCCTCAATGCCCGCGGATGGATCGTTGCCTTTCCGCAGCGGCGCGGCCGGGGCAAGTCCGATGGGCTCTACGACGAGGGCTTCGCCGAGAACCGTGCGCGCGGATATACCGGCGACGTCGAGACAACACTTCGCGGAGCCGATCGTGCGTTGGGCGACATCGATGCCGCGATCGCCGTCCTTCGGCGACGGCCGGACGTTGCCCCGGCACCGGTCCTGATCGGTGGCGTGTCGCGCGGGGGCGTGCTGTCCATCGCCTATGCCGGGCAGCATCCCAGGCAAGTTGCCGGCGTCATCAATTTTGTCGGCGGCTGGCTCAGCGAAGGTCATCCGACCGCGAGCACCGTGAACCATCAGCTTTTCGAGCGCGGGGCGACTTACCAACGACCCACGATCTGGCTCTACGGCCAGAACGACAGGTTTTATTCGATCGCTCACAGCCGGGATAATTTCACCGCGTTCGAGAAGGCCGGCGGCCAGGGCAAATTCCTCGAATTCGATATGCCGGCTGGCCAGGGCCACTTTGTGATCGGGCGCCCAAACCTTTGGTCAGGTCCGCTCGATAGCTATTTGAGCTCGCTCGCCGCGGCGGAGAACCACTAAAGCCTGATGAGATCAGTTTCAGCCGATTGCCTGCTACGCCGGCCCTTGACAGCTACTTTGCATGGGGTTGTTTTCGATATTTTGTCTGGACGCTCCACGGCGCATCAGGCCGGACCTGATTTCGTCATGCTTTAGCGTCCGGTTTTGACCTCCGGACGTTCCTGAGTTCGACGTCACAGCTTTCGGCTGTCATAGGCCCAGTGCAGCAGCGCCTGCCGCTGCCGCTTGCGGCAGAAGATGTCTCCGCGCTCGCAATTGGCCTGCAACTGGCGGACGTGGCGGCGGATCGCGGCCCAGCGCCTGATCTGCCTGATATCCTCGTCCGGCAGCCGGCGGCCGCGGTAGTAGCGGCAGTACCATTGAAACCAGCCGCGCGGGTCGTCCGGATGGATCCAGCCCTTGCTGCGCCACACTGAGAGGGGCTGGCTGGCGGCCACCCCGAAGTAATTCAGCTTGGGATCGGCGTGTTCCGGCGAGAGCTTTGCCCGTGCGAACCAGCTCGCCGGAAACTCGCCTGCGCAGTCCGTCATGTATTTGCCGCCGAAGACTCCAAGCTGCAGCATTTCCGGCGGCGAGAGATCGGGACGGAAGTCCGGGTCGAAATTGCGGCCGGCGGGCGCGACGAGAACATAGCGATAACCGCGCTGCATCCGGTCATTGACGAGAACGGTTCGCTGCTTCACCGCGGCTGGGACCCTTCCTGGGAAACGGCCGGGCGGCTCAATACGCCCCCGACCAATAAGCCGGAGATGTTATCGACGTTCCGGGTTTCGGCCAACGAGGCCGCATCGCCGCTTGCCGGGTGCCCGGCCATCCGATGCATGCACGCCCTAGCCAATCCCGCCATTGTCCAATAGAACGGCGCGCGGCGCGGTTGGTCTGGTCTTTTCGAGAGGGTGCATGATTTCATTCGTACGTACGGCCCGCGCAGGCGCCGCTTCGCTGTTGCTGATCGCAGCCACTTTGCCGCTGACCCCGGCGCGGGCCGATGATGACGGCTTTCCGTTCGGCGCGGAAATGCAGCTTGATGCAAACCGCCAGCCGGGCTCCAAGCGGATTCCCAATCTGGAAATCGGCGACGCCGGCGAGGTGGCGCTCGAGCTCTGGTGCAAGGGCGGCAAGGGCCAGTTCTCGGTGGCCGGCAACACCGTGATTTTCGTCATGGGCGCGATGGAAAACCGGCCCTGTCCGCCGGACCGTGCGCAGCAGGACGACGAGCTGATCGCGGCGCTGAGCGCCGCAGGCACCTGGAAGCGGCAGGGCGATTTCGTGTCGTTCATCGGCGCGAAGACGCTGCGGTTTCGCATCAACACGAACTAGGCCGCGTGTGTCCGCAAATTCGTCATGGCCCGGACAAGCTGGCCATGACGACGTGATGGAACGCGGCAGGGAGGCCGTCTCGTCCTCGCGCCCGCGCGGCTACTGCGTTGCGATCAGCCCGTTGGCGGTGGCAACGATCCAGCGATTGCCCCAGCGCACGATGGACTCGATCCGCCCGAGCCCGGGAATGGCGTCGCCGCGCGCGGCCATCCTGATACCCTCGGGGCCTTCGAGAACGGCGGTGCCGTCGCGGACGTCGACGACGGTCCAGCCGGGAACGGTGGTCGGCCGGGTTTCCGGCGGCGCGGCCAAAACCGGCTGACGCATCGCGAGCGCCGAGGCGGGGCTCACACTGGCCTGCGAAGCGGCTGCGGCGGACAGGCGTGCGCCGCCCGGCGGCAAAGCGGATGGTTTTGGGATGCTGCCGACGATGGCGGGCGAATCCGAGGTGGATGCCAGCTTGCGGGCGCCGTCGATCTTGCCCGGCCGTGCTTCGGCCGTTCGCGGCGCGGGCGCTGCGTGCTGCGCAACCATTTCAAGGCCCAGCGTGCCGGCCAATTGCGGCCAGCTCAGGCCGCCGCTCCAGCCCAATCCGAAGCTTGCGACCACGGCCGCAGCGACCAGCAGGATGTTGCGTGCACGATCACGAAACGACTCGCGAACGACCAATATGTCGTCGCGATCGGACTTAAGGAAATTCCGCAAGGCCGCCGGCCCAAGCCCGCCAGCCACATTCCCCGACAAGATGCTTTCAACGGTACTCGGCTCACGCTCGTACATGGCTTAATCCAAATTTTGGTTAGCCAATGATGTTCCTCTAAGCTGAATCGAATCTTAACAATCGAGGCGCGGGCAGGGTAATTGCGTGACGTGCGGTAATTCTGCCGCGCTACTTCCACACGCTCTTGTCGGCGTCCCAGCGCTGGCCCTTGAACTCCTTGGCCAGCGCGTCGAGCGCGCCATTGTCGTCCTTCGGCTCGCCGCCTTCCTCGTCGCCGGTGGAGTCTTCCGACACATGCAGTTTTGCGCCGCTGCCTTCATCGGCGGTCGTGATCACCGGGCTTGAGATCCACAGCATCAGCCTGTCCGTGGCGCCGGGCTTGTCCGGTGAGACCAGCGCGGTGATCTCGAGCGTTTCGGTGAGCGCGAGCGGCGGATAGATCGGGCTCGGCCGCTTGAATATCAGCTTTGCCTTTCCGGTATTGGCGTTCCAGCTCGCCTCCGCCGGCTTGGCGGAGAGCGTTTTGGCCAGCACGGCTGAAACGGCGGATGCGATCTTGTCCTTGTTGATCTTGTCGCCGTCGCGCCATTCGTTCGCGGCAAAGCGGATGGTGCGGTCCATCTCGATGGCGCCGCTGGTCCATCCGGCCGCGACCACGCCCGGCATCGATTTGGCCTTCGCAATCAGCGCGGCGGCGCGCTCCGGATCGGCGGTGAGGTTGATGGTCTGCTCGCCGGCGCGCAGCGCATCGCAGGAGACGGAAAGACTGGAGAGCCCGATTTCGACCGCCTCGCCCTTCAGACCCTTGAGAAAATCAAGCGCCGAGTCGAGCTTGATCCGCACGCCGATCGCTTCCGGTGAAACCTCGGTAAAATCCTTCGGTGACGGCGTAATGCCGTCGTCGCTGGTCTGATTCTCGAGGAATTCCTTCTCGCTGAGATCGGAATTGTCCGTCGAGGTGACTTCGGTGACGGCCTGGCCGATCGTGATCTGGCCGCGGAACTCGAAGGTGTCGCCGGTCGGCTTGCGGGTCAGCTTGACGGTCACCGGCTGCTTGTCACCGAGGCTCTGCGTGGTGCCGGTCAGGCTCTGGCCGCTCACGGCGAGGTTGGCGACGAAGCGGTCCTTGCGGTCGGAACCCTTGGCGGCGGGATAGCAGACGTCGAGGGTCGCCGCGGTGACGGTCTTGCCCTGGCGGGTTTCCTTCAGCACGACGTCGGCATTGCCGTCCATCAGGCCGTCGATCGCGGTGAAATAGCGCGTCTCCGCGGCGCCAGGCGCGGTCTTGGCGGGAAGTTTCATCTGGGCGAGGGCGGGAGAAGCCGTCGCCAGACCAAGCAGCAGAAGACAGAGCGCGCGCATGCGAAAATTCCCGGAACGATGAAATCGGTGACGTCCTACCAGTAAACCTCGATGTCTTCAGCCAAAAAGAAGGCCGCCCGGAGGCGGCCTTCGATCTGTTGGCTTAAGGAAACGGGCAGGGGGCTCAGAAGCCCATGCCGCCCATTCCACCCATGCCGCCGCCACCGCCGGGCATGGCCGGCGCCGGCTCCTTCGGCAGTTCGGCGACCATGGCTTCGGTGGTCACCAGCAGGCCGGCCACGGAGGAGGCGTCCTGCAGGGCGGTGCGCACCACCTTGGCGGGGTCGATGATGCCCTTGTCGACCATGTCGACATATTCCTCGGTCTGCGCGTCGAAGCCAAAGGTCTCCGACTTGTTCTCGAGGATCTTGCCGACCACGATCGAGCCTTCGACACCGGCGTTTTCCGAGATCTGGCGCACCGGGGCTTCCAGCGCCTTCAGCACGATGTTGATACCGGCCTGGACGTCGGAATTGTCGTTGTGGATACGGCCGACGGCCTTCTTGGCGCGCAGCAGCGCCACGCCGCCGCCCGGCACGATGCCTTCCTGCACGGCCGCGCGGGTTGCGTTGAGGGCGTCCTCGACGCGGTCCTTCTTCTCCTTGACCTCGACCTCGGTCGCGCCGCCGACCTTGATCACGGCAACGCCGCCGGCGAGCTTGGCCAGCCGCTCCTGCAGCTTCTCGCGGTCGTAGTCCGAGGTGGTTTCCTCGATCTGCGCCTTGATCTGGTTGACGCGGGCCTCGATGTCCTTCTTCTTGCCGGCGCCCTTGACGATCGTGGTGTTCTCCTTGTCGATCACGACTTTGCCGGCGCGTCCCAGCATGTTGATGGTGACGCTTTCGAGCTTCATGCCGAGCTCATCGGAGATCAGCTGACCGCCGGTCAGGATCGCGATGTCTTCCAGCATGGCCTTGCGGCGGTCGCCGAAGCCCGGCGCCTTGACGGCGGCGACCTTCAAGCCGCCGCGCAGGCGGTTGACGACCAGCGTCGCCAGCGCTTCGCCCTCGACGTCCTCGGCGATGATCAGGAGCGGACGGCCGGACTGCACCACGGCTTCCAGCACCGGCAGCATCGCCTGCAGGCCGGACAGCTTCTTCTCGTGCAGCAGCACGAAGACGTCTTCCAGCTCGGCGGTCATCTTTTCGGCATTGGTGATGAAGTAGGGCGACAGATAGCCGCGGTCGAACTTCATGCCCTCGACGATGTCGACCTCGGTATCGAGCGACTTGTTTTCCTCGACCGTGATGACGCCTTCATTGCCGACCTTCTGCATCGCCTGGGCGATCATCTTGCCGATGGCGGTGTCGCCGTTGGCCGAGATGGTGCCGACCTGGGCAACTTCGGACGAGGCGGCGACCGGCTTGGCGCGCTTCTCGAGATCCTTGACCACGGCGTGCACGGCGATGTCGATGCCGCGCTTCAGGTCCATCGGGTTCATGCCGGCGGCAACCGCCTTGGCGCCTTCGCGCACGATGGCCTGCGCCAGCACGGTCGCGGTGGTGGTGCCGTCGCCGGCGGTGTCGTTGGTCTTGGAAGCGACCTCGCGCAGCATCTGCGCGCCCATGTTCTCGAACTTGTCCTCGAGCTCGATCTCCTTGGCGACGGTGACGCCGTCCTTGGTGATGCGGGGGGCGCCGAAGCTCTTCTCGATCACGACGTTGCGGCCCTTCGGGCCGAGCGTCACCTTCACGGCGTTGGCGAGAACGTCGACGCCGCGCAGCATGCGGTCGCGGGCGTCGCCGGAAAATTTAACGTCTTTGGCAGCCATTTTGTGGACTCCTTGGAAAAACAGTCCTCATCCTGAGGAGCGGGCATCGCCCGCGTCTCGAAGGATGAGTTTGTGAAAGCGGGGGCCCTTCGAGACGGCAGCTTCGCTGCCTCCTCAAGGGGGACGGCAGCGTGCCTTAGGTCAGCACGCCCATGATGTCGGACTCCTTCATGATCAGGAGTTCCTCGCCGTCGAGCTTGACCTCGGTGCCCGACCACTTGCCGAACAGCACGCGGTCGCCGACCTTGAGGTCGATGGGAATCAGCTTGCCGGCTTCGTCGCGGCCGCCCGGGCCGACGGCGGTGACTTCGCCCTGCGACGGCTTTTCCTTGGCGCTGTCGGGGATGATGATGCCGCCCTTGGTCTTCTCTTCGGCATCGATGCGCTTGACCACGACACGATCGTGCAGCGGACGGAATTTGGATTTGGCCATGACGTCTCCTCTTGAAGTTCCTCTGGGGGAGGCTCGGTTTCAGGTCTGCGCCATTGAAAATGGCGGATATGCCGGGTATTCGAAGCCGCCCCGGGCGGGACAGCACGCCCCTTAGCAATCTTCGCGGTTGAGTGCTAAACGTGGGGCCGGGAAATATGGCTTGGCGCTGATCCTGTCAAGCAAACAAGGGGGTTAAGGCCTTCTTGAGGCCGGTATAGGATGCTCCCACGGAAACCAAATCGGTGCAGCGGCGTAATTCAACGGACGTCATTGCTCCGGCAGGCTTTTTACGGTTGGCTGCTTGACGGGAGCGGCCAAGGAATTGTCGGGGGAATGCGATGATCAGCTCACGTAATGCGCGTACGGTTGCCAATCTGGCGGCCGCGTCGGCGCTGACGGTCTTGCTTGCGGCATGCAGCAGCATGAGCCTGCCCTCGCTGTCGTCCAATCCGGCGCCCGATGCCGAGCCCGGCGTTGCGCCCGAAATGCCCGCGACCATCCGCCCCGACGAGATCGTCGGCCGCTGGGGCCTTGCCTCGTTCCAGAATCCGAACGACCGCGCCCGCACCGAGGCCGCGGCGCGTGGCCAGTGCAAGCAGCCCTATGTGATCGGCGCCGGCTCCTCTGGCGGCGTCGTCATGCACCTGGCCGACCAGGCGACCCCGCAGGAGCTGCGCCTCAAGGGCTCACCGGGCGGCAAGAACTATATCGGCCCGGCCGGTCCGGCCGGCGGCGAGCAGGACCGCGAGATCGTCTCGTTCGACGGCCGCGTGCTGATTACCCGCTTCATCGACAAGGATGCCGCCGTCCGCTACGGCAACATGGTCTATGTCCGCTGCGCCCCGCGGGCGTGAGGCGGCGACACTCGCTCTTTGTCATGCCCGCGAAGGCGGGCATCCGGTACGCCGCGGCTTCTCCGCTGAATCGCTGACGTCTC
>Ga0102590_1002168_pt1 | contig 24644 bp, 21 predicted proteins | sample AraplaMF_Col_mMF_FD_76859 | JGI IMG/M metagenome (GOLD analysis project Ga0102590, IMG submission 76859) | Arabidopsis root microbial communities from the University of North Carolina, USA - plate scrape MF_Col_mMF | ecosystem: Host-associated > Plants > Roots > Endosphere | place: USA... | reverse complement strand
TCGATCTGTTCTCCGCCGGTGATTTCGCCGCCGGTCCGGACAAGGAAGAGATCGTGCTGCAGGATGCGACCCGCGGCGTCTACAAGCGAATCCTGATCCGGGACAAGAAGATCGTCGGCGCCGTGCTTTACGGCGACACCGTCGACGGTCCCTGGTATTTCCAGCATCTGCGCGACGGCACCGACGTGTCGCAGATGCGCGAGCGGCTGGTGTTCGGATCGGCCAATCTCGGCGACGGCGGTCATAGCGGCCAGAACTCGGTTGCCGCGATGAGCGACGAGGCCGAGATCTGCGGATGCAATGGCGTTTGCAAGGGCACGATCGTCAAGGCGATCAGCGAGAAGAAGCTCTTCACCATCGATGACGTGCGGGCCCACACCAAGGCGTCGTCGTCATGCGGCTCATGCACCGGGCTGGTCGAGCAGGTGCTGGCCTTCACCCTCGGCGGCGACTATTCGGCGGCGCCGAAGGTCAAGCCGATCTGCGCATGCACCGATCACAGCCATGACGACGCGCGCCGCGTCATCCTCGAGCAGGGATTGAAGACCATCCCCGACGTCATGCGGTTCATGGAGTGGAAGACGCCGAACGGCTGTCACTCCTGCCGGCCGGCACTGAACTACTATCTGCTCGCCTCCTGGCCCGGCGAATATCGCGATGACCAGCAGTCGCGCTACATCAACGAGCGGGTCCATGCCAATATCCAGAAGGACGGCACCTATTCGGTGGTGCCGCGGATGTGGGGCGGCGTCACCACCCCGGATGAGCTGCGCGCCATCGCCGACGTCGCCGACAAGTTCAAGATCCCGACCGTCAAGGTGACCGGCGGCCAGCGCATCGATCTGCTCGGCGTGAAGAAGGAGGATCTGCCCGCGGTCTGGGCCGACCTCAACGATGCCGGCATGGTGTCCGGCCATGCCTATGCCAAGGGTTTGCGGACGGTGAAGACCTGCGTCGGCTCGGAATGGTGCCGCTTCGGCACCCAGGATTCCACCGGACTCGGCATCAGGCTCGAAAGGTTCCTGTGGGGCTCGTGGACGCCTGCCAAGGTCAAGCTCGCGGTGTCGGGTTGTCCGCGCAACTGCGCGGAGGCGACCTGCAAGGACGTCGGCGTGGTCTGCGTCGATTCCGGATATGAGATCCATTTCGCGGGCGCCGCCGGTCTGCATATCAAGGGCACCGAATTCCTCGCCAAGGTCGCCACCGAGGACGAGACGCTCGAAGTCATCGCGGCGCTGACACAGCTCTATCGCGAGCAGGGCTGGTATCTGGAACGCATGTACAAGTGGTGCGATCGAATCGGGCTTGATGCGATCCGCAAGCTGGTCGTCGAGGACCTGGCCAACCGGAAGGCGCTGTTCAGCCGCTTCGCCTATTCGCAGCAATTCTCGCAGAGCGACCCCTGGGCGGAGCGCGCCAGGCGCGGCGTCGATCGCAACGAATTCACCCCGCTGGCGGAGTTGGAACTGGCATGACCCACTGGATTGAGATCGGGGCGCTGAGCGAGATTCCCGTGCTCGGCTCCCGCGTCGTGCGAACCGCGGCCGGAGACATCGCGGTTTTTCGCACCGGCGACGACGAGGTGTTCGCGCTCGACGACCGCTGTCCCCACAAGGGCGGTCCGCTGTCGCAAGGCATCGTCCACAACAAGCGCGTCACCTGTCCGCTGCACAATTTCGTCATCGAGCTCAGGAGCGGCATGGCGGTGGCCCCCGACGAGGGATGTACGCGCGCACATCCGGCCAAGGTGGAAAACAACATGGTCTGGCTTTGTGTCCGGACCGCCGCGGCTGTCAGCGCCGATTGAGGGTGATCGCACGTGCCGGTGAAGACGACCTGCCCATATTGCGGCGTTGGTTGCGGTGTCGTCGCTGACAGGGATTCCGCGGGCGCGGTCACGGTCCGCGGCGATCCGCTGCACCCGGCCAATTTCGGCCGGCTGTGCGCCAAGGGCTCGGCGCTCGCCGAAACCATCGGACTCGACGGGCGGTTGCTCGAACCCGTCGTCAACGGGCAGCAGGCAACGTGGGATGCGGCGCTCGACGTCGTCGCGGAGGGGTTCAGCAGGACCATCCGGATGCACGGGCCGGATTCGGTCGCCTTCTACGTCTCGGGTCAGATTCTCACCGAGGACTATTATGTCGTCAACAAGCTCGCCAAGGGCTTCGTCGGCACGGCCAACATCGATACCAATTCGCGGCTGTGCATGGCGTCCAGCGTGGCGGGCCACAAGCGGGCATTCGGCAGCGACACCGTCCCGGGCTGTTACGAGGATCTCGAGGCGGCCGAGCTCCTGATCCTCGTCGGCTCCAATGCCGCCTGGTGCCATCCCATCCTTCATCAGCGCATGCTGGCGGCAAAAGCCGGCAATCCCGCTTGCCGCATCGTCGTGATCGACCCGCGCCGGACGGCGACCTGCGAGGGGGCCGATCTGCACCTGCCGCTTCGCTCCGGCAGCGATTCGGTTCTGTTCAACGGCCTGCTGGCCCATCTGGCGCGGGTCGATGCCGTCGACCGCGCGTTCGTCGCCGATTTCACGACCGGTGCAGCAGCCGCGCTGCGGCAGGTCGACGGCCAGACGATCGCGCAGACCGCCGCGATCTGCGGACTGACAGAGGGTGCCGTCGGGCTGTTCTTTGACTGGTTCGCCCGCACCGAGCGCGTGGTCACGCTGTATTCCCAGGGCGTCAACCAGTCGACCAGCGGCGCCGACAAGGTCAATGCGATCATCAATTGCCACTTGCTGACCGGCCGGATCGGACGACCGGGAATGGGACCGTTCTCGCTCACCGGACAGCCCAACGCCATGGGCGGACGCGAGGTCGGCGGGCTCGCCAACCAGCTCGCCGCCCACATGGAGATCGATAATCCGCAGCACCGCGATATCGTCCAGCGGTTCTGGCATTCGCCCGTCATCGCGGACAAGGCCGGGCTCAAGGCCGTCGAGATGTTCGATGCGATCGCGGACCGCCGCATCAAGGCGGTCTGGATCATGTCGACCAATCCGCTGGTCAGCCTGCCGGATGCCGATCGCGCCCGCGCCGCGCTCGATGCGTGCGAGCTCGTCGTCGTCTCCGATTGCATGCGGCACACCGACACCACGCGGCATGCCCACGTGCTGCTGCCCGCGCTCACCTGGGGCGAGAAGGACGGCACCGTCACCAATTCCGAGCGTCGCATCTCCCGGCAACGGTCGTTTCTGCCGGCGCCAGGTTCGGCGCGTTCGGATTGGCAGACTGTCTGCGACGTCGCCCGGCGCATGGGATTTTCCGGTTTCGACTATTCAGGTGCCGCGGAGATCTTCCGCGAGCATGCGAAACTCTCCAGTTTCGAGAACGACGGGACGCGGGATTTCGATCTGTCCGCCCTCGATACGCTCGACGACCGCGCCTACGATGCGCTGACGCCGATCCAGTGGCCGGTCACGCCGGAATATCCGACCGGCAGGCCCCGGATGTTCGAGACGGGCGAGTTCTTCACACCCGATCGCAAGGCGCGTTTCATACCGGTCACGCCGCGGCCGGCGGCGAACGCCACCAGCCGCGACTATCCGCTGGTGCTCAACACCGGGCGGGTCCGCGACCAGTGGCACACCATGACGCGAACCGGAAAGGCGCCGCGGCTCCTGGCGCACACCTTCGAGCCCTGTGCCGAATTCCATCCGGACGACGCGCGCCAGGCCGGCGTCGAGGACGGCGCGCTCGCGCGATTGACCAGCCCCTGGGGCGAGATGGTGGCACGTGTCACGGTCACCACCGAGCAGCGGCGCGGCTGCGTGTTCGTCCCGATGCACTGGAACGGCGAATACGCCGGCCGTGGCCGGATCAATGCCCTGGTCAATCCCGCCACCGATCCGATTTCCGGACAACCGGAATCCAAGCACACCCCGGTCAAGGCGGCAGCCTATCTGCCGAAGTGGCAGGCCTTCATCCTCAGCCGCAACGAGATTGAACGACCGGCGACGGGCTACTGGGTCCGGGGGCAGACCGGGGCGTGCTGGCGGATGGAACTCGCCGGCGATGAACGGCCGCCGAGTTGGCGCGACTGGGCGCTCGCGCAGCTCCGCCTGGCGCCGGAGCACATCGAATGGATCGCCTATCGTGACCCACAAGCCGGCCGCTACCGCTATGCGGCGGTTCGCGACGGGCGGCTCGAGGGCTGCGTGTTCATCGCACCCGATCACAAACTGGTCTCGCGGTCGTGGCTGTCCAGTCTGTTCGCGCAGCAGGCGCTGTCGCCGAATGCGCGGACATCGTTGCTCACCGGCCGGCCGCAGGACGCCGGCCAGGACATCGGGCCGATCGTCTGCTCGTGTTTCGGCGTCGGGCAGCGCCAGATCACGGCTGAAATCCGCAAGGGCGCGGACAATATCGACGCCGTCGGCCAGCGCCTGAAAGCCGGCACCAATTGCGGGGCGTGCAAGCCGGAGATCGGCAAGCTGCTGCGCGGCGCCGCAGCGCCGGCGTCGCAAGGGGAGCGTTCGCCGACCGAGAGGGTATAGATCCTCGGTCACGATTCCCTGGTTGGAGCATTTTTCGGCAACCCCCGCCGGTTCCAGGCAATCATCCCGCCATCACCTGGGATAAGATCGTCTCCGCATCAGGCGCAATCGGAACCAGCCCGCCTCGAGCAGTCTGCGGCCTCCGCGTTGCGATCGCGCAAGCCGCTGTGCATCACGCACGTCGATGTCGTGCATCCGGAATTGCCGGGCTTGGTCAAACCTTGGGAGAAGCGTCATGAAGATCGTTGTCATTGGTGGAACCGGGTTGATCGGATCGAAGCTGGTAGCGAAGCTCAGGGAGCGGGGGCATGAGGCCGTGGCGGCCTCTCCCCGGTCGGGCGTCAACGCCGTGACCGGCGAAGGTCTTGCCGGCGCGCTGACTGGCGCGCAGGTCGTCGTCGACGTTGCCAACGCACCGTCCTGGGAGCCTGCCGCCGTGCTCGAGTTCTTCGAGCGCTCGAGCAAAAACCTGCTCGCGGCCGAAATCGCGGCGGGCGTCAAGCATCACGTCGCGCTGTCGATCGTCGGGACCGATCGTTCGCCCGGGATCGGCTACTTTCTGGCCAAGGACGCGCAGGAGAGGGTGATCAAATCGTCGTCCGTTCCCTACAGCATCGTTCGCGCCACCCAGTTCTTTGAATTCCTCGATGGCATCGCCGAAGCCGGAGCCAGCGGGGACAGGATCGTCGTTCCGTCGGCGCAATTTCAGCCGATCGCGGCCGACGACGTCGTCGACAGCCTCGCCGAGGTCGCGACCCGCCCGCCGCTCAACGGCACCATCGAAATCGCCGGCCCGGACAAGGCGCCGTTCAATGAATTCGTGGCACGCCGCCGCAAGGCCGCCGGCGACAGCCGTACCGTGGTGGGCGATCCCCATGCGGGGTATTACGGTGCGATGATCGACGACACCTCGCTCACTCCGGGCGGCAAGCCGCAGCTCGGGAAGATAACCCTCGAAACCTGGCTCGCGCGGATCTGAAGCCCGTCACGGGCACTTGTTCACATCGGCAGAGGGAGGATCCCATGCGCAGATTGCTGATCGCAACGGTGATTTCGGCCGCGTCCATCCTGGCCGCCCATGCCGCCGAAAATGGGCCCGCGGCATCGGCCAAGGTGACGGTCGTGTTCGACCAGGCGCTCCCGAACGTTCCGGGCAAGAGCATGAAGGGCGTCCTGGTCGAGTATGGTCCCGGCGGCTCGTCGCCGGCGCACATCCACGCGCGCTCCGCATTCATCTATGCCACCGTGCTGGAAGGAGCGATCCGCAGCCAGGTCAATGACGGGCCCGCAAAGGTCTTCAAGAAGGGCGAGAACTTCTCGGAGAGGCCCGGCGACCGCCATGGCATCAGCGCCAATGCCAGCGATAGCGAGCCCGCCAAGTTGCTTGCAGTCTTCGTCGTCGATACCAACGACAGCGAGCTGACGACACCGGTCGCAAAGTGAATCGCGGACCGTGGCGCGCTGATCGACCGGCCGCCGGCAGGCGCACCCCGCCTCAGGCGAACGGCGCCGGATCGACCCGCGAAAACTCCAGGCGGTAAAGACCGCGCCGCGGATCGACCGTGCAGCCGTGGGACGCCAGGTCATGCCGCAGCAGCCTGTCTGCGGCATCGTCCACGGGCTGCTTCCACGACCCTTCGATCATGACGATCCAGTTCGGAACGTCGACGGCGCGCCCCTTGCGCTCGGCGGTTTCGAGGCCGCTGGCCGCCGCATCGGCGATGCATAGATGCACGCCGCTGATGCCTGCCAGACTCCCGAGCGGTGGAAGCGCCTCGTCGACGAGAAACGACCGCAGCGCCTGCGCGCGTGCGGGATCGGCGTCGAACCGCAACGTCAGCATGGATGCGCCTTCGCCGGGTCCTCTGGAATAGACCTGCGCGCAAACGCCTCTCACCGTGTTGCGGAAGTGCGCCGTCGAGGTCTTGGTCCACGCAGTCGGATTGTTCAGCCGCAGCAGATAGGGGTCGCCGACCAATACGTTGGTATCGCGGGCCTCGTAGAGCGTGAAATATTCGGGTGCGCCGTATTCCGCCGCGTAGCGCCGGCCGCGATGAAAGCCGGGAATGGCGACGCGCTCCGGAATATGCTCGCGGTTGTGCCACTCGATGAAATTGTCCCGTCCTTCCGGAGTGATGTCATTCCAGATCGCGACGACGGCTCCGCCCAGCAGGCTCATGCGTATGCCTCAATAAGTTGCCCGGCCGCCGGAGAGATCGAAGACGGCTCCGGTGGAAAAACTGCAGTCCGCCGAACACAGCCACAGCACCATGGCGGCGACCTCGTCCGGCTCCAGGAAGCGGCCCAGCGGAATGCGCGACAGGATATCCGCCAGGCGTTGCTTCGGCGCGTCGATGCTCATCGCGGTCAGGGAGGCCGATGGCGTGATGACATTGGCCAGCACATGCTTGTCCGCGAGTTCCTTGCCGAGCGCTTTTGTCAGCGCCACGAGGCCGGCCTTGGCGGCGGAATAGGCCGTCGCACCCGGCATTCCCTCCTTGGCCTGAATGGATGCGATCGACACGATGCGCCCGGCCTTGCTCACCGCGGCCGTTCGGATCATCAGCGGAATCAAGGCGCGGCATGTCAGGAATGCGCCAGTCAGGTTGACGTCGAGTACGCGCCGAAACACGGCGGGAGGGATCTCCCAGGTCGGCATGATGTCGGTGACGATGCCCGCATTGTTGATCAGGATGTCGAGGCGGCCGAATTTCCGCTCGACCGCGTCCGCAGCCGCGGCGATATCGTCTTCGTCGGTGATGTCGACGGCCTGCGTGACGCAGGCGGCGTCCGCGGCGAGCCGCGCGACGGCCGGCGCGAGATCCCACAACACGGGCGTCGCGCGCGCGGCCTTGAGACGCGCGACGATGGCCGAGCCGAAGCCCCCGGCTGCGCCGGTGACGACCGCGACCTTTCCGGAGAGGTCGTACTGCGCGTTCATCGTCCCGGCCTGTCCGGCAGGCGTGAGACGCGCGGCAAGCTGCCCTTGCAGGTCATTTCGCGATGAACGAATTGGTGAAGAACGCGTCGGCGGTCATCTCGGTCTTGACGTCCTGATAGGTCTTCATCAGGTCGAGCGTCCGTTCCCAATCCGCGGCCGCCATCACGCCGGTCGGCGCGCCGGGGGTCGAGGGGGAGGGGACCAGGGTGAGCGAGACCGCCAGTTGTTCGGCCAGCAACGCCTTGTCGGCGTCGGGCTTGGCCTTGAGCGCCGCGGCGACGGCCGCCGCCGGATCCGCCTTGGTCGCATCCATCGCCTTGATGGTCGCGCCGACGAAGCGCTTGACCAGGTCCTGATTGCCGAGGGTCTTGGCGTTGGCGACGATCGTCAGTCCGACCGTATTGACGCCGAGTTCGGCCAGCGAGAAGACTTTCTGCTTCAGGCCTTTCTGGTTGAGGATGATGACCTGCCCCTCGAGGCCCGCCAGCAGGCCGTCGGTGCGCTTTTCCATCACCGCGACGAGTTTGCCGGGCCCGTCGACGTTGAGCACCTTGACCTTCGAGCCGTCGATATTGTTGGCCTTCCACACCGCCGGCAGCAGCGCCAGGGTGGCTTCGCCGGCGGTGGCGGCGATGGTCTTGCCGGCGGCATCCGCGATGCTGTTCACGCCGGCGTCGGCGCGAAACGAGATGCCGTAAGGCGACGTGTTCATGATCCCCAGCACGGCCTTCACCGGCGCGCCGCGCACCGCGCCGCCGATGATGCTGCCGCCGTCGACCAGGCCGAACGTCTCGTTCCCGGCTGCAACCACCTGAACGGTGCGCGCGGAGCCCTGGCCCTCGCCGATGCTGAGATCGATGCCGGCCTCCTTGTAGAAGCCTTTCTCCACGCCGTAGTAGAAGATCGAATGCACGCCGCTGAGCAGCCAGTTCAACCGCAGCGACACCGCGTCGGCGGCGCTGGCCGTCGTGGGGATCAGGCCGAGCAGCGAACTGCAGACGGTGGCGATGGCGGCGAACCTGAAGAATGACATTCGAACCTCCCGGGTACTTTTTTGAACGATGGATGATTTGGCGCAGGATCAGGCAAGGAATTAGGTTGGACTGCGGCCGACGATGAGTTCGTCGCGGCGTTGCGAGACATGCCAGGGAATTGCCCAGCGCTCGATCAGTTCGACCACGCCATAGAGCATCAGCCCGAGCAGGCTGAGCACGATGATGACGGCGAACGTCATGCTGGTGTTGAACGCTCCGTTGTAGCCGAGCAGCTGGTAGCCAAGCCCGTTGTCGGATGCGACGAACTCCGCCACCACGGCCGCGGTCGCCGACAGCGCGGCGGCCACCTTGAAGCCGGCGAACAGCGACGGCATGGCGCCCGGCAATTCGACCTGCCAGAAAATCTTTAGGCGGCTGGCACGGTAGGTCTTGGCCAGGTCGTAGAGCTCGCTGTCGACGGACTTGAACGCCACGATCGAGTTCACCACGATCGGAAAGAACGACAGCAGGAACACCAGCAGCACTTTTGGCAGCAGGCCGTAGCCGACCCAGGTGAGAAACAGCGGAGCGACGGCGATTTTCGGGATGATCTGCAGCACCACCAGCAGCGGATAGAACACCGCTTCAAACACCCGCGAGTAGACCACGAGCAGCGCCAGCAGCACGCCGAGCACGACCGCCATCAGGAAGCCCACGATCATCGGCTGCAGGGTATGGAGACTGGCGACCGCCAGCGAGGACGCGTGGCCCGCCATATCGACCAGCACTTGCGAGGGCGCCGGCAGAATGTATTCGGGCGTATGGGTCACGCGGACCGCGATCTCCCACACCACCACCGCGCCCACCAGGCTGGCGATGGTGTTGGTCTGTCGCTTCACGGCGCTCCAGAACGCCCGCCCCATCGATCGCCTCCCGCGTGTCCGGCGCCTTCGGAAATCAGCGCTTGACCAGACTATGGAACAGTGTTCCATTTAGAACATCGTTCCGTCAAGTACTTTCGCGAACCCTGCGCGCGCGGGGTCGGGTTTGGGAGAAAACGTCATGCTGGCTAGCGCCTCGTCCGCCCCTGGCGTTCGGCTCGAGGGAGTGACGAAGTCGTTCAATGACTCGCTGGTCGCGCTCGACCGGGTGGATCTGAACATCGGCGACGGCGAATTCGTCGCCGTCGTCGGGCCGTCCGGCTGCGGCAAGTCGACCATGATGCGGCTGATCGCCCGCCTCGCCAGTCCGACCTCGGGACGCATCGCCGTGTTCGGCGATGTCTCGGACCAGCCGCCCCCCGGCATGAGCATCGTGTTCCAGAACCATGTGCTGCTGGCGTGGCGGACCATTCTCGACAACGTGCTGTTTCCTGCCGACATGACCAACCAGAGCCGGGCGTCGCTGAAGCCGAAGGCGCTGGAATTGCTCGAAACGGTCGGCCTCGCCGATTTCGCCAACAGCTATCCGCATGAGCTGTCGGGCGGCATGAAGCAGCGCGCCTCGATCGCCCGCGCGCTGTTGTTGGAGCCGAAGCTGCTGTTGATGGACGAGCCGTTCGGCGCGCTCGATGCGCTGACCCGCGAACAGATGCGTGTCGACCTCGAGTCGCTGTGGCTGAAGAAGCGGATGACCATCGTCTTCATCACCCACTCGATCGACGAGGCGGTGCTGCTGGCGGATCGCGTCATCGTCATGACGCCTCGCCCGGGCCGCATCGAGCAGGTCATGGAGATCAATATTCCCCGCCCGCGCGGTCTCGGCGCCCGGCGCGATCCGGAGTTTCTGGCGAGATCCGAGCAGATCACCGGCATCTTCCTGTCGCGCGGGGTGCTGCACCGTGGCTGATGCGATGTCAGTTGCCGCTCCGGGCGGCGCCAGCGAACGGATTCTGGCGGCGATCGAGCTGCTCGCGCTGGCCGATGAACCGGTGCGGCTGTCCGACCTCGCCCATCAGCTCGGCATTCCCAAGAGTGCGGCCCATCGCACATTGACCGCGTTGCTCGACGCGGGATGGGCCGAACAGAACCAGGGCAGCGAGTGCTACAGCCTGACATTGCAACTGGCGATCTTGGGCCAGCGTCTGCTGGCACAGCGATCGCTGACCGATCTCAAGCAGCCGATCCTCGATGATCTGGCCAACCGCACCAAGGAGCTGGTGCGCCTGACCGCCGTCCAGAACGGATCGCTGGTCTGGATCGGCTCGGCGAGGGGGCGCAGGGCAGGACTCGTCTACGAACCCGACATGGGGGAGAAAATCCTTCCCTTCGCGACGGCCAACGGAAAAGTCTGGCTGGCCAGCCTGCCGCGCGTGCAGGCCGTGAAAATCGCCCTCGATAGCGGACTGGGCAATTCACAGCTCGGCGGTCCCGGGCGGATCTCGCAATTGCGCGCCCTCGAGGAAGAACTCGACCGCACCGCGGCGCGCGGATTTGGTCTCGCGCGCGAGGAGGCCGAGGCCGGCGTCGGCGCCGTCGCGGTCGGCGTCATGGCAGGCGACAGATTGTGCGGAACGATGAGCGTCGCTGCCCCGATCGCCCGGCTTTCGGATGAAAGGATCGGCGAACTGGTGCCGCTGCTGCGCAAGGCCGCCAGAAATATCGCTTTGGCCTGGAGCGGCAGGCCGGACGTCGCGACCGAGGTGAAAAAGCCGAGGCGCTGACCGGAGGGGCATGCGTCATCCCGACGGTTTCCGCGCCCGCGGCTGGGCGTCGGGGAAATGTGCTCACGGCAACCGAAAGACCCGTTGCCGCATTGTGAAGCGCTGATATGGTCTGCCCGCCGCGAGCCGACCGCGCTCGCACAACGCCGTTCGTCGTTTCGCGCTGAAGGAGTTTTCTCATGACATTTGGCTTTCGCTTTTATCAGGCCGGTGGGCCGGAGGTTCTCACCTGGGAAGAGGTCAAGCTCGGCAAGCCCGGTCCCGGAGAAGCGCGCATCCGTCACACTGCGGTCGGGTTGAATTTCGTCGATCTCTACCAGCGGGCGGGCATCTATCCGATGCCGCTGCCGAGCGGGCTCGGCAGCGAGGGCGCCGGTGTCGTCGAGGAGGTCGGACCGGATGTGACCGAGTTGAAGGTGGGCGACCGGGTCGCTTATGGCAATTCGCCGCTTGGCGCCTATGCCGAGGCGCGGCTGATTCCGGCCGACCGGCTCCTCAAGCTGCCCGATGGCATCAGCGACCAGACCGCCGCGGCGATGATGCTCAAGGGCCTGACCGCGCAATACCTGATCCGCCAGACCTGTCGCGTCAAGAGCGGCGACACCATCCTGCTGCATGCCGCCGCCGGCGGCGTCGGGCTGATCCTGAGCCAGTGGGCGAAGCATCTCGGCGCCACCGTGATCGGCACCGTCGGCAGCGATGAGAAGGCGAAGCTGGCGAAGGCCCACGGCACCGCGCACACCATCAACTACACCACGGAAGATTTCGTGGCGCGGGTCCGAGAGATCACCGGCGGCAAGATGGTGCCGGTGGTGTACGATTCCGTCGGCAAGGATACCTTCATGAAATCGCTGGATTGCCTGGCGCCGCTGGGCATGGCGGTGACGTTCGGCCAGTCCTCCGGCACCGTCGATCCGCTCAATCTCGGCCTCCTGTCGCAAAAGGGCTCGCTGTTCGTGACGCGGCCGACGCTCAATACCTACGGCGCCAAGCGCGAAAATCTCGTGGCGATGGCCAACGAGCTGTTCGACGTGGTCAAGTCCGGCGTGGTCAAGATCGAGATCAACCAGACCTATCCGCTGAAGGACGCCGCCAAGGCCCACGCCGATCTCGCCGCCCGCAAGACCACGGGATCGACGGTATTTTTGGTGTGACGTAGACGCTGGAATTTACCGGCGATTTGTCGAACACGTTGGCCGCGTTGCGGCACCGCCGATGTGCAAGGAACAGATGCGGTTTGCATCGAAGGTGAGGCGGAATTCGCCTCACCTTTGCCAACTCCCTCGTGGGGTAGTCTTCGCGCGCTAACGAAGCCGAGCCGGTCTGGCAGACGTTGTGTCCGCATCTCTCAATGCATGGCTCCATTCCTGGACCAGCACGATCCGGCAGATCGAGCAGGATCTGTCTCGCACCGCACGCTACCCGCAAGGTGGCGGCGCCAACAGGGAGGGCGCTTTCAGGTTGTAAAATTCCGCAAGACGCGCTAAGCTATCTTATTGCCTGACGCTTTTTTTCGGTTCGCAGCGCGGATTTTTTCAGATCGCTGCAAGATGCACGGAAGATCATTCCATGATCCGTGGAGCTTTTGATTTTATTGTTCGCATCGGTCTGCTCGCCCTCGCTGTGCTCATCACAGGTGCCAGCCACGCCAGAATAATCGGTCAAGACGACAGGGTGCCCGTCGCCTCGCTGGCACCGAACGATCCGATCCGACAAGCCGCGCAGCCGATCGGGCTGCTGCGTTCCGTGCTGTCCGACGGTTCGGTGCAGACCTGCACGACGGCCATCATTTCCGACCGCTACATCCTGACGGCGGCGCACTGTGCCTTCGGTGGGGGAAATGCAACGGCCCTTTTCGGCCAGGGAGAGCAGGAACTCGCGGAGTTTCGTGTGCAAACCCCGCCGGTCGACATCAATGAAGAGCGAGGTTACGCCGTCTTCGAAGTCGAAGGGGCGCCGTCCCGGAAATTCGGCGCGGCGAAGCTGCTGCTGCGTATTCCGATCAAAGGCGAGACCGCATTCGTCATAGGCATGAATGAAACAGGCGAGCGGATGACGGCCGGGAATTGTTCGGTGCTCGGAACAAATGACCGTGGCCTGGTTCTGCACGATTGTGACACGGCTCCCGGGAGCAGCGGTGGCTTGCTCTTTTCAGCCAAGGACATGGCCATTCTGGGACTTCATATCGGGGCTGATGATCAATCCAACCGGGCGTCACCCATGTATCTGATCGCCCTGGCGAGCGATCTGGTTCGTGATATTGCCACGGTCAGGCCTCCGATCATCGATTTCAGAACCGTCGGCAACAAGCCGGATGAAATAGCCGCCGATTTCAAGCGTCTTTACTTGTCGTTGCACAATGAGGGCCGGCTTCCTCTCAAATCTTATCAGGTGAACAGCTTCGTCACGATTGAAGACGTGTTCCGGTCCAACCAGCTGTTCTACGGTTCTCCGTTCCCGATCGAGCTCGATAGCCTTGCGTGTGATGTGAATCCTGACGTTTGCACGCGCGAGAGAAACGAGGCGACTCCGGAAGAACAGAAGTCGGGCGATTACATACGTGACGTCATACCCGCTTCCAGCAGGCCGAGCGGAAAGTCCAGACCGTCGACCGGCAGGTGGTCGGTGGCATCCCCCGCCTCCTTGTGGCTTCCGAGCGTGCGCGTCGAGCAGCAGCGGGGCTGGGTGGCTTATCGCAAACGCTCGGGCCAGAAAATCGATGAGATCGTGACTGGCGAGCTTGGCACCTGCGACCGGTTCGACGATCAGTGCAAAAATCTCATACTCGGAATGAATCGCAATCAGGAAGAGAGGCTCGCGCCGGAGTATTCGGGAGTGGTGTTGCTGCCGAAGGCGTCCTTTAGCGCGCGGGATATCGACATCTCGACCGCCTCCGAAAAAGGCGCAGGCCATGCGATAGAGATCAAGCCGTCATCACCGGAGCAGAATGGTCAGCTGGTGTTGCAGGCCGGTGAGCCGTCAACCGGCAAGACATTGCGACCGGCCGAGCCCGACTATCGGGTTCTGCAGCCGAACTTGGCCGGTGCCACCTTCGGCCTGGACAAAGTGCTGAAGTCGCTCGGTGAGACCGCGTCCGGTTCGGCGCGCCTCGTGCCGAACAACGCGCCGGCATCAGCGTCGCCGCCCAGATGCATCGGCACCGAGGCCAACCTGTGTGAACTGGATCTGAACGATCTCTCGATATTCCACAACCGGCTGCTCGATGGAGTGACCTTTCCTTATTCGAGCTTGACCGCGTTTCCGCATGTCGTCGCGACAAAAGGCGGACGTGTGGGGATCATCGATACGGATCTCGACCTCGGGCACTGTGCGTTCGAAGGGCTGAGGAGTGCGAACCGTCTGAAGCCGATCGGAACCACGATCCCGGCCACCGCACCGATGAATCCGGGTTACACGCCGTGCATGTGGCTGAAGCCATCCCAGCAGATCAGTCGCGGCAATCACGGCTCGCACGTCGCCGGCCTGATGGTCGGGAACATCAGTGACAAATGGTGGGGGCTGAATCCCTTCGCGACGCTCTATGCCGGGCAAGTGACGCCGACGATCATAGGTCAGCAGGCACAGGTCTCGAGCCTGGACCTCGCCGACGTCCTGCGAAAGATGCTTGATGAGACCGGCTTGGACGTCGTCAACCTCAGCATGTTCTATTCGAAGGAAAGCATCGCTGCCGCCGGGCCGACGGGAGTCGGCAGCCGTCCTCGCGGCGATCCGGTCCTCGACGTGATCCGGACCGCGGGCTACGATACTTTGTTCGTCGTCGCCGCGGGCAACGATGGGGAAGACTTTACCGCGATTTGCGACATGAGGCCGGCATGCCTTGATCTGCCGAACGTGATTTCCGTTGCCGCGCTGGATCGCAGCGAAACGGGAATCTTCACGCTCGCACCGAGTGGGGTGGGAAGCAATTACGGCCGACGTGTCCACGTCGCGGCCCCCGGGGCGGATATTCTGGGCCTGGTAAACGGAAATTATCTGGGGCTTCTCAGCGGGACCTCTCAGGCGGCTCCTCAGGTGGCGGCAATCGCCTCGCTGCTGCGGGTGATAAAACCACGCGCCGTTCCAGGGGACATCAAGGAGCGGCTCATCACCTGCTCTCAATCGGTGCCGATGCCGGCAAATCTCGCCGATGAAGACGTAAGCGCCATATTCGGCGGTCGGGTCGATTCGACCTGCACTCTGATGCCCGACGGCGAGGGCATGCTGCAGCTCAAGGGCTCGAGCGAAGTTTATCGTGTCAGAAACCTGGTGACCGTGAATAGCGATCTCGTCTTCAAGCCCGTGAATGATTCCTCCTACGACCTCTCGATTCCGCTCGGAAGCTTGCGGGGATTGCGGGCGGACGTCAATCAGGGCGAGGTCACGATCTTCCATAAGCGCGCGCCGCTCAATCGTGACGCATCGCTGTCCAAGGATGGACGGATGCGCGTGTGGCCGGATGCGCAGGAACTCGAAGTGGAGGTTTGGGATAGGGCGAGCAATCCGGCAGCCTGGGCGCAACGCAGATTCCCGGTCAAGAACATTGCCCGATTTGTCGCTCCCATGGTGAAACGTTAGTATGGGAAGGAAACGCCATTGTCCCGAAGGTCAATTTGTGCGGCCGTCGCTTTAACCGCGGTGCTGATCGGCCAGGCCGCGGCCCAAACCTTCCAGGACGGGCGTGCGCCGCTCATCGTTGGCCAGGTCCAGGAAATCAGACGCGAGATTTCGTCTTTGGATGACCGGCCTGACACCAGGCTGGCTCTGATATCCGGGCTTCCAACGGCCAGAACCATCAAGCTCCGGTTGGAAGTTGTGCCTGGGCAGGCCGCCGCAACCGGTATCACCGTTGTCGTGCGCGACGCCGGTAACAACGAAGTGGCCCGGTACCCGGGCGAAAAACTGGTCGACGAGCGCACGGTGTGGACGCCGCTGATCAAGGGAGCCACGGCCCAGGTCGAGGTGACGGGGCAGGCGGCGGCGGGAACTGAATTGCGCGTCCTGATCAATGCCGTGGCCTCTCATGTTCCACCCGCAAAGCCGACGCTCAATATCGTCGGGGCCTTCGATCTGGAGGACATCGAGTATATCCGGATAAATCAACCCGATATTTTTGCCGCGGGCCGCTCCGTCGCCAAGATTACGTTCGTCAGCAGCGAGGGCCCTGCGGCCTGTACGGGATTCATGGTGAGCGACGATCGGATGCTGACCAACCATCACTGCATCAATACCGACGAGATTTGCAGGTCGGCGGACGTCATCTTTGGCTTTGACAAACCCGAGGATCTGCTCGGCGAGGAGATCAGGAAATGCGTGCGGCTCATCGACAAGGATGAGAAGCTCGATGCGGCCCTGATCGAGGTTGCGGGTTCGCCGGGGACGCGCTGGGGGTCACTCGCACTCAGCGACGGTCATCCGGCCGTCCCCGAGCCGACAGTCGTCGTCCAGCACCCGGCCGGCTTTCACAAATTCGTTTCACGCAAGGACTGTGTCGTGTCGACGATGCCGGCAGACGGAGTGATCCCAGGCAGCGATTTCGGCCACACCTGCGATACCATGGATGGCAGTTCGGGATCGCCGGTGCTCAGGCGTGCGGATCTGAAAGTCGTGGGTCTCCATCACTGGGGATTTGTCGACAATGACGAGAAGTGGAAGGCGGAGAACAGGGCCGTGCAGATAGGGCTCATAAAAACGAGGTTTGGGCTCTAGACGGCGCGCCCATGATGGACTTGGAGATGAGGGGTGTGAACGGCTTCACATCTGCAAGATGGCGGATGTGCGAAACCTTTCGTGAGACCCGGGACGGAATTGCCTCTCGGCCGTATCCATTCACGGGTCTTCAGCTGGCTCGGGCCGGGCAACCCAGGTGGGCATTGGCCGGGAGTACGACGGCACGGTGGAGAGCCGACAATGAAACGGTGCACGCTTGCGAAACTGCCTGTCTTTCTTGCCGCGATTGTAATGGGGGCGAATTGCGCCTCGCCTGTGTTTGCGCAGGCCGCCGGACCGGGCGCCTCCGTTCCCTTGGTCGTTATCGTCCGGCACGCGGAAAAAGCCTGTGCGCCTCCGGACGATCCGCCATTGTCGCAAGCAGGAATGAAACGTGCGGACGATCTCGCGGCGGCCCTCGGCGGCGCCAAGGTGACGCGCGTGATCATCACGGATTTTCGACGGACATATGAAACAGCAAGGCCTTTGGCGCAGGCGCTTGCGGTGCAACCGGTCGTCATAAATCTGAAGGACAACCCGTCGGATGTGAGCTCTCACGTCGGTCGCGTGGTGGATGCTGTCCGCGCGGCGACAAGCGGCACTGTGCTCGTGGTGGGCCATACCGTCACGGTACCGGACATCATCGCTCGTCTGGGCGGGCCAGAAATAGCGGCAATCTCGGAGTCCGAGTATTCCAACTTGTTTGTCCTGGTCGGCGACGCCGAGCCGCGGCTGGTTCGATCGTATTATGGAGCGGCCCATAGCCCGCAGCCGGGCTGCAACTAAGGACGTTGGAGGCGGGTTTGAATCGCGGGGCGCCGCCTGGCTCCCGCGCCGGGTGGGATTTTGCAAACGAACTAAGTTCGAGAGCGCAGCAGCGATCCAGTCCGTCGAGGGCTTCATAACAACCTCCGCGCCGGAGTGTCTCGCTGCATACGCGTGCCTGCGGCAAGAGCGCGCTGGCAAAACGGCAATTTCCTGTTAGGGTCGCTTCGGTTGTTTTAGAGCTATTATACCACTCGCATTATTTCACGGTCCAAACGAAAGGGGAGACGACCATGTATATTGGATTGCATTTTTTCCCGGCATTGCAGCAACGGATTCACCGCCCGCTCATCACGATGACCGCGGCCTTGGCCGTTTCGACGAGTTTTGGTTCTGCTGTTCTGGCGCAGGACGATAAAACTCCATTCACTCCCGAACAGGGCAGGCTTTTCCTGAACAATGCTGCAGAGAAAGCCAGAGAAACGCAAAAACAGGCCACCAAGACGTTCGAGGAGTTCAAGAACTCGGTTACCAAGGAGCCGTTCCAGTACGGCAAATACATTGTGAATGGCGATACGCCCATTGCGACCGACAAGGAGCTTGAGGATTTCTACAAGCAGAACGTGGAGAAACCCGGGCTCGTCCGCATCGAGTTTACCGTCATGAACAAGCAGGGCATCGACATCATCTGGAAGGATGCCGACAAGAGAAATCTCTCATACTGCGTGAGCAACGCTTCGGCGACTGCGGGCGGGCTCGGAAACCGTTACAACACGGTTGTGAGCGCCATGGCCGATGCGACGAAAGCATGGGAAGCCGTCGCCGATATCAAGTATGTTCACGTGACTGCCGAGGATTCGAACTGCACGCCGGCGAACCAAAACGTCAAATTCGACGTTCGGCCCGTCAATCTCAATGCGTATTTGGCGCGAGCGTTTTTCCCGGATGATGAGCGCACCGCGCGCAACGTGCTGATCGACAACTCGGCGTTCGAGCTGACGCCGGGGGGAAAGCTCTCGCTGACCGGCATTCTTCGACATGAGCTCGGACACACGATCGGCGCGCGGCACGAGCATACCCGGCCCCAGTCGGGAACTTGTTTCGAGGACAAGGATTGGAGAGGCGTAACCGATTATGATGCCCTGTCGGTGATGCACTATCCCCAGTGTAACGGAAAAGGCGATTGGTCGCTGACATTGACGCTTCAGGACAAGAACGGGGTCGCATGCCTGTACAAGCCGGCACCTGGATTCACGATCGATCCGAAGATCTGCACGCCGAAGTGACGAGCCTGCGGATTGAGCGTGATGCCGTTGGTTGCCTTGGCCGATTGGCCAGGGCAGCTCGCGAGGCGGGGAAGGCTTTCGGAAGCATGAAGATGAAGCATGACCATGAGATGCTTGACCATGAAGAAGCATGACCATGAAGGCGATGTCTTCTCTGCTCCTCGCTTTGGTTTTTTTGTCGTCGCCTTCGCGGGTCCTGTGCGCTTCCCCGGCTGTCGCCGATGTATCCCTGTACAAGACTTCGGAGTTGAGCAGGGCGCGATACCGGACGGTCGATCGCTCCGCAGAGGGTGCTGCAATTGACGCTCGACTGCTGCATCTGATGGCCGGATCTGATTCAAGCCATGACGCTGGTCCGCCTGACGCTGTTCTCGAGCTGCAGAGTTTTGCGCTCTACGCTCTATCTCGCGGCAAGGGCCTGTCCGAGAGCGGCCAGAGGGCCATCGCGGACTTCCGCGAGCTGCTGCGCAGCATGAAAGCCGAGGGACACGTTGTCGAGGTTTCCGACACGCGGATCGGGATCGAGGGCGAAACCAGAATATGCGCCCGATTTGCCAGCCCGGAGCCGGCGGGAAGAGCATGGCTGCAGATGCAGCGCTCTCTGGTCGGCGCGGACCTCGTCCAGCTGAAGCCGGAGAAGTGCTGAGTGGCTCATGTCTTGTTTCGCGTGGCCACGCGCACCCCGCCGCCAGGCAAGCGAGGCTCCGCCGGCGATGTCCGTCGGCATCGGATACGTGACCAGGATCGGCAGAACCCCGAAGAGGGGTTAACCGAGGCCGGATTGCGGACCGTAAAGGGCGATCCCCTCCGCCCTCATCGCGCGTATGACCGCGGGCCGGACCGCCATCATTTCGGTGAAGCGGCGCATGCTTGGAAAAGAACTGGCCAGGCTGCGAATGCGAAGAGCCCATCGGCCCAGGACAAACAGGTACGCGTCGGCAACCGACGGCCCGCTGTCGAACAGGAATTCGCGATCTTGTATACGTCGTTCCAGGCGTTCAAAAATCCGTTGCAGCCGTGCTTCCGCTTTCGCTTCCACAGCCCGGCGATGCTCCGGCGCGTCGACGAAACGTTCGGACCGCCAAAGCAGCTGGAAGGTGGGATGCGCCGTACTCACCATGTACGACAGCAGAGAAAGTATTTCGTCGTGCTCCGGAGTGTCATGTCGAGGGGCCAGCATCCGCGCGGGATGGTGGTTGGCGATGTGCATGAGCACCGCCAGGCTTTCGACGACAAAGTGCCCGGCGTCGGTCTCGAGGAGAGGTACGGTGCCCAGTTCATTGAGTGCAAGAAATTCCGCATCGAAGTTCTTGCCACGCTCCACGACCACGACCTCATGGAGCGGAGGGTGGCAATCGTTCTGCAGCGCCCAGTCGCTCGCCTCTTCCAGCGCGATGTGGCTGGCCAGTGAACACGCGCCGGGCATCACGTACAACTTCATCCGTATTCTCTCCCGGCCGTTCAGGAGTCAGCCTGACCTGTCATATCAGGTTTCCGCTGATGGCTGCTCATTCAGCAGGCCCGGATCTTTGCGCAGTTCTCGCCGCCCGAAATAGGCAAAGGTGAGGTTGAGGACCTTTTCCTTGCGGAGAAAGTCCCGCGATTCGATCGCGAGTTCGGGCGCAATGGGCCGGATCTCGCCGATTGCCCGCGCGCGAAGCTGCATTTCAGCGGTGTGCTCCATCCAGACGGCGAGCATGGTTGCTTCCTCGATGGTCCGCCCCGCGGTCAGCAGGCCGTGATGGGCGAGCAGGATCGCGTGCGTGTCTCCCATGGCCTCCGAAATAATCCGTCCCTCGTCGTCTCCGATCGGCAGCCCCGGCCATTCCGCCAGATAGGCGCAATCGTCGAACAGAGGCGTGCCGTCCATGTGCGCGACGATCAGCGGCTCGCCGATCATGGACAGGGCGGCGCACGCCGGCGGGTGCGTGTGCACGATCGCTGCGACGTCCGGGCGCTTCGCGTAGACCCAGGAGTGGAAGCGCACGCCTGGATTGGGCATGCTGCTTCCCTCCAGCGGCAGCAGGTCCTTGTCGACGAGACACAGGGTGCTCGCGGCGGCCTCATCGAAGCCGACGCCGAAGCCGAGGGTACGCATGTTCGTCGAGGAGCCCTCCCTGGCGGTGATCTGTCCCGCCAGTCCGCGCCAGTGCCCTTCCGAATACAGGATCCGGCTGGCGAGAGCGAGCTTCTGACGCGCGGTCCACGCAGTTGCCGCGAGCCCCTTCATTTGCGAATCCAGGCGGGACGCGATGTGGTGTTTGGCTTCGATATTCATGGTCGTTCTCCTATGGCCGCGTCGCGCGGTCCGTGTTGCAAGTCGTCAGGCCGCGTCGATCACTCGTCGGCAGGCGATTTCATCAGGTACGCGCAGATCGCCGAGATCGCGCCGAGGCAGCTGACGTAGACGCCGACGGCACTCAGGCTTCCGAAGTTGGCCAGCAGGGTCGTCGCCATCACGGGTGCCAGACCGCCGCCCAGGGCCGCCGCGATGTTGATGCCTATCGACATCCCGGAGAAGCGAAGCGCGGCGGGAAATTGCGCGGCGTAGAGCCGCGACTGCGGCCCGAACATGATGGCGTAGTTGACGCTGAGACCGACGATGACCGCGATCTGATAGGCGGCGTGGTTGCCGCTCTCGATGGCGCGGAACAGAGGCACCCCCATCACCGCCAGCAACACACCGCCGAACGTGTAGAGCTGGCGGACGCCGACCTTGTCGGCGAGCCAGCCGAAGAACGGGATGGTGAATATCTGGCAGACGGCGCCGATGGTGATCGCCTGAAGCGCTTCGCCGCGCGTGAAGCCGAGCTTGCTGGTGACGAACGACAACGAGAACACCACGATGGTGAAATACAGCGTGACTTCGCCGACCTTCCCTCCCAAGGTCAGCAGGATCGAGCGCCAATGCTGGACCACGACGTCCCTGGCGGGAAAACGGACCGTGGCGCCGGTGACGCGAACACGCGCGAACTCCGGAGATTCGGCGACCTTTAGCCGAATGAAGATTCCGATCGCCACCAGCACGGCGCTCGCGAGAAACGGGATGCGCCAGCCCCAGGAGAGGAATTCCTGCTCCGGCAGCTGGGTCACCAGCGCAAAAGCGCCGGTGGACAACAGCAGGCCGATCGGCGTGCCGCCCTGCGGCAGGCTGCCGAAAAACGATTTGTGGCGGGCCGGTGCATGTTCGACCGCCATCAGCATTGCGCCGGTGAGTTCGCCTCCGAACGAGATGCCCTGCACGATGCGCAGCAGGACCAACACGGCCGCTGCCCACAAGCCGATGTCGGCATAGGTCGGCAATAGCCCGATCAACACGGTGGACCCGCCCATCAATACAAGGCTGAGCATCAGCATGGTCTTCCGGCCGAGCCGATCACCGAAATGGCCGAAGATCAGGCCGCCGACCGGACGCGCGAAGAAGCCGGCCGCAAATGAACTGAAGGCCGCAAGCGAAGCGGTGGTCGCGTCGAAGGTCGGGAAGAACAGTTTGTTGAAGACCAGGGCGGCGGCCGTGCCGTAGGCCAGCCAGTCGAAGGCTTCGATCACCGATCCGATGATCGTGGCGAAAACTGCCCGTCGCCGGACAGGATTGGCCGTGTTGTCGAGGATAACGTCGCGTTCCGATGCTGGCGCAAATGTCATGATCCGACCCCCCAAATCGATAAGGACAACAATGTTGTCTATGAGACAACCTTGGGTAAAATGTTCGACCTGTCAAGCTTGCCAGCTGCCCTGAAAGTGTCTTACTTGCGTAATTGTGAGGCATTTGCGGTCTCTTGTTACCTGCCGCCGTTGGACTGCCCTGAGAGATTCCATGAAGACGGCGAGGAAGATTCAGCCCGCGGCGGCCGGCGGCACCAACGCTAGAGCGATGCGGTTGCAGCGAAGGCTAACGCTCGACCAGCTCACCGAGCTGACCGGCCTCAGCAAGGGACATCTGTCACGCTTCGAGCGTGGAGAAAAATCGCTGTCGGTCGCGGCCCTCATGCGCCTCGCGCAAGCGCTGGGGACCACTGTCTCGGTACTGCTCGGCGAGCAACTTGATGACGAGGCCATTCATCTGGTTCGCACTGCCGACCGTCGCGAAAGCCGGGTCGAGGGCGACGAAGGTGATTATCATTTTTCGTTGCTCAGTCGTTCGGAGCATCCCGGTGACGCCGAGGTATTTACCATTACGTTGTCGGGTGGCGCGAGCATTCCCGCGAAAGGCGTTCACGACGGCCAAGAGAGCCTGTTCGTTCTCGATGGTGAGATTCAGATTCAAATCGGAGAGCGTGTCTTCAACTTGAAAGTCGGAGATTATCTCGAATTTCCTGGAGCGTTCTCTCACTACACGACCAGCAAATCTGCATCCGCGACGATCTTGGTTATGGTCAGATCGCGATGAGAATGAGCAAAGGCGGACAGGACACCGCCTTGGGCCGTAGCCAGCTTCAAGAATTTCAAGCGTCGACGCGACGAAAGTGTTCTGCTGGTGAAGCGTGACTTTCCGGCTGACGATGCCGTCTTCAAGGCCCGACCGCATTGGCCGAACGCTTATGACAGCCCGCCCCAGGGACGAATGTCAGCCAAGGACTGGGGTTGGAGGCAGGGCAAACGGCTTGCCGAGCCGTAGCTCGCGGCTGCGCGGCCCGCCTTCGCATTTTGAGCTTCGGCGCGGCCTTTCCACGCTTGGCGAGCGAACGGCAGTCCGTCTACGCTTTCGCTTCGCTCAAGCTACGCCGGACACGCTTCGCCCTACGGGCTCCGCATGGCTGCGCCACGCGTAGCCCGTAGGGCGAAGCGTGGTGGGCCCGGCAGGACTCGAACCTGCAACCAGACCGTTATGAGCGGCCGGCTCTAACCATTGAGCTACAGGCCCCGCCGCGCCACGAGGGCGACGGTGCCGACACCCCATACAATGATGCATGCGCAGGGGCAATCGCTTCGTTCCGGGACTGGAACTTTGCCTCGGGGGTCGGCGTTGAGGGGCCGAATGCGATCTCAAGGGGGCGTCGATGTTTCGCTGGGCCGTGATCTGTCTGATTATCTCAATCATTGCCGGCGGACTTGGGCTGACCACGGTCTCGAGCTTCGCCAAGCGGCTCGCATTCATCTTCTTCGGGCTGTTCTTCCTCGGCTTCCTCGCGCTGCTGGGTTTTGCCTATCTGGTCGCGGGCGCGCTCGATCACTCGCAGCTCATGCCGGCGTTGGTTGCGGTGAGCGTCTAACGGGGACAGCGCGCGGCCGCCGCTTCGCTTGACCTCTCCCCGCAAATGCAGGGTGAGGTTAAGCAGCACACCACGCCGATCTCAGTCCACCGACACCCCCGCAAACTCCACCACCTTGCGCCACTTCTCGGTCTCGTCGGCGACGAGCTTGCCGAACTCGGCTGGTGTCATCGGCTTGGCGATGCCGCCGGCCTCGACCAGCCGCGCCACCAGCTTCGGATCCTGCAGCGCTTCGCCGACTGCCTTGTTGAGGATCTCGATGACCTCCGGCGGCGTGCCCTTCGGCGCGGAGATGCCGTAGAAGCCGACCGACTCAAAGCCGGGCACGGTTTCCGCGATGGCCGGAACGTCCGGCACGCCGGGCCAGCGCTGCGGCGAGGTGACGCCCAGTGCTCTCAGGTTGCCGGCGCGCACCTGTTCGAGCGCGCCCGGCAGGTTGTCGAAAATGGTCTGCACCTTGTTGGAGATCAGGTCGGGATAGGCCAGCGCCGAGCCGCGGTAGGGCACATGGATCATGTCGACCTTGGTCAGCGCCTTGAACAGCTCGGCCGACATGTGCACCGAGGTGCCGTTGCCTGACGAGGCGTAGGACACCT
>Ga0102590_1002165_pt1 | contig 24677 bp, 20 predicted proteins | sample AraplaMF_Col_mMF_FD_76859 | JGI IMG/M metagenome (GOLD analysis project Ga0102590, IMG submission 76859) | Arabidopsis root microbial communities from the University of North Carolina, USA - plate scrape MF_Col_mMF | ecosystem: Host-associated > Plants > Roots > Endosphere | place: USA... | reverse complement strand
TGGGCTCTCTCGCGGTTGAAGCCAGAGGGGTTACGGGCGCCACGCGCCGCGTGAAGGGACCGGCGGCCACCGGTCCCTTCACAGCTCAAAGCCATCACGCCTTCGAGCCGCGATCCAGATACAAGGGTGTTCGCGCGAGCACGGCCTTGATCGGCGGGCGCTTCAAGGTCCGGCCTCCACCCCGAACCGACCTTCGCCCTGTCCGCTTCCGGACGTTGCGGCCAAGGTCCGGTCGCTGACGCGGGTCTGATTTCCGCACCCGACCCCGACCGGACAATGACCAGGTCCGCTCCAGCGACGGCGACGCGCTCCATCGTTCGCGATGCCGTTCCCTCCTTCTTGGTCAGAACGACGCCGGCCGAAAGGAAATCCGATAACGCCGTTCTCTGTTTCGCCGTTTGCGTCTAACCTCGCCTCGCGCCCTCCGGCGCGGGGGCGATGACGATGCGGATTCCAGCGACGGTTCTCACCACGGCGGCCCTGCTCGCCGCTGGCTCGGCCCAGGCGGCTCCGACCTATCGCCAGGAGGTCGTCGACGTCTTCAAGCAAGTCTGCCTGCCGGCCGGGACCAACGCCGCGGCGGTCGGGGTCGCGGCCGCCAAGCTGGGCTGGAAGCCGGCCCCGGCCTCGATCCAGGCCCTGTGGCAGGGACCGGCGACCAAGGTCTGGGTGTCGCCCGCCACCGCCCGGCTCTACCTGGCCCAGGCTCCGCAGGAGGGCTTCTGCCAGGTCGGCTATTACGACGGGGCCCAGCCGCCGACCGATCCGGCGGCCTTCTCGACCCTGCTGCGCAACATCATGATCCACGCCGGCATCGCCGTCGGCTCGGGCTTCGTCAAGGTCGCCGAGGACACCCAGCTGATCCAGAAGGGCTCGTACATCTCGCCGGCCTATCCGGGCCTGAAGCTGTATGTCGTGGTCGCCAACTTCCCGAACGCGGCGACCTTCGTGCTGAGCACCGGCAAGCCTTGAAGGCGCCGCCGTCCGCCCCTGGGGCGTCAGGTCGCACCCGCCCGGCAAGAAAATTACACTTGTGACCCATTCTCCGCCTTAATCGGCCACCATAAGGGTTGCGAGGGACCGCCTGTCGGTTTTAATGCCGACCTCTTGCCTAACGGGGATAACTCGACCATGCGCCTTGCGCTCGCCAGCCTGATCGCTCCCATCTTCTTGGTGGGCGGCGCGGTCTCGACCGCCGTCGCCCAGGAGCAAACCGCTCCGACCGCTCCCGCCGCGGCGCCCGCCGCTGCTCCCGCGCCCGCCGCCGATCCGGCGGCCCAGACCCCCGCCGCGCCGGCCGACCCGATGACGGCCACGCCGACCGTGGCCGCGCCGCCGGCCGGCCAGGCCCCGGACTATGTCGCCCCGACCCGCGGTCCGCCCACCACCGACCCCGTTTCGCTGCAGCTGCTGGGCGTGCTCGACAAGGTCTGCAAGCCGGCCGTGGTCGGCGGCGACATGCCGTCCCTGGCCAAGGCCGCCGGCATGAAGAAGAAGAAAGAGCAGTGGGTGATGGATATCGGCAAGCCGTATCTGATCGCCGTCGACAACCCCGGCAGCAACAAGAACGTCTGCACCGTCACCATCCAGTACGCCCAGGGCGACGCCCAGGCCCAGGCCCTGGCCAACGCCCTGCACGACTGGGCGACCTGGGAGAACAAGCCGCAGCTGCGCCTGATCCGCAACGACCTGACGGTCAGCGACGTCAAGCGCCTGACGGTGTCGTGGGACGACGCCTGGGCCGACGGCCACGCCGGCCTGGTCTACATGCGCCTGAAGAAGCTGGACGACAGCTCGATCGGCAAGAACTACGAGCAGGCCCAGATCCTGTACAGCACCACCAGCCGCTAGGCGGCCGACCGGCCGAGGGGTTGCCCCCCGGTCCGGTGGTCCTATCTAGAAAAGGCGCGGGGACGACCCCGCGCCTTTTTTACTGTCCGGGGACGACCCCGCTCACCCCTTCGGGGGTCAATGGGAGCCGGCCATGGCCTGGATCATCCTCTTCGTCGCGGGTCTGTTCGAGATCGGCTGGGCCGTGGGCCTGAAGTTCACCGAGGGCTTCACCCGCCCCATCCCCACCATCCTGACCGCGATCAGCCTGGTGGCCTCCATGGGCTTGCTGGGCTGGGCCGTGAAGTCGCTGCCGCTGGGCACGGCCTATGCGGTGTGGACCGGCGTCGGCGCGGTCGGCACGGCGGTCGTCGGCATCCTGCTGTTCAAGGAGCCGGCCACGGCCGGGCGGCTGGTCTGCCTGGCGCTGATCGTCTCGGGCATCCTGGGGCTGAAGCTGTTCACGCCGGCCCACTGAGGGGCCCACCGGGGCTCAGGGCGCTCGCCGGGCGTCAGCAGCAGGCCGGCGTTCCGCAGGCGCAGGCCGCGGCCGATGCTGGCCGTCCACCAGACGATGAAGGGGGCGGCGACCAGGCTGGCCGCCGCCACCGCCAGCCACGGCGACAGGCCCGCGCCCATCAGCGGGCCGAGCGCGGCCAGGGCGGCGCCGATCAGCATCTCGGGCCAGTGGAAGGCCAGGGCGGCGCGGCCGCTCAGCCGGCCCTCGTCGCGCTGCTGGGCCGACCAGCCGGCGTCGCGGCCCAGGGCCACCGACAGCAGGGCGCGGGTGTGGGCCGCCATGATGATCGGGGCGGTCAGGGTCGAGGCCAGGGTCTCCAGCCCGACGCTGGCCAGGGCGCGCCAGGCGCCGCCGAACTGCCGGGCCCGGCCCTCCGCCAGCATCATCGCATAGGACAGCAGCTTGGGCAGCAGCACGAAGGCCAGGCTGACGGCCAGCACGGCCGCCCCCGCCAGCGGATAGCCGCCGGCCTCGCCCGTCCCCGCGTCCGGCGCCGAGAGCAGGGCGCCGGTGACCACCAGGGCGATCCACAGCGGCGCCAGGGCGTAGCTCAGCACCCCGCGCGCCAGGTGCAGCCGGCTGGCCGGATGCAGGCCCCGGGCGGCCAGCACGCCCAGGTGCTGCAGGTTGCCCTGGCACCAGCGCCGGTCGCGGATCAGGTGGTCGATCAGGGTCGGCGGGCTCTCCTCGAAGCTGCCGCCCAGGGCGGGGGCCAGTCGCACGCCCCAGCCGGCCCGGCGCAGGAAGGCGGCCTCGACGAAGTCGTGGCTCAGGATGTGGCCGCCGAACGGCTTCTTGCCCTTGAGGTGCGGCAGGCCGCCGGCCTGGGCGAACGCCTCCACCCGCAGGATGGCGTTGTGGCCCCAATAGTTGCCGTCGGTCCCGCTCCACCAGGCCACGCCCCAGGCCGCCAGCGGGCCGTAGAGGGTGTTGGCGAACTGCTCCAGCCGGCCGAACACCGTGCGGCGCCCGACGATGCTGGGGGCGGTCTGGATCAGGCCCAGCGACGGGTCGGCCTCCATGGCCGCCGCCAGCCGCCACAGGGTCAGGGCGTCCATCAGGCTGTCGGCGTCCAGCACCACCATGTGCTCGTAGGCCCCGCCATGGCGGCGGACCCATTCGGCGACGTTGCCGGCCTTGCGGTCGATGTTCTCCGGACGGTGGCGGTAATAGGCCCGGGGGCCGACGCCGCCGCGCCGGAAGGCGGCGAAGCCGCGCTGCTCGTCGGCGACCACCTCGGGCCGGCGGCTGTCGCTGAGCACGACGATGTCGAACATCGGCGTCAGGCCCAGGGCGTGCAGCCCGGCCCGCATGGTGGCCAGCCGGGCGAAGAACGGCCCGACATCCTCGTGATAGATCGGGGCCAGCAGGGCCGTGCGGGTGGTCAGGGCCGGCAGGGGCGCCTGGGCCATCACCCGCTCCCAGGCGTCGGCCCGGCGCGACAGCCACAGCCCGCCCAGGCTGGCGGCGAACGAGAAGGCCATCCAGCCGAACAGCACCAGGATCAGGCTCACATGCGCGACCTCCAGCGGGTCCAGCCCGTCCCTGGCCATGGCCGCCGTGACCGCGAACACCGCCAGCCCCGTCGCCAGGACGCAGAACGCCGCCAGGGCCGCCCGTCGCCGTCCCAGGCCCGGGATCGGCGCGAAACGACGCGGCTCGGCGGCGCGATGCAGCGGCTGGTCCGGCATGGCCAGGGGCGCCGGCGGCGGCGCGGCGGGATCCCCGCGCGGGTCCGGTCCCGCGAAGGAACGGCGCTCCGATTCGCGTTGTTGTAGCGGATGGCTATAGGCGTGCATGAAAACCTCTTCCGCGCGAAAACTCATCCCGTGCGTCAAGGTTCCTGAAGTTCAGACGATTGATGACATCAGTGTATCGCCGCTGAATTTCTGGGCAAAGCAGCTTCGAATACTGTCAAATACCGGCCTGATTGCCGCGCAGGGGCCGAAGATCGGCCGTGAAAGCGCCGCAATCGAAAGGCAGCGGGCTTCGGCGGAAATCCGGCCTCAGGCGGCCGCGCGATCCTCGGCGGCGATGAAGTCCAGGCAGGTCGCGGCGACCTCCTCCCAGCCGGGCTCGCCGGGCAGCCAGTGGCTCATCGACGGGAAGACCTCGCACGATCCTCCCAGCCGCGCGGCGGTCTGGCGCACGGTGGCGGGGGGGTGGATCACGTCCTTGCCGCCGGCGATCGCCAGGGTCGGAACGCCCACGGGGCTGGCGCCAGTGGTCATGAACGGGTCCATGAACCAGTTGAGGGTCTCCCACAGCGCCCGACCGCTCTCGGCGTTCATCTTGGCGTAGAGACGCTTGCGCTGGTCACGAGGCAGGCGGTCCAGGGTGTAGCTTTCGACGACGCCGTAGTCCGGGGCCACGGCCTGCAGCCAGTAGGGACCCAGGGCGTAGAGGCTGACGGCCGAAGCCGCCTCCTCCAGGGACGAGCCGGTGACGCCCCAGGGCGGGGACGGGGCCAGCAGGATCAGCCGCGAGACGGTCGCGCGGGCGGCGGCCATCTGGGCCACCAGTCCCCCCATCGAGTGGCCGATCAGGATGGGCGGCTCGTGACAGGCCTCGCACAGGGCGGCGATCTGCTTGGCGTAGTCGATCATCGAGCGGCCGGCGACCAGGGCCCCGTCGCCATGGCCCAGCAGGTCCGGGGTCTGGACGACATGGCCGGCGGCCTCGAAGGGGCGGCGGAACGTGTCGAACGTCCAGCCGCCGCAGAAGGCGCCGTGCACCATGATCACCGGAGTCGTCACGCGCGCCTCGCCGTTACGGTCGGCCAGAGCGCCGAGCCTCAAGCCTACACGCTCTTCTTCGGTGATGGCGAAGATTTGGCGGTGGATTTCGTCGTGGGCGCCTTGGTCGCCGTGGGGGTCGTCTTCGGGGCCGTTTTCGGAGCGGCCGCAGCCTTGGCGACGGCGGGCTTGGCCTCGACCTTGGGCTTGGCGGCGGGCTTCGCGGCCGGGGCGACCTTGGTCGCCTTCGGGGCCGATGAGGCCTTCGGCGCGGCGGCCTTGGCGGGCGCTGTCCCGGTCGCGGCGGGTTTCGCGGCGGCGGCGGGCTTCGCGGTCGCGGCCTTCGGCTTGGCCGCCGGCTTCGCAGGCGCGACCGCCTTGACGGCCTTCGGGGCGGCCTTCGGGGCGGCCTTCGGGGCGGCCTTCGGGGCTACGGCTTTGGGCGTCGGCGCCGCCTTGGCGGTCGGTTCGGGCGCGGCGGTCTTGGCCGGAGCCTTGGCGGCGGCGGGCTTGGCCTCGGCCTTGGGCTTGGCGGCGGGCTTCGCGGCCGGGGCGGCCTTGGCGACCTTCGGGGCGGGCGCGGCCTTGGGCGTCGCCGCCTTGGCGGGGGCTTTCCCGGCGGGCGCGGGTTTGGCGGCGGCGGCCGGCTTGGCCTTCGCCGTCTTCGGCGCGGCGGGAGTCTTGGCGGGCTCGGCCTCGGCCTTGGGCTTGGCGGCGGGTTTCGCGGCGGGCGCGGCCTTGGCGACCTTGGGCGCGGTCTTCGCCGCGGGCTTGGGGCCCTTCGGTTCGGGGGTGATCGCGACCGGCTCGGGAGCCTTGGCGGCGGGCTTGGCGGCCTTGGCCGGAGCCTTCGCGGCCTTGGCGGTCGTCTTGGGCCCCTTCGTGCCAGGGCCGAATCGTTCGGCGGGAGCCTCGGCCGCCGTCTTGGGCTCGGCCGCCGCCTTGGTCTTCGCCTTGGCCTTGGCTGGAGCCGGCGCCTTCTTCGCAGGGGCGGCGGCCGGCTTCGGCGCGGCCGCCTCGGCCTTCACGGAGGGGGCCTTCACGGCCGGCGCCTTGGCGCCCAGGCCCTTCTCGTCGAGCCAGGTCTGGACCTCGGCCAGGATCTCGGCGCTGCCCGGCTCGTCGACCAGCCAGTGGGCGTTGTTGGGATATTCCTTCAGCGTCGCGCCGTACTTCTTGGCCACCAGCCGCACGTCGGCGATCGGGGTGGTGCGGTCGCGCGCCCCGGCCAGGACCAGCACCGGCGCGGTCACCTTCGCCGTGTCGACATGGACGGTCTTGTTGGGATCGCGATCGGGATAGGCCAGGTCCGACAGGGCCCGGCCGCTGTCGTGCACCGTGGTGGCGAAAATCGCCTCGTGGCGGCTGGCGGGCGTGGCGTTCAGCACGCCCCACTTGAAGCCGGTCTTCCAGATCTTGACCGCCTTGGTCTCCGGCTTGGAGGTGGTGGCGATGTTGAGGAAGGTGAACATCGACGACAGGCTGGTCTTGCCGCGGGCGTCGGCCGGCGAGGCCGGGGCGAACAGCACGATCCCGGACGCCAGACCCGCCTCGGCCAGCTTCTGGGCGATCAGCCCGCCCATCGAGTGGCCGAACACCACGGGCTTCTCGCCATCGCGCGTGGCGATCGACTTGGCCAGGTCGCTCATCTCGGCGACATAGTCGGCCAGGGTCTTGCCCGCCAGGCTGGCGGGTGGCGGGCCGACGGTCCGATGCGCGGCGTGGATCGTGGGGTGCTCGACCGCGTAGCCGGCCGACGTGAAGGCGGCCGCCGCCGGCGCCCAGCTCTCGCCCGCGGCGCCGAAGCCGTGGATCATCAGAATGGTCTTGCTCATGCCGCGTCACCCCTCCAACGCGGCAAGATTTCAGCCGCCGCGCGCGAACCCACCGAACGCGGCGACGACCTGTTCGTACACCGCGCGCTTGAAGGGTACGATCAGTTCGGGCGTTTCGTCGAGAGCGCCCCATTTCCAGGCGTCGAACTCGACGTGGGCGTCGGCCTCCAGGTCGATCTCGGACTCGTCGCCGAGGAAGCGGAACGCGAACCACACCTGCTTCTGGCCCTTGAATCCACGAGCCTTTTTCGACGAGGCGAAGTCGGCGGGGAAGTCGTAGATCAGCCAGCCGTCGGTGCGGCCCAGATAGTCGACCGAGGTGACGCCGGTCTCCTCGGCCAGCTCGCGGCGGGCCGCGGCCAGCAGGTCCTCGCCCTCGTCGACCCCGCCCTGGGGGAATTGCCAGTTGTGGGGCGGCGGCTGGTTGTGGCGCCGGCCCAGCCAGACGCGGCCGTCCGGGTGGAACAGCACGACGCCGACATTGGGCCGGTGATCGGGGTGGGGATCGGAGGTTTCGCTGGCGCTCATCGCTTGGCCATGGCCGAGGCGGGGGCCAGTTGCAAGCCCCTCCCGGACAGGCCGGCGGCCCAGAGCCGCACCTGGTTGATGGTCACCGGATAGGCGAAGCCCGAGCCCAGGGCCTGGCCGCGGCCGGCGGCGCCGGCCTCCAGCATCTTCAGCTGGCCGTCGATCGCGCCGGCCGCCAGTTCGTCGTCGACGATCCGGTCGGCCGAGGCGCGGGGGATCGGCCCGCCGCGCAAGCTGGCCTGGCCGTCGTCGATGAAGGCCAGCCCCCGAGCCTTCAGGGCCAGGGTGAAGGTGGTCATGGCCGTGTCGCTGGTGACGAACCGCGAGCCCAGATAGTTGGTCAGGCCATAATAGCCGGTCGCGCGCGACATCAGCCACTCCAGCTTGCGCACGGTGTCCTCGGGACGGTTGGCGGCGATCAGGGTGTAGGGGCCCGGGTCGTTGGCGGGATAGTCGACCGGCTCCATTGGCGCTTCCAGCAGCACCTCGTGGCCATGGCTGCGGGCCAGGTCGATCCAGCCCTGCAGGCCTTCGGAATAGGGGGCGAACGACAGGGTGATCTCGGGCGGCAGGGTCTCGATGGCCGCGCGGGTGGTCTGGGGGTTGAGGCCCAGGCCGCCGATCACCAGGGCCACCTTGGGGCGGCCGTCGGCGGTGAACGGCCGGGCATAGGCCTCGGCCGCCGTGCGGCCGTCCGGGGCGATCACCGGCAGCGAGCCGCCGCCGGGGCCCGGCGCGTAGAGGCCGGCGATCGGGGCGGCCGGTAGCGGGCCCGTGGCCGAGGCGACGGGCGGCGGGGCGGCGATCGCCCCGGCCTCGGCGTCGTCGGCCGAGTCGGCGTGGCTCAGGAACGGCAGGTTCGACAGGTCCAGGGCGCCCGGCAGCAGCGGCGCTTCCTGCTCGCCCTCGCCGGCCAGGGCCTCGCGCCAGCCGGGCGGGACGTTCTTGGTCGTGCCGATCTGGTCGAGGGCCACCCGCACCAGGGGAGAACCCTTGTTGGGGTCGCCGGTGACCAGCACCAGCAGGGCCAGGCTGAGCAGGAACAGGAAGGCCGCGGCGCTGGCGCCGATGAACGGATTGGCGGCCGCCGCCAGGATCCTGGCGCGCAGATCGCCGTCCTCGCGCCCGTCCCCGCGACTTGGCGCGGGCGCGTCGGCGCCGTAGGCGGGCTTGCGGGAGAAGGTCACGGCCATGGGTCCGAGCCTTAGGGGCAAGCGCCGAATATATGGTTAATGAAGGGTGCGGCGGAATGGTTCGAATTCCCTCTCCCTGTGGGAGAGGGAGGGACCCAAGCGAAGCTTGGGAGGGTGAGGGGTTAGGGACCTTCGCCGGCGTGCCGATGAGGCGTTCGCGTGCAAATCGGCGAGGGCGTCACCCCTCACCCTCCCACCGCTGCGCGGCGGGCCCTCCCTCTCCCCTCCGGGAGAGGGTTCGAGCGCCTACTTCTTCTCCACCGGCGGGCCCTTGCCGGCCGCGGCGGCGGCCTTGGCGGTGACCTCGGCGATCTTGGCCTGGGGCTTGGGCAGCTTCGGCACGGCCTCGACCGAGCCGGCCTTCAGCACGGCGATGGCGCGCTGCAGCTGGAAGTCGCCCTTCTTCTCGTCGAAGCCGGAGGGCGGGGCCTCGGCGGGCGTGTGGACGCCCTGGCGGCTCTTGCCCTCGTCGGCGTTCAGCGCGTTCTTGAAGCTGGCTTCGCTGAACCACACGCGGTTGGCGATGTCCTGGGCCTGGTCCTTGGTCTGGGCCACTTCCAGGTCGGGTTCGATGCCGGTCTTCTGGATCGAGCGGCCCGACGGGGTGAAGTAGCGGGCCGTGGTCAGCTTCAGGGCGCCGTCGGCCCCGCCGCGCAGCGGGATCACCGTCTGCACCGAGCCCTTGCCGAAGCTGGTGATGCCCACCAGCTCTGCCCGGTGGCGGTCCTGCAGGGCGCCGGCGACGATTTCAGCCGCTGACGCGGAGCCTTGGTTGATCAGCACCACCACCGGCAGGCCGTTCAGCAGGTCGCCGGGCTTGGCGTTGTAGCGCTGGATGTCGCGCGGGTCGCGGCCGCGCTGGCTGACCACCTCGCCACCGTCCAGGAACACGTCCGAGACGCCCACGGCCTGGTCGAGCAGGCCGCCGGGATTGTTGCGCAGGTCGAAGATCAGCCCCTTCATGTGGGGGTTCTTGGCCTTCAGGTCGTTGATCGACGCGGTCAGGGCGTCGGTGGCCTTCTCGTTGAAGCCGGGCAGGCGGACATAGCCGTAGTCGCCTTCCATGCGGGCGATGGCGGCCTTGGGCTTGATCACCTCGCGCACCAGCTTGACGTCGAACGGGTCGGTCTTCTCGCGGGCGATGGTCAGGGTGACCGCCTCGCCGGCCGCGCCGCGCATCTGCTTGACCGCCTCGTTGACGGTCAGGCCCAGCACCGACTGGCCGTTGACGGCGGTGATGTAGTCGCCGGCCTGGATGCCGGCCCGCGAGGCGGGCGTGCCGTCCATCGGCGAGATCACCTTGACCACGCCGTCCTCGCTGGTGACCTCGATGCCCAGGCCGCCGTATTCGCCGCGGGTGGTGTCCTGCATGTCCTCGAAGCTGTCGGGCGACAGGTAGCCCGAATGCGGGTCGAGGCTGGTCAGCATGCCGTCCAGCGCCGCCTCGATCAGCTTCTTGTTGTCGACTTCGGAGACGTACTGGTTGTCGACGGTCTGCAGGACGTCGCCGAACAGTTCCAGCATCTTGTAGGTCTGGCCCTTGCTCGCGCTGGTCGCCTGGGCGATGGGGCTGACATAGGCCATGGTCCCCGCGCCGAGGACAAAGGCCGAAACACCGATGAGCAGGTACTTGCGCATGTGGCCGAAAGGGCTCCCTGACGACGCCGTCGCGCCGCGTTAAAAACTCGTCGTTCCGCCTAAGTGCAGCGGACCCTTGTTCATTTGACGGCCATCATCGCTGAAAAAGCCGTTTACCGCGATCCCTGTTTCAACCAACGCTCCGGATCGACCGGGGCGCCGTCTTCCCGAACCTCGAAATAGAGTTCTGGCTCCGAGGAACCATGGTCGGCCATCCGGCCAACCGTCGCGCCGGGTGCGACAGATTGTCCGGGCGCCACCGAAACCTGGTCCAGGCCGGCCAGCACCAGATGGTAGGCGCCCTGGGCCCGCAGGATCAAGACAGAGCCCCAGCCGTTCAGCGGTCCGGCGTATTCGACCACGCCGGCGGCGGGACTGGCCACGGCGTGACCCTTTTCCGTGCGGATCGTCAGGCCGGTGGCGCGGCCGCCGGCGGGCATGGCCTGGCCGAACCGCCGGGCCAGCGGCCCGGGGACGGGTGAGCTCAGCTTCAGGGGTCCGGTCGCCGGCCTGGGCGCCAGGCCGTCGGTCAGGGCGCCCAGCGTGCCCTGGTCGTCGCCGGTCAGGGCCTCCTGGGCGTAGGCGCGCTCGATCTGGGTCTTCTCGACGATCATCCGCTCCAGGTCGCCCCTGCGGTCGGCGACCAGGCTCTCGGCGGTGAACAGCTGCTCGGAGGCGGCGGCGGCCTCGCGGCGCAGGGCCGAGACGGCGCGGGCCTGGCGGGCGTAGCCTTCGGCCCGGGCCTGCAGCTCCGGGGTCATGGCGCGGATCAGGATCGCGGCCCGCACTGCGTCGCGGGCGTCGCCGGGGCTGACCAGCAGGGCCGGCGGCGGATCGCGGCGGAAGAGCTGCAGGGCGCTCAGCAGCCGGGCCAGCTGCCCGCGGTCGCGGCCCAGCTCGGCCACCAGGGCCGATTCCCGCTGGTGCAGGGCCTCCAGCCGGGCGCGCTTGGCCGTGACGTCGTCGCCGGCGTCGACCCGCTGGCGGCCCAGGGCGTCCAGCTCGCCGCGCAGGTCGGCGATCTCGCGGCGGGTGTCGGCCGCGGCCTGCTCGTCCTTGGCCCGCTGGCTGGCCGGCTTGCCCCCCTGGGCCGCGACGAGGCCGCCGGCGCCCAGCAGGGCGGCCAGGAGGCTGGCGGTGATCAGGGCGACGCGGCGCGGCATGCGAGGATCAATGCCCGGATTGGGTTTCAGCGACAAGCGGCGGGACGCCCCCTCCGTCACGGCGCTACGCGCCGCGCCACCTCCCCCGCGATGCGGGTGAGGAGGAGACGGACCACCTTTCTCCTCCCCCGTGCAACGGGGGAGGTGGCCGCGCAGCGGACGGAGGGGGCGTCCGGCCGCTCAATCCCGGTGATACGGCGAGCCCGCCAGGATGGTGACCGCGCGATAGACCTGCTCGGCCAGCATCGCCCGCGCCAGGGCGTGCGGCCAGGTCTGGGGCCCGAAGGCCAGGGTCTCGTCGGCCGCGGCCAGGATCGAGGGATCCAGCCCGTCGGCGCCGCCGATCAGGAACACGATCTTGCGGTGGCCGTCGTCACGCAGCCGGCCCACATGCTCGGCGAAGGCCCGGCTCTTGCGCACCTTGCCGTGCTCGTCGCAGGCGATGACATAGGCGCCGTCGAGATGCGGGCGCAGCACCTCGGCCTCGGCGGCCTTGCCGGGCTTCCTGGCCTCGACCTCGACGATCTCGACCGGCCCCAGCGCCAGGGCGCGGCCGGACGCCGTGGCCCGCGACGCATAGTCGACGGCCAGCTGCGCCTCGACCATGCGGCCGAGCTTCCCGACGGTGAGGATCGTGATCTTCATCAAGGCCCTGCGTTGAAACCCCGTCTCCCGCGGATCGGCTAAACCGATCCGACCCAAGAATGGGCGACAGGCTCAGGATGAGGTTTCAAGGGTGACGCGGACGATAGGCAGCCCTCATCCTGAGCTTGTCGAAGGACGAGGGCGAGTCCCGGACCCGCCTAGTTCGACGCCATCCGGTGCGGCGCGTCGACGGCCCAGATCTTCTCGATGTTGTAGAACGAGCGGACTTCCGGGCGGAACAGGTGGACCACCACGTCGCCGGCGTCGATCAGCACCCAGTCGCAGTGCGGCAGGCCCTCGACCCGCGCCTTGCCGAAGCCGCTCTCCTTCAGCGCCCGGATGATGTGGTCGGCCAGGGCGCCGACGTGACGGTGCGAACGGCCGGACGCCACGATCAGGCTGTCGGCGACCGAGCTCTTGTCCGTCAGGTCGATGTGGACGATGTCCTGGGCCTTGTCGTCGTCGAGGCGCGACAGGATCAGGGTCTCGAGCGCCTTGATACTCAGGTCCAGCTCGGACTCGTTTTTGGTCGAGGTATCGGGGGAAACCGTTCCCTCGTGCGCACTTGGCGCGGGGTCGCTACGCAGCGGAAATGCTCCTTGATGGGGTTCGCGCAATAGCTCCCATAGCACGGATGAACCGAAATGATGAGGGGGAACGTGGTCACGGCGGATTCGGCGGTCGGCGCGACGTCGCGCGTGTCGCCTTCGCGGCTCCGAAAAGTCCGCTGACGACAAAGCCGACGAGGCCGATCGCGGAGGCGGCGGTGCTGCCGGCTATGACGCTCAACACGGTGTCGGAGATTTCGAAACCGCCGATCTTGAAGCCGCTCAGCAGGATGATCACGCCAACGAATCCGCAATAGCCGACCAGGAAGTTGAACACCTTTCCGGCGTACGGCTCCATCATCCTCGTGCGAACGTCGTCGTAGGTTTGCTGGCCTTTGAGGTTTTCAACGTCGGCGCGAAGGCGTTCGTTTTCGGCCGACAGCTCGCCGACCATCTCCAGGTAGCGTTTGCTTTGATCGGCATCCAGATCAACGCGGTCCGGCTCCGTGGGAGCGTTCCGGATAATCGACGGATCGCGTCCAGGCGGTCTATCGCTAGGCGGCACGATCAGCCAGGGCGTTGTAGTGAGCCCGGATAGTATCGTCGTCGATCCGTGAGTTGCGTCCGCGTTGGAAGGCCTGGAACCAGGGCGTTCCTGGCTGATGCGTCAACTCGGAAAGCCGAATGGCGTTCAGACCGCTGTAGCGCGCCCAGACCTGTTCGATGACCTGGCGTTCTCGGTCGCTCAGGTCCGCGCGATAGGGAGCCGCATCCCCTGTTTTCCCGAAGAAGCGCGCGACCTGGCTGTCGTCCGGGCTGATGAGGCGCCCGATCGGCTGGCTTCCGAAAAACTTGGTGTGCTCATAGAGGTCGCGAACAACCGGACCAAAACTCCAAGCTTCGATATCGTCAGCGACGAGTGGTTCGTTGTTGATCGCCCAATTCCAGCCATGGGCGATATAGGTCAGCTTCTGCAGATGCATCTGGGTCAGGCGGTCCGCCGCCCCAGGCAAGCGCAGAAACTCGTTCGCGATTTCGACGGCCCTGTAGGACATGAAATGTTCCGCTTGTGTTCCGACCATACACCCGTGAGCCGTGAAGGAAAACCCGTAACCGCGCCGTTGCACCTACCCCTTCGTCTGCCGCTTCCGCAGGGCCGTCGACGAAGCGTAGTTCAGCGGGCCGGTCAGGTAGACCCAGGCGGGCGCGGTGGCGTCGGCCAGGATCGAGGCCTCGCTGGCCGGGCGCCGGGCGAAGGCGAAGCGGCGGGCGGCGGGCGAGGTGCGGGCCTTCAGGGCGATCCACGGCCGCGAGATCACCGCCACGGGCGCCTCGCGCATGATCTGGGTCCAGCCGCGCCAGCGGTGGAAACTGGCCAGGCTGTCGGCCCCCATGATCCAGACGAACTTCACGCCCGGATAGCGCGCCCGCAGCACCCGCAGGGTGTCGATGGTGTATTGCGAGCCGAGCCGGGTCTCGGCGTCGGAGACGATCATGCCGGCGCCGCGCGCCCACTGCCGGGCCCCGGCCAGGCGCTCGGCCAGCGGCCGGGTCTCGTGCGACGACTTCAGCGGGTTCTGCGGCGAGACCAGCCAGATCACCTTGTCCAGCTCCAGGCGTCGCAACGCCGTCTCGGCGACGTGGGCGTGGCCCTCGTGCGCCGGGTTGAAGCTGCCGCCGAACAGGCCCACGCGCATGCCGGGCTCCAGGTGGAACCCGAGCCTCTGCGCCGAAGGCCGGCCGGCTTCAGGGACGAGTCTGGCCGGTCCCGCGAACCACATATTTGAACGTCGTCAGTTGCTCGGCCCCGACCGGACCGCGGGCATGGAGTTTGTCGGTGGCGATGCCGATCTCGGCCCCGAACCCGAACTCGCCGCCGTCGGCGAACTGGGTCGAGGCGTTGACCAGCACGATGGCGCTGTCGACCAGGGCGATGAACCGCTCGGCCGCCGCCGCATCCTCGGTGAGGATCGCGTCGGTGTGGCCCGAGCCGTAGGCGGCGATATGGGCGGCCGCGCCCTCGACCCCGTCGACCACGGCCACCGAGATCACCGGCGCCAGGTACTCGGTCGACCAGTCGGCCTCGACGGCCGGCTTCATGCCCGGCTCGATGGCCCGCGAGGGGCCGTCGCCGCGCAGCTCGCAGCCGGCCTTGATCAGGGCGTCGGCGATCGGCGGCAGCAGGCGCCCGGCCGCCGCGCGGTCGACGAGAAGCGTCTCGGCCGAGCCGCACACCGACACCCGGCGCATCTTGGCGTTCAGCACGATGTCGACGGCCTTCTTCGGATCGGCCGCCGCGTGGACGAAGACGTGGTTCAGGCCCTCCAGGTGGCCCAGCACCGCCACCCGCGCCTCCTTCTGCACCCGCGCCACCAGGCTCTTGCCGCCGCGGGGGATGATCAGGTCGATGGTGCGGTCCAGGCCCGACAGGATCGCCCCGACGGCGTCGCGGTCGGGGGTGCGGACGATCTGCACCGCGTCGGTCGAGATCCCCGCCGTCTTCAGCCCCTTGGCGATGGCCGCGTGGATCGCGAGGTTGGAGTGCAGGCACTCGGACCCGCCGCGCAGGATCACGGCGTTGCCCGAGCGCACGCACAGCGCGGCGGCGTCGGCCGTCACATTGGGCCGGCTCTCGAAGATCATGGCGATCACGCCGATCGGCGTGCGCACCCGGGCGATGTCCAGGCCGTTGGGACGCGTCCAGCGGGCGGTCTCGGCGCCCAGCGGGTCGGGGATGGCCGCCACGGCCTCGACCCCGGCCGCCACGCCCTCCAGGCGCTCGGGGTTCAGCATCAGCCGCTCGACCATCGGCGCGGTCAGGCCGCCGGCCCCGGCCTTGTCCAGGTCGCGGGCGTTGGCGGCGAGGATGGCGGGCGCATCGGCGCGGATGGCGGCGGCCATGGCCTGGAGGGCGGCGGTGCGCTGGGCTGGCGTGGCCACGCGCAGGGCCTGGGCCCCGTGCCGAGCCGCCTGTCCCATCGCCGTCATCGTCGCCTGCAAGCTCATGCCCGCGTCATCCATCGCCATCCTCCGATCCCGGATGCTCCCCCGATATGCTCAGAGTGAGGCTTACCTAGGCGCTTTGGGGCGGCGGGGGAATGGGGAAAGGGTGGTGGGGCGTTTAGCTGGGCTGTTGGGGCAAATGGTTAGGCACATCAATAACGGCGCCACCTCAGCCCTCATGGCGTTGGTCGAACGGAAATTGTTCGTTCCCGTAATTGAGCGACCTTAGTCAGTCGGGGATTCTCACCGACCAAGTCTAGGCACGTGATCAATGCGAACCTCGCTATGTCCTCAGCCTGTCGCCGGATCACTGATCGGTCGTGACCAATGTGAAGGCTTGTTCCATGCACTGTACGGCTTCGGCCTTTTTTATAGATCTGATCGATTACACGGTTGAAGCTTGGTCCCTTGGAATTGATGGGGTCGGTCGGGTTCACGCCCAGCCGGGCTTGTAGAAGCCGAAGAATTTCCCGATCGCCCTTACCCTCACAAAGCGCATCCATGGCGGCGGCGAAGTTGACGATTGCGAAGGCATCGTTTTCTTCGCGGCAGCCGGCGTTGAACCATAACAAGGCCTGCGATAACGCGCGAAATATCTCGGGTCGTGGCCCGGTATCGTCGGGGCTAATTAGGAACGCGATGGCCTCGCCAGCGGCCGACAGCCAAGTCTGCGCTTCAGAGAGCAAATCTTCCCACGTTTGGCGATCGACTAACGGGCCGAAAGGCAACCCCTTGCGCATATGTGAAGCCCGCAACAGCCGACGCTCGCCGAAGACGAGCCCTACGCGCCGGTGGATGGGCGGGTCGTAGCTTAGGTGGAAGCCTTCCAAAGCCTTTGATACATTACGCCATAGCAGGGCCACACTCGCTAGGCCCAGTCGCGCGGCCGTCGCGGCTGCTTCCTGACTCGCGTCCGAAGCGTAACCCGATATCTGCACAGTAATTACGTATGGAGCGTCAGCTATCGCGTCGAGTAAGTCGCGCTCGCAATGTGCTTCCTCCGAAACCTTGCGCGGACGAAGCTTGATGCCGCTCCATGCCCTTTCGAGCCGATTGCAAGTGGTGAGCGACAGCTGGCCATCCGCGGCTTTACGCGCGACCCAATCGGCGCGGCGCTCGAAGAGTACCGGCCCGACAGAAAATGGAGAAAGGTCCTCGCAAGAGAATAGAGTCGATCCAAAGACATATTCGAGTTGTTTCGGTCCCGGTAATTGCCACTTCAGCTCAGCTTTCAGATCCTGCAACACAGTGGCCGCCGCTTCGGCATGGGGCGGCGTTAAACTCGCACGCGCAAGGCTCGCGCCAATCGTGCGACGCACCAAGGCGCGCCACTCATCCTGTTTGATAGCCTTCCTAAGATCGCTGCGCTCCTGTTTGAGGAGGCGCGCCAAGTCGGAGATCAGATCGTCGACCACCTTTGAGATCTGCATGGTCGCGCCGTCGCCCCATTGAATTATGCGCGGCAGTTGGAACGGATCGTCGGTACTGATTAGGGGCTCGGCCTCCTCCTGTTCGACGGCGAGTCGCGCGAGCATGTGCTCGATGATCATCTGCCCATCCGCCATGAAGATTTCCTCCCATGCTTCATGCTGCGGTGATCCAGAAGTCATCCGCCCCGGCGGATGAAGCCTCACCTTAAACCCTTGGTGGATCGGAGCTCTGGCGTCTGGCCGTGTCAAGGACGGCGCGTCGCGCCGCCGCGGCGCGGCCGGCCGGAGGCCGGTCCTTGACACGGCCAGACGCCAGAGCAGGCTCGCCATCAAGGGTCTAAGGCGAGGCCTCGCCGTTGCGGGCGGAGCGGGAAGGGGATGGCCTTCCTGAACCCTCTCCCGGAGGGGAGAGGGAGGGACCCGCGCCGCAGGCGTGGGAGGGAGAGGGGTGACGCCCCGTCCGGCTTCACACCGAACGCCCTGCCGGCGCGCCGTCGACCTCGGTAGCCCCTCACCCTCCCGCCGCTGCGCGGCGGGCCCCGCCCTCTCCCTCTGGGAGAGGGTTCAAGCCGGGAATGCTCGGCGGTTAGCGGACAAAGTTCCAAGATTTCAACGCCCTGAACTTTCTCGACCCTTTCCAACAACTCAGCGGGAGTCCGCGTGAGGCGGCGAAGCCGCGCCACCAAGATCCTCCCCCCGTGGGGGAGGTGTCGGCGCAGCCGACGGTGGGGGGAGTGATCGGCAGGCGACCACAACCCGGATCGACGATCCCAAAACACCCCCCACCGATCGCTTCGCGATCGCCTCCCCCACGGGGGGAGGGGCTGGACGAGCCGGGTCCCACCCGACCTCCCAAATCGGATGACGGCCCGCCTTCCCAGCCGCTAGGGTCGCGGCGCCCCTCGTAGGAGAATCCCATGCGTCTTGGATTGGTGCTGATCGCGATCGCCGCGCTCGCCGTGTCTCCGGCCTTCGCCCAGGAGGCCGCCAAGACCCCCTACCAGGCCGTCGACCCGTTCATCGGCACGGGCGGCGACGGCCACACCTTCCCCGGGGCGGTGGCCCCGTTCGGCATGGTCCAGCTCAGCCCCGACACCGACATCCTGCCGTTCAAGCAGAGCTACGCCCGCGCCGCCGGCTACCGCCATGGCGACCCGACGATCCTGGGCTTCTCGCACACCCATTTCTCCGGCTCGGGCCATTCGGACCTCGGCGACATCCTGCTGGCCCCGGTCTCGGGCGAGGCCCGGCTGGAGCCCGGCCAGGCCGACAAGCCCGGCTCGGGCTACCGCTCGCGCTTCAGTCACGACGGCGAGGTGGCCCAGCCCGGCTATTACGCCGTGACCCTGACCGACAGCCAGGTGCGGGCCGAGCTGACCGCCGGCCTGCGCACCGGGATGCACCGCTACGCCTTCCAGAAGGGCGCGCGGGCCCAGGTGCTGCTCGACCTGCGCACCTCGATCTACAACTACCCGGGCAAGGTCAGCTGGTCGCGGATCCGCGTGGCCGAGGACGGCACGGTGACGGGGATGCGCGAGACCCGCGGCTGGGCGCCGGGCCGCCAGCTCTATTTCGCCATCCGCTTCAGCCGGCCGCTGGCCGGCAAGGCGCTGTACAACACCGAGGCCGACGTCCCCTACAAGGGCTTCGCCCAGCCGGGCCGCACGCCGTTCGACCGCGCCCAGATGGAGGGCCGGGCCCTGGTCGGGGTCTTCGATTTCGGGGTGATCGACGGGCCGCTGGTGGCCAAGGTCGCCCTGTCGTCGGTCAGCGAGGACAACGCCGTCCTCAACCTTTCCAGCGACGAGACGGGCTTCGACTTCGACGGCCTGCGGGCCCGCACCCGGGCCGACTGGGAGAAGGCCCTGGGGGCGGTCGAGATCGCCGCCCCGGCCGACACGCGGACCAATGTCTACACCGCCCTCTACCACGCCCTGCTGGCCCCCAGCGTGTTCAGCGACGTCGACGGCCGCTATCGCGGGCCCGACAACGAAGTGCATGACGCCCAAACCCCCGGGGGGAAGGGCTTCACCTTCCACTCGACCTTCTCGCTGTGGGACACCTTCCGCGCCGAGCACCCGCTGCTGACCCTGGTCCAGCCGGAGCAGCGCACCCGCGACGTGGTCAACTCGCTGATCGCCTCCCAGCAGGAGAGCCCCTACGGCATCCTGCCGGTCTGGCAGTTCCACGGCCAGGAGACCTGGACGATGATCGGCTACCACGCCGTGCCGGTGATCGCCGACGCGTACCTGAAGGGGATCCGGGGCTTCGACGAGACGGCGGCCCTGGACGCCATGGTCAGGAGCGCCACCTACGCCCCCTATGGCGGCCTCGGCGACTACATGACCCTCGGCTACGTGCCGATCGACAAGGAGCCGGAGGCCGCCTCCAAGACCGTCGAATACGCCTATGACGACTGGACCATCGCCCGCATGGCCAAGGCCATGGGTCGGGACGACGTGGCCGCGACCTTCGAGAAGCGGGCCGGGAACTGGAGGAACAGCTTCGACGTCAAGACCGGCTTCCTGCGGGCCAGGAAGAGCGACGGGACGTTCCGCACGCCGTTCGATCCCACGGCGATCAACTACGGCAGCGACTATACCGAGGGCAACGCCTGGCAATATTCGTGGTTCGCGCCCCAGGACCTGGGCGGGCTGGTGGGGCTGATGGGCGGCGACGCGGCCACCGTCAGGAAGCTGGACGCCATGTTCGACTTCGACAATTCCAAGCTCGACTACTCCCACGCCGAGGACATCGCCGGCCTGATCGGCCAGTACATCCACGGCAACGAGCCCAGCCACCACGTGGCCTACATGTACGACTACGCCGGCGCCCCCTGGCGCACCCAGGCGCGGCTGACCCAGATCGTCAAGAGCCAGTACAAGCCCACGCCGGACGGCCTGTCGGGCAATGACGACCTGGGCCAGATGTCGGCCTGGCTGGTGTTCACCTCGCTGGGCTTCTATCCGGTTGCGCCGGGCTCGAACGAATATGTGATCGGCCGGCCGTTCGTGGAGCGGGCGGTGCTGAACCTGCCGAACGGCAAGCGGTTCACGGTGCGGGCCGTGGGGCTTTCCGACGCCGCGCCCTATGTCGGGGCGGTCACCCTGAACGGCCGGCCGCTGACCCGCAGCTTCCTCCGCGACGCCGAGATCCGGGCCGGCGGCGAACTGGTCTTCACCATGAGCGCCACGCCGAACAAGGCCTGGGCGACGGCGGCCAAGGACCGGCCGATGTCGATGACGGGCTATGGGAAATAGGGGGCCGTCACCGCGCCGGCGTCGCCGCCTGCACGCTGAAGTCGCCGATGGTGATCGCCGGGCCCTTGGGGGCGTTGGCGCCGTCGACGCGGACGAACGACACCACCAGCTGGCGAAGCTGTCCCGGCGAGAGGCCGCGCAGCACGTCGGTGGCCGGCAGGACCAGGCGGGCCTTGCCCTCGGCCCCGCCGTCATGGCCGGCGTGCTCGCCGCCCTCGGCGTGGTGCAGGGCGCCGGCGATCTCGAACGCCCCGACCGTGCCGATCAGGTGCTTCTCCTCGGGCGCGCCGCCGGTGGCGGGCAGGTTGACATAGACCTTGTAGAAATAGCCGCCGTCCTTGCCGACCTCGGTCAGGGCCACCTCGTCGAGCACGACATTGAGCTCGGTCGGGGCGGGGCCGCGCGGCGGGGCGGTGGCCAGGGCGCCGGCCTTCAGCCGGCCCTGCGGCCCCAGGGGCACGCTGACGCTGAACGAGCGGTCGTCCAGGGTCAGGGCGCCCTGGCTGTCGCCCAGCGAGACCACGCCGTCGAGGGCCTTCTCGCCGTTCATCGGCACGGCGCGCAGCATCGGGCGGGCCGGGGCCTTGAAGACCGGCGGCCGGGGCAGGCGCTCGTTGTCGTAGACGTAGCCGAGCGTGGAGGTGGTGTCGCGCGTCTGGATCTTGGCCATGCCGGGGCTGGCGCCATAGACGAAGGCGCCGTTCCAGTAGGGGTCGTTGGTCGCCGGCATGGTCCGCCCGCCGCCGGCGCTGATCCAGGCGCACCACAGCCGGTCGATATTGCCGTGGTGGACCCAGAAGATCGGATCCTGCGGCGACTGCAGGGTGGGCATGAAGCCGCCGATGATGTTGTGCACCGGGTTGTGCGGCACGCTCTCGATCTGCGGCTCCATCGGCGAGGGCCAGTTGCGCGGGAAGTTGACGTATTGCGGCTGGGTGAAGCCGTAGCCCAGGGCGGCGGCGACATTGGTGTTCTTGCGCTGGGTCCACAGCGGGTTGCCGCCGTCGCCCGGCGTGGTGAACTCCTTGGGCAGGTTGGGATTGGCGAAATAGTCCCAGTACGGAAGGTTGAAGGCCGGGTCGCCCGAGATCGCCCGGACCTGCTGCTCGAACCGGAAGATGTAGCCCCGGTGCCAGGTCAGGAAATAGGGCTGGCCGTGCGGGCAGAAGTTCTGGTGGATGTTGGCCCAGTAGAACCAGCTGTTGGGATCGTTGGCGTTGGTGTTGGCCCGCATCGCCTTCACGGCGGCGACGAACCTGGGGTAGGACGGGCTGTTGACGAACGCCGGCCAGGCCATGCGCGTGCGGAAAGGCGCGGCCAGCGCCGGGCTCGCGCCCAGGCCCGTGGAAACCCCGGCCGCGGCCAGACCCGCGCCCAGCATCGTGCGTCTGTCGAGCATGTCGCCCTCCCCTTGTGTGGGACGACGATAACTCTCTTTGGTTGTGTTTAGAAGGGCGCTCGCCGAAAAGTTCGCTCAGCGGCGCCGGAAGGCCAGGGCGTCGACCAGGACGCCGGGCTCGCGCGCGGTCAGGACCACCCGGTGCGGGCCGCCCGCCAGGACCAGGCCGCTGGCCGTCGCCAGGCGTCCGTCCAGCACGCCCTGGGCCCAGGCCGCGTCGCCGGGCTCGCGCCGGACGGCGATCTCGGCGGGCGGGCCGCCGTCGACCGTCACGGCCAGGCGCAGGGCGCCGCCGGCGACGAGCGGGAAGGTCGGGATCAGGTCCAGGGACAGGCTCCAGTCGCCGGGCGGCAGGGCGATGTCATAGGCCAGGGCTCCGCTCGACGGACCGCTCCGCAGCGCGCCCTCGCCGCGGCCCAGGCCGTCGACGCGGGTCCAGCCGGCGCCCGCCGCGATCGACTCCGCCTGGACCACGACCGGCGCGGCGGGGTCGGGTTTGGCCGGGGGCGGCGGAGCGGACGGTCCCGGGGCGGCCTCGACCAGGGACGGGGCCGGCAGGACCGGCGGGGTCAGGCGGAACGACTTCCACTGGCCGTCGGCCGGCTCCACGGCCATCAGGCCGCGCCATTTGCCGCCGGCGATCCCGGTGTTGTAGCGCTCGGTGAGGGCCGCCAGCTCGGCGTCGGCCCGGCGGGCCAGGGCCCCGCGCCGTCGCGCCTCCAGCGGCGCGGCGTCGGCCAGGCGGTCGTGGGCCTCGGCGTCGAAGAAGCGGTGATTGGCCGCCGCCGCGGCCTTCACCGGATAGGCGACCAGCTCGAAGAAGGCGTCCCGCCGCTCGGGCTCCAGCCGCGCGCCGACGGCGTCGACCCGGGCGGCCAGGGCGTCGAACGCCGCCAGGCGCGCGGCGGCCGCCTCCAGCGACAGGTCGCTCATCCGCGGCTTCTGGCCGGGCAGCCACCACTGCAGGTGCTCGGGCTTGCGCTCGAAGTTCAGGCCGTACCAGCGGGCCATGAGGTCGGCGATCTCCGGCCCGGCCTCGGTCCCGAACTCCCGCGCCGCCCAGTCGGCCAGGAAGCCCTGCCAGCCGGCCTTGCGGAAGGCGTCGATGTCCCAGGCCATGGCCAGGAACAGCTCGGTGTCGATCTCGGCCGGCTTCAGGTCGCCGACATTGGCCACCCACAGCCGCCGGGCGCCCAGGTCGAAGGCCTGGCCCATCTGCTGCTGGATCAGGGCCGGCGGGGTGGTCGACAGCCAGATGTAGGACAGCGGCGCGCCCAGATAGGACAGGTGGTAATAGACCCCCGAGCCGCCGGCTCGTCGGCGCTCGGCCGCGTCCGGGAACTGGCGGATATAGCCGAAATTGTCGTCGGGCCAGACCAGGGTGACGTCGTCGGGGACCTTCAGCCCGCCGCGATAGACGTCCAGCACCTCCTTGTAGGGGGTGAAGACCTGGGGCGCGCCGTCCAGGCCGCGCTCGGCCAGCAGCCGGCGCTGGTCGGCGAAGATCCTCTCCAGCAGCGCCTTGCGGCCCGCCAGGTCGCTGGCTCCGACCATGCCGCTGTCGTGGATGCCGCGCATGCCCAGGGTGTAGAGGTTCTCGTACCCGCCATTGGCCTGGACCCGCTCGCGCCAGTAGGCCAGCACGCCGTCGGGATTGCGGGCGTAGTCGTAGTCGGCGGCCGGGGCCTTCCACTCGCCGACATTGTTGCGCAGCATGGGCTCGGCGTGGGACGAGCCCATGACGATGGCGTAGCGGTCGGCCAGACTTGCATTGGAGAGCCTGGCGTTGGCCGGGTCGCCATTGAACGGCGCGGTGGTCGGGTGCATGGCCGGCCACAGGGTGTTGGCCTTCAGCCGCAGCAGCAGGTCGAAGACCCTGGCGTAGGTCTTCGGACCGATATTGCCGGTCTCGGGCTCGAAGGTGTGGGCCGCCCAGGGCTGCAGGCCCCAGTCCTCGTCGTTGAGGAAGATCCCGCGATACTTGACCGATGGCGGGCCGAAACGGCGGGTGCCGGCGGCGAGGTACAGCCGCTCGCGGCGGGGCGGCGGCACGTCGGCCCACCAGCGCCAGGGCGAGACGCCGATGGCCCGCGACAGCTCGTAGGCCCCGTAGGCGGTTCCGCGCCGGTCGCCGCCGACGACGACCAGGGCGCGCGGCACGCCGGGGGCCGGGCGCTCGACCACGGCGATCACGAAGCTTTCCCAGGCGCCTTTCAGGTCGCGGACGTCGAGGCGGCGGGTCGCGACCAGCCGGTCGATGGCGGGGTGTCGGCCTAGGGTCCCGATCCAGACCTGGGGACGGCCGGTCGCGGCCTCGCCCAGCCGGCGGATGGCCGGCGCCTGGCCGGTGACGGCCTCCAGGTCGTTGGCCAAGCCTTGGGCGGCCAGGCCGACGACCGGCGCGTCGTCCCTGGCCAGCACCAGGTCCGCGACGCCGTCGGCGGAGGCCAGGGCGAAGGCGTTCGGCGCCGGGCGGTCCAGGACCCAGTCGGGCGTCGCGGCCAGGGCGAGGGGGCTCCACAGAAGGACGGCGAGCAGGGTCGCGATCCGGGCGATCAACGCCAGCAAGGTCAGCCTCCCGTCGTTCCTGCGACTTGTTTCACAAAATGAGATGAAAGTTCACATGATGCAATGACCCTCCCCCTCCCGGAGGGGAGAGGGTTCAGGAGCGCTTATGCTCGGCGGATGGCGAATGAAGTTCAGTGATTTCAACGCCCTGAACTTTCTCGACCCGATTTGATCCTCACCCCTTCGAACCACCGCGATAATGCTTGCACCTGAAGGCAGGGGGAGGGCGCACGTACGGCGACCGATGCGGCCTTCAGGGGTGGACGAGCGGGAAGCGCTCGCCGGCGGTCCTTAGGTGGACGCCGCGGTCGGTTCGAGGCAGGCGCTCCGATGCAAGGGGCCGAAGCCTCGGCGCCGCGGTGGCGGGTGAGCGCAACAGGCC
>Ga0102590_1002163_pt1 | contig 24685 bp, 23 predicted proteins | sample AraplaMF_Col_mMF_FD_76859 | JGI IMG/M metagenome (GOLD analysis project Ga0102590, IMG submission 76859) | Arabidopsis root microbial communities from the University of North Carolina, USA - plate scrape MF_Col_mMF | ecosystem: Host-associated > Plants > Roots > Endosphere | place: USA... | reverse complement strand
TCGTTGACGAGGTGCTCGCTGCCGCAAAATACTTCCAGCGGGCAACGTCCGACTACGTCTTCCCGTCACCGAAGACCGGCGGCCAGATGTCGGGTTTCACCAAGATGGTCAACCGTCTGGTTAGGGAAGCAGGTGTCGCCAAATTCACCATGCATGACTTGAGGCGCAGCTTGCGTACCATCATGTCACGCTGCGGCTACGACAACGAAATCCAGCGGTTGTGTGTCGGGCAAAAGCCGCGGGGGATCGATCAGGTCTATAACCACGACGAACAGTGGATCATCCGCAAGATGGCGTTTGAAGCTGCACACGACTACATCGCGCAGTTGGTCGGCGCGAAACGGGTCGGCAAGGTCGTGCGCCTGCAGCGGACCAATCCCCTCGACGGTATTAAGGCCGAACTGCTCGGTCGTCTCCGCGAGCACTATGCGGCTGAGGGCGCGTAGCAGCCTTATCCCACCCAGCCAGATAGCCGCGCACTGCATCAACTCGATAGAGCGGGCGTCCATCGACGTAGCGCCATCTTAACGGGTGGTTCGGGTTGCGTCGCCATTGCTCGAGCGCTCCAGGCGTGCGCCGGATGATCGCGGCCACCTCCAATGCCGTCAAATTGGAGCTGCCCGGCAGCGTATCGATATCGAACGTCGCTGGCGGCGGCATGCCACGGTTCTTGCGTTTCACATCACGCGACATTTTCCTTTTCCCTCGCAACCCAAATACATCGATCCGAGTGATTTCGTCCTTGTCGCCCATGTCTTCGCCTGAATCATGATACGTCCGAGGCAATAAAATAGTGGGCTTCCTTAGCAAGAGAGGAATCTAGAGCGCGGGTATGGCTGCTGGGTAGCCATGGCGTACAAATAGGACGAATACCCGTTAATCTGTGGGCTTTTGGACGCCCAAGCCGAGCGCGGATTATGCGAGACCGAGCTGCGGTCGCATCTGCGCCGTACCAAAGCGCAATGCAACGATGCCGAACCTACTGTGGACAACGCGCATGCAGGGATCGTTCGCGCCTCGACCGGAATAACCGCGACTCCCCTCCCTTGGCGCACCTAGGTCGCCGTTGATGTCTGAAGGTATGCCGCAATGTCGCACGATGTTGGAGGAGAGTGAGGGGCGAGTGGGCGTCAATCTCTAGGAGTGGTTCTACGCGCCCTTCCGGCACCGTCCCACGTTGATTCCGAACGTAGCTTGACACTTCGAGAGAAATAGTCTAGTTATGCAAGTGACATTCGAGATGTTAGAGGATCCGCCTTGGAGGCTATCAAGATCGACCGGTGCGACGGTATCGCGCGCGTCACCCTGAACCGGCCTTCTGTGAAGAATGCCGTAACGCTGGCGATGTGGCGTGAGCTGTCCAAAATTTTTTGTCGTTTTGCTGACGACCGAGATATCCGCGCGATCGTGCTGGCGGGGGAAGGCAGCAACTTCTCAGTAGGCGCAGATATCAGCGAGTTCGATGAGATCCGAGGCAACAAGCGTCAGAGTGCCGATTATGAAGTTGCGGTCGATGCATGCTCTGATGCAATCGTGGCATCGGGAAAGCCGGTTGTGGCGGCCATTTCCGGTTATTGCCTTGGCGGCGGCTGTCATCTCGCGCTGGCCTGCGATTTTCGGTTCGGCGATCCAACCGCAACGATCGGGATTCCGTCGGCCAAGCTATCGATCGTCTACGGTGTTCGTAGTGTGCAGCGACTGCTTGCACTGTCGGGCATCGCGAATGCCAAGCGCATCCTTTACGCGGGCGACCGCTACCCGGCAGAGCAGGCGATGTCTATGGGGTTGATCGACGAGATGCACGACGACGTCGTGCTCGCCGCCGAACAGTTTTCGCGGCGCTTGGCACGCAATGCGCCTCTCTCGATCCTGGGCGCAAAATACATGCTGAACGGCCTTTCGATGGGAATCGGGACTCTTGATCTGGCGGTGGCGCAACAGCTTATCGATGCTGCTTCCGACAGTGAGGATTTCAAGGAAGGCCGGCGCGCGTTCGCAGAAAAGAGACAGCCGCGATTTCGCGGCGAATAAGAACGACCAAACAGGGAAGAAACCGGCTTTGGAGGGCGAGTTCGATGAAGCCTGCCAAATTTGATTACGTGGCGCCAACGACGGTGGATGCAGCAATCGAAGCCCTGTCGGCGGCAAACGGCGAGGGAAAGATTCTCGCCGGCGGCCAGAGCTTGCTGCCACTCTTAAACTTCCGGATGGCGCGGCCTGCGGTTCTGGTCGACCTGAACGGCATTAAGGAGCTTTCGTTCATCGAGCTGAGAGGCGATCGCATCGCAATCGGAGCGCTGACGCGGCATCGCGAGATCGAGCAATCGCCGCTGGTTGCGTCGAAGCTGCCTGTGATGGCGGCGGCGATGCGTCACGTGGCGCATCTGGCGATCCGCAATCGAGGCACCATCGGCGGCAGCGTGTCTCATGCGGACCCCGCGGCTGAGTTGCCGATGCTCTCCCTATTTTACGACGCGACGCTGTCGGTTCAGGGCTCGTCAGGGCGCCGGTCTATAGCAGCCGAGGATTTCTTCGTCGATGCCCTGACAAATTGCTTGGAGCCCGACGAGATCGTGGTGGAGCTCGAATTTCCAGTATTGCAACACAGCGGTTGGGCTTTCGAGGAAGTCGCCCGCCGCTTTGGCGATTTCGCGCTTGCCAGTGTCGCCATCTCGGTCCGGCGCCAGTCTTCCACCATCGACGACGCGCGCGTAGCCGTGATGGGTGTGGCCGACACACCCCTCCGGCTGAGGCAAGTCGAGGGCAAGCTAACCGGCATCGCGATCGACGGCCAGACGCCGGACCGATTTGCGGAACTGGTCACGTCGTGCGTATCGGCAAATGGCGATCTTCACGCTTCTGCCGAATACCGCCAGCACTTGCTGGGGCAGTTGGCCAAACGTGCCATGCAGGCGTCCTTGGCGGCGAAAGGGTGATCCGGCGATGACTGCGACAGTATCGGTAAACGTCAATGGCACGAAATACGACGTATCGGACGTCGAACCGCGCCTTCTGTTGTCCGACTTCCTGCGCGAAACGCTCGGGCTGACGGGGACCCACGTCGGATGCGAGCACGGTGTTTGTGGTGCATGCACTGTGCTTGTGAACGGCGACAGCGTCCGCTCTTGCCTGATGCTCGCCGTACAGGCCAACGGTACGGAGATCACGACGGTGGAAGGCCTTGGGACGCCTGACGGGCTCAACGAGCTGCAAGCCCAGTTTCGCGAGCATCACGGGCTTCAGTGCGGCTTCTGTACGCCAGGCATGCTGATAACAGGCGAAGATTTGCTCCGGAAGTATCCGCTCGCGACCGACGACGAGATCAGGGAAGGATTATCAGGCAATCTCTGCCGCTGCACCGGATATCAGAATATTGTCGCCGCGATCAGGAGCGCGGCTGCGATGCGTGCGGAGAAAACGTCATGAAGTTGAACTTTCTTCCCGCCGGGCGCCTTCGCATGAAGAAGAGCATCTACGTGGCCGGTGCCGACCGCAGCGAGATGATTGATCTCCCGGTCAGCAGCGCCTTGATCCGGCACAAGCAGGGTAATGTGCTGTTCGACACCGGCTGCCACCCGTCGGTGGTCGACCATGCGGAGGAGCGCTGGGGATCGCTCGCCAAGGTCATGAAACCGCTCATGAGTGCGAACGAGACCTTACTGCCGAGCCTTGCCTGTGTCGGGCTGGAGCCGGACGATATCGATGTCATCGTCAATTCTCATTTCCACCCCGACCACTGCGGGTGCAATCAGTTCTTCCGCAAGGCCGCGATCTTCGCCCATGCCAAAGAGATCGAAGCCGCAAACGCGCAGGGGTCGGAAGCTGCGGGCTATCTCCGCGCGGATTGGGACTACGGCCAGCCTATCGAGCCCGTGCACGGCGAGAAGGACCTCTTCGGAGATGCCAGCGTCGTCCTGGTGCCGCTGCCCGGCCATACGCCGGGCTCCCTCGGCGCGCTGGTAAGCCTCGATCGCGACGGTCAGTTTCTGCTCGCTTCGGACGCGGTCAGTCTGCGTCAAAACCTCGACGCCGATACCGCGCCTCGCAATACCTGGAACGTCGAGGAGCAGCTTAAGACGTTCGCAGAAGTGCGGCGGATCGAGAACGCCGGTGCGGCGGTGATCTGCGGCCATGACGACCGGCAGTGGCAAGGCCTACGCAAGGGAATCGATGGCTATGAGTAACGACATGCGCGCGCAGCCATCGGATGTCGTGCGACCGCGGAATGTCGGCGCGCCTATCAAGCGCACGGAGGACCCGCGGCTGCTGACCGGTCGCGGCGAATACAGTTCCGACCGGAAGCCTGATCGGCCGCTTCACGTCGCCTTTCTTCGCAGTGGGCAGCCACATGCGCTGATAGCGCGGATCGATACTGCCGTAGCGCAGGCATCGCCGGGCGTGGTGGCGGTGTTCACCGCGGAAAGCATCTCCAGCGACTTCAAGCCGGTGATTCCGTTTTCGCGGATGGCGAATTACTACGCGACGCCGATCATGCCTCTTGCCTCCGGCAAGGTTCGCTATGTCGGCGAGGCGGTTGCTGCCGTCATCGCCACCTCGCGATATCTTGCGGAGGATGCACTCGAGTTGATCGAGGTCGACTACGAGCCGCTTGGCGCGTTATCCCGCGCGGAGCTCGCCGTCGCCGATGACGCAGCTCTGTTGCACGAAGAGGCTGGCACCAACGTCCTGATAGCGCGCGAATTCAGGAAGGGTGACGTTGCCGGCGACCTCCACGTCGCAGCGGTGAGAGTAGGCGGCCGTTTTGAAATGACCCGCAAGGCTCCGCTTGCGATGGAGCCCCGAAGCTATACGGCCGAGTACGAGAAGCGGCGAGACGCTATCACACTCTATACGTCATCAAATATTCCCGGAATCGTGCGTGACGCGATTTCGGAATCGCTTGGCCTTCCAGGCCACCGCTTGCGCGTGGTGGCGCCCGATGTCGGTGGAAGTTTTGGATCGAAAGGGTCGCTCTACCCGGAGGAGCTCCTGATCTGCATCGCCGCGCGCAAGCTCGGCCGCTCTTTGAAGTGGACGGGGGATCGTCTGGAGGACGTCAGCAGTTCCAGCCAAGCCTTCGCCGAGATCGTCGAGGCCGAGATGGGATTCGATGCCAACGGCGTCGCGACCTCGCTGCAAGCCGATGTCATCGGCGATGTCGGCGCCTATTCGATCTATCCATGGACCTGCGGGCTGGAGCCGGTTCAGGTCGTCAGCTTCCTTCCGGGCCCCTACAAGATCGGATCGTATCGCGGCGCGGTTCGCGGTGTTGCCACCTGCAAGCCGCCCACGGGTCCCTATCGTGGGGTTGGCCGGCCGGTCTCGACCTTCGTCACCGAGCGCTTGATGGACCTTGGCGCTAAGGCGCTCGGCCTTGATCCTTTGGAAATCAGGCGTCGCAACCTGGTCCAGCCTGAAGATTTCCCGTACCGGATCGCGTCCGGAATCATATGGGACAAGACGGGCTTCGTCGAATGCCTGGATGCCGCCGCTGAGGCCGCGAACTATGAACAGCTCAGGATCCAGCAAGCGGACGCACGCAAGCAGGGCCGATTGTTCGGCATAGGTATCGCCTCTTACGCAGAATTGACCGGAATTGGATCTCGGATCGCCGTCGCACCGGGAATGCCGATCAACACTGGCTCGGAGACGGCGAAGATCACGATTGATTCGACCGGCGCCATCACGGCTGCATTTGGTGTGGCCTCTCACGGACAGGGGCTCGAAACGACGCTGGCGCAGATCGTGGCCGATGATCTCGGCGCACGGTTCGAGGACGTCCGTGTCGTTCAGGGAGACAGCGACGAGGTCCCGATGTCGACGGGTACCTACGCAAGTCGCAGCGCGGTGCTCGGCGGCGGTGCTGCGAAGCACGCATCGCGCATGCTTCAGGAAAAGGTCAAGCGAGTCGCTTCTCATCTCCTGGAGGCCAATCAGGACGACATCGAGGTTTCTGAAGGCCAAGCCGTTGTCCTCGGTACTGATCGTGCGGTGACCTTCAAGCAGGTCGCAAAGGCGGTCTATTCCGATATGAAGACACTCCCGGTCGAGGCGCGCGAGGAACTGACCGCGACATACACCTACGACCCCATCAATGGAACGACCGCCGCGGCTACCCACATTGCCGCGGTGGAAATCGATCCGGCGACATGTTTCGTGAGCATACTGAAGTATGTGGTCGCCGAGGATTGCGGCAAAATCATCAATCCGATGATTGTTGATGGTCAGGTGCATGGGGGTGTGGCGCAAGGTATCGGGGCGGCGCTGTTCGAGGAAATGGTCTATGACGACGAGGGTCAGCTTCTGAGCGCTAGTCTCGTCGACTATGTGATCCCGTCGGCGCCCGAAGTTCCGGTGATGGACGTCGTACACATCGAAAGCGAGTCCGCGGTGGCTGGTGGATTCCGCGGCATGGGTGAGGGCGGCACAATCGGCGCACCAGCCGCCATTGCGAATGCAATCGCTGACGCGTTGTCGCCGCTCCATATCGACGTGTCCATTCTTCCAATGACTCCGGAGCGCATCTTTAAGCTCATGGAGCGGGCGAGGCTCAAATCAAGAGGAAAAGCAGATGAGTGATCTCAAGGGACGTGTCGCGCTCGTAACGGGGGGCGGACGGGATGTTGGCGCCGCCATCTCGAAGATGCTGGCGGAAAAGGGTGCGAGCGTTGCGGTCAATTATCACAGTTCGAAAGCCGAGGCTGACGCGGTAGTCGCCGAGATCGAAAAGGCCGGAAGCAAGGCGAAAGCCTATCCTGCGGACATTTCGGACGCGAACGTTGTTCGGGAAATGGTCGCCGACATCAAGAGCGACTTCGGCGGGCTCGACATTCTCGTCAACAACGCCGGCCTGGTGTTCCGCAAGCGCTTCAGCGAAAGCACGCCGGAAGAGTGGAAGAAGCAGATCGATACTTGTCTCTATGGGGCGCTGAACTGCTCACATAGTGCCGGGCCGCTGCTCGAGGCCTCAGGCCGCGGCCGGATCATTTCCATCATGGGAGATTCCTCGCGGGTCGGCGAGTCCGGTCTTGCGCTCGGGGCCGCCGCACGCGCAGGCACCATTGCACTGATGAAGTCGCTGGCCCGCGAATGGGGCCGCTCTGGCGTGACGGCCAATTCGATCTCGCTTGGCTTGATCGAGACCGCCCACGACAAGACATGGGTGGACGCAAACCGCGACAAGTTGGTTAAGGCCTATGCCATCCGACGGCTGGGATTGCCCTCGGACGTCGCACCCTTGGTCACGCTATTGGCGTCCGATGCCGGGAGCTGGATCACGGGACAGGTCATCAGCATCAACGGCGGATACAGTATGGTCTAGGAGAAAACGACGATGCTGCACGTTGATCTGATTGCACCCATCGCAACGCTCCTCGGTCGTCGCGCGAAACAGCGGCCGGCGCAGGTTGCATTCTGGGATTCGTCGCGGTCCGTCACTTACGCGGAACTTGCAACGCGCACCGCCTCGATCGCGGCGAATCTGGCGAAGGCTGGTTTGCGAGAGGGCGATAAGGTCGCGCTGTATCTGCCGAACGGTGTCGATTGGATCGAATCATGTCTCGCCGCATTGCGCGCCGGCGCGGTCGTGGTGCCCATCAGCTTCGACGCCGCAGAAGGTGAGATCAGCTATCGCCTGAGTGATGCCGGCTGCAGCTTTGTCATCACCGCGGCGGCGCGGAAGGAGTTGATCGCAAAGCTTTGCCGTGAGGCGCCGATACCGCCCTCAGTCATTTTTGCTGGCCCGGATGCAGCGAACGCTGGGTCTACGCTGGCGGACATGGCAAGCGGCGAGGCGACCAAGCCGCTGGATCCCGACGACATCGATCGCTCTTCCTTCATCATCTACACCTCCGGCACCACGGGCCGGGCCAAGGGCGTGCTGTTGTCGCTGCGAGGCATGCTGTGGATCGCCGCGGCATGCTGGACGCCGATCTGCGAGTTGACCGAGAAGGACGTCGTGCTGTCGCCGCTGCCTCTGTTTCACTCTTACGGTCTTAACCTGTCGGTGCTCAGTATCCTCGCGGTTGGTGCGAGCGAGCACATTATGGAAAAATTCTCGCCGCAGCAGGTTCTCGATTTGTTGCAGACCGGGAAGTATTCTGTCCTGCCCGGGGTGCCGACGATGTTCCACTATCTCCTGCATCGCGCCAAGGAGATCGGCGTCGAAGGGCTCGGTTCGATCCGCCTCTGCATCTCCGCCGGCGCCATTCTGCCGGCGACCCTGAACAAGTCATTCGAGGAACGCTTCAAGACCCGGCTGCTCGATGGTTACGGCATCACCGAAACGTCCACCATGGTCACCATGAACTGGCTGCACGGAGCCCGACCAATGGGATCGTGCGGGCTGCCGGTGCCCGGCCTTGCCGTGCGTATCGTCGATCCGTCCTCGCTGGAGGATGTCCCGATCGGCGAGGAGGGCGAGCTGATCGTGCGCGGACCGAACCTGATGCAGGGCTATCATAATAAGCCCGCGGAAACCGCGTCGGCCCTGCGAAAGGGTTGGTACCATACCGGCGATCTCGCCAAGTCAGACCCGAGCGGCTACCTGACCATCACCGGCCGGATCAAGGAACTGATCATCAGGGGCGGCCAGAACATCGCACCGGCCGAGATCGAGGAGGTCGTGGTTCGGCATCCGCAGGTGACGGATTGCGCGGTCGTCGGAATCAGGCACGCCACACTCGGTGAAGTCCCCTGTCTCTTTGTCGTGGCTAAGGCCAATGAGCTCGATGTCGCCTCGCTGATGGACCACTGCAAGGCCCATCTCTCGTCCTACAAGATTCCCGAGGCCACCCATCTCGTGTCGGAGATTCCGCGCACCGGCTCAGGGAAGATCATGCGCTTCAAGCTGGTCGAGACGCTGGGCCGGGTGTAGGGCTGCAATCAGGAGTCGACGGAGCGCGGTCCCAGGGCGCCGAAGGCTTTGGGATCGTAGGTCAGCCTATAGCGCATGTCCGCCGCGACAATCGGCTGCTTGCAGCGATCGCAGTTCACCGAGGCATGGAAGTCGTGCCCGCAGGTGAGATGGGTGAGCAGCAGCGGCGGCTTGCCCTTCGACAGCCAACGATCGCCCCATCGCAGCATAGTGATGAAGGGTCCATAGAGGTCGCGCCCCATGTCGGTGAGAAGATACTCGTAGCGATCAGGCGAGCTCTGGTATTGCCGGCGACTGAGTACGCCACTCGCGACGAGACGGTTGAGCCGGTCGGTCAGGATATTCGGCGCGATCTCAAGTTCGGTAAGGATCTTGTCATAGCGTCGATTGCCGAAGAAGCCCTCGCGAACGACCATGAAGCTCCATTTGTCGCCAATGATCTCGAGCGCGCGCGAGACGGAGCTCGGGCGGCCAAGCTGGAAGCGGTTGCCGTCGGACGCGCGTCTCGTATTGCGGCCGGCCTTGGCGGCATGGCGCCCAGCGCCCGGTCCGTCCCGGTAGTTCGCATCGCGCGCGGTAACGCGTTCGCCGCAATGCGAGCACGCAACAATCGGGTGACTGTCGCATCCGCAACCCACGTGGATCAGCGTCAACGGCGGGGGCTTGCCGCCGGCGAGCCAGCGATCGCCAAATTGCATGAGGGCGATGAAGCTCGGATAGAGATCGAAGCCCATCTTGGTGAGACGGTATTCCTTGCGCAGAGAAGATCCCGGCGCGACCTGACGGAAGATCGCGAGTTGCGTCAGCTTCCGCAGGCGATCAGTCAGTGTCGCGCGGGGAATGCCGAGCGCCGTGCGGAATGCCTCGAAGGTCTGTGTGCCGAAGAACGCCTCGCGGATGATCAGGAACGCCCAGGCGTCGGAGACTATGTCGAGTGTGCGAGCGACCGAACAATTCCGCTCGAACCGGGCTGTGCCGGCTTGGGCTTTGCTCGCCTTCCCTGCCGATGGCTTCGTCGTCTGGAGCTTCGCGGTGGCAGGCATTCCCTGGACAATCCATCTGCGCAGCCGGCATTCGTGGGCCGCCTTCTAAAGTCGGTTCGTTTAACACATCGGCGTGATTGACTCTCTCGAAAAATTAGTCTAGTTACGCATGTAACAAAAGTCTAGTTATGCATGTGATAAATGCGGGTCGGACCGCGTCAAATCCCGTTGGGAGGAATGTCATGAACTCGGGAGCGAAGAAATTTCTGATCGCAGCCGCGGCAATGGTGACGTTGGTACACCATGCCGGCGCGCAAACCGCGGGGATGTCAGACGATGCCGTGAAGATTGGCGTGCTGACCGATATGTCCGGCCAGTTCTCGCATGAGTCTGGCGAGGGCGCCGTGACGGCGGTGAAGATGGCGGTTGAGGATTTCGGCGGTAAGGTGCTGGGCAAGCCGATTGAGGTGCTGGTTGCCGACCACCAGAACAAGCCGGACATCGCCTCAGGGTTGGCGCGGAAGTGGTTCGATGTCGATCATGTCGACATGGTTGCCAACCTGATCAATTCCTCGATCGCGCTCACTGTTTCCCAGCTAGCAAAGGAGAAGAACAGGATTGCGATCATCAACGGGTCGGGCTCATCGCGCCTTACCAATGATGCGTGCACGCCCAACAGCGTTCACTATGCCTACGACACCTACGCGCTTGCCCGCGGCACGGGCAGCGCGCTGCTGAAAGGCGGCCAGAAGAGGTGGTACTTTCTCACGGCGGACTACGCCTTTGGACATGCGCTGGAGGCCGATACGTCGGCCGTCGTGAAGGGGTTGGGCGGCGAAGTCGTCGGATCGACGCGATACCCGCCTGAGACCTTCGATCAATCTTCATTCCTGCTGCAAGCACAGTCGTCAAAAGCCCAGGTCATCGGCCTCGCCGGCTCGGGCGCCGTCCTGGTGAATACGATCAAGTCGGCCCAGGAGTTTGGGATCCCGAAGGGAGGGCAGACGCTTGCTGGGTTGCTCGTTTGGATCACCGATATCAAGAGCCTCGGATTGAGCTCAGCGCAGGGGCTCGTGTTGACGAACGCCTTCTACTGGGATCGCGACGACGAGACGCGTGCATGGTCCAAGCGTTTCTACGAGCGCATGAAGCGGATGCCCCATATGGGCGACGCCGGCGACTATTCCTCGACCATGCACTATCTCAAGGCGATCGAGGCCGCCGGCACCGACGAGGCCCAGGCCGTGATGGGCAAGATGCGCGAGATGTCGATCAACGATTTCTTCGCAAAGAACGGCCGCATCCGCGAGGACGGTCGAATGGTGCACGACATGTATGTGTACGAGGTGAAGAAGCCGTCGGAGTCGAAGGGCGATTGGGATTTCTACAAGCTGCGCGAGGTGATCCCTGGCGAGCAGGCGTTCCGCCCGCTCAAGGATAGCGTCTGCCCGCTGGTCAAGAAAGGTTGAAGCAGGATGGATCAGGATTCAGCCGCCGCTGCTTTCGCTACGTTATCCCGAGAGCCGATCCGCACAGGGGCCGATTATATCGATAGCCTGAGGGGACGGAAGCTCAGGGTCTATCTGATGGGCGACGCGGTCGTTGAACCGGTCGACCATCCGATCATCCGACCCTCGATCAACGCCGTCGCCGAAACCTACGATCTCGCCATCGAGAATCCGGAAGTGGCATCGGTAATGTCGCCTTTGACCGGCGAGCGCATCAACCGCTTCCTGCATATCGCGACCAGCCCCACCGAGCTTGTCATGCAGAACAAGATGCAGCGCCGGCTCGGCCAATTAACAGGTACTTGCTTTCAGCGTTGCGTCGGCATGGATGCGCTGAACGCGCTGCATTCGGTGACATATGATCTGGATCAGAAGTACGGCACCGGCTACCACAGCCGTTTCAACGCCTTTTTGGGCCGGATCCAGAGGGAGAATGTCGTGATTGGCGGCGCGATGACCGACGTGAAGGGTGATCGCGGTAAATCGCCGTCAGAGCAGGCCGATCCTGATCTCTTCGTGCGTGTAACGAAGCGCACTAAGCAAGGGGTCTATATCAGCGGTGCCAAGGCGCATCAGACCGGTTGCCTCAACTCGCACTGGCTCATCGTCATGCCGACGATGAGGCTGGACGTTGGCGATAAGGATTACGCGATCGTCGGTGCCGTACCGGTTGACGCCGAGGGCATCACTTACATCTACGGCCGGCAATCCTGCGATACGCGTAGCGCCGAGGATGGCAGCATCGACGCCGGCAATGCGCGTTTTTCCGGTCAAGAAGCGATGATCGTCTTCGAGGACGTCTTCGTTCCGCTCGAGCACGTCTTCATGGATGGTGAGGTGGAGTTCGCCTCCCCGTTGGTCGAGCGCTTCACATGCTATCATCGCCGCAGCTATGTTTGCAAAACCGGCGTTGGTGACGTCCTGATCGGCGCCGCGGCGACCATTGCCGATTACAACGGTGTCGAACGTGCATCTCATATCCGCGACAAACTCGTCGAGATGACCCATCTCAACGAGACAATCTACGGCGCAGCCATCGCGGCGAGCCATCAGGGGACGGGGATGAAATCCGGTGCCTGTTTGCCGGACGAGATGCTCGCGAACGTCTGCAAGCATCACGTCACGCGGCTGCCCTACGAGATCGGCCGGCTGGCACAGGACCTCGCCGGCGGGCTGATGGTGACATTGCCATCAGAGCGCGAGCTCAGGCACGAGACGATCGGTCCGATCATCGAGAAATACCTGAAGGGACGGCCTGAGATCGCAACGGAAGACCGAATCCGCATCTTGCGCCTGCTGGAGAACATGACACTCGGCAGGAATGCCGTGGGCTACCTGACCGAGTCCATGCACGGCGCCGGTTCGCCACAGGCCCAGCGCATCCAGATCGCTCGCTTGATGCAGATCGAATTCAAGAAGGAATTGGCCAAGTCCCTCGCTGGCATTTCGTCCGCATCGCTCGCGGAGATCGAGAACGATCTTTCGACTTACATGGCCAGAGTGTTTGCGCCTGTTCGCAACTGAGATCAGCTATCTATCTTGAGCCTTCGGAGACGCCAATGGCTATGACAATGAATGGAGAGATCCAGCTCGCCGCCTCGCGAGAGGCTGTCTGGACCAAATTGAACGACGCCGCCGTATTGAAGGTTTGCATTCCTGGATGCGAGGAGTTGGAGAGGATCGATGATCAAGGATTTCGTGCGGTCGCAAAGATGAAGGTGGGGCCCGTCTCCGCACGATTCAAAGGCAGGGTCACTCTGACCGACCTCGATCCACCAAGCAGCTATGATATTGTAGGAGAGGGGGAGGGCGGTGTCGCAGGCTTCGCAAAGGGGAGCGCAAGGGTCAATCTGCTTGAGCGGGATGACGGCACGCTGTTGACCTATCAGGTCGACGCGCAAATCGGTGGAAAGCTTGCGCAATTAGGACAGCGACTTGTCAATGGTGCCGCCAAGAAACTTGCCGACGAGTTCTTCGCCAATTTCGCGCGAGCCCTTTAGACGGAGAATAGCCGTCCCCTCCAACTCAGATCCCAGCCTGACAAGATTGAAGATTGATGCAAACTAGCGAACGCTATTGTGCATTCGCTGGTTCAGAAGCGCGCTGTCACAGCAAAGCAAGATTTGAGAGCCAAAGGAAATATACGGGCCATTAACCAAGCAGTAGGGTCACCGCGAGCGGGACCAAGAGCGACGTCACGAGCGCATTGAGGCCCATGGCGATTCCGGAGAAAACGCCGGCCACTTCGTCGACTTGGAACGCGCGTGCTGTGCCGATACCGTGAGCCGCGATGCCGACCGCGAAGCCCCGCGCGCGAAAATCGGTGATCGCTGCCCAATTCATTAGCGGGGTGACGACGATGGCGCCCATGATGCCCGTAAGCACGACTGAGACCGCCGTGAGCGACGGATCGGCGTGGAGGGATTCGCTGATTCCCATGGCGACACCAGCAGTCACCGATTTCGGCGCAAGCGACAGAATGATGGCATGCGGTAGGCCGAGAGCTTTGGCGAACAGAACGACGGACACGATTGCCGTGATTGAGCCGGCCACCAGCGAAACGAGCATTGGCACGATCGCCGCGACAACCCGCTTTCGATTGTCGTAGAGCGGCACCGCGAGCGCGACCGTTGCTGGTCCGAGCAGAAAGTGAACGAACTGCGCGCCGGCGAAAAAAGTGTTGTAGGAAGTGCCGGTTATTAGGAGGAATGCACCGATGATCCAGATCGAATGAAGCACCGGATTCGCCAGGGGATGCCTGTGTGTCGCAAGCGACAAGGTATCAGCGACCGCATAGGTCGAGAGTGTCACCGTCAGCCACAGTAGCGGTGACTGCGAGAGATAGACCCAAAGCGAGAATGAGTTTTCGCTCATGGCTCTACTTGGCGTTTCGTGAGAAGCCGGTTGATCGCCAGGAAGGTAGCGACCGTTGCGAATAAAGTGACTACGACCGACGCCGCCAAAGTCAGCAGGATTGCGATCCCGTGCCCAATGACCAGGTCGAGATTCTTGACCACGCCTACGCCAGCAGGAATAAACAACAAAGAAAGATGTGAAAGTAGGCCGCGAGCGGTGCTCTCAACGGCATCGTTCCGCAGCGGGCCGCGTCTGAGCGCGCTGAAGCGATCGCGCGTCAAGAGAAGGATGAGCAAGAACACCAATCCGAGTACCGGCCCCGGCATTGGCAGGTTGAGGCCGCGCACGATGACTTCGCCGCCTAACTGGCAGAACAGAATTAAGCTCAGACTTGCGATCATGGAGGTGCGTGGCGGCTGACGAATTGTTGTCGATGAAGGCCCTGGGCGCGTTCAGAGTAAGAGAAATGTGAGAGTATCGAGGCGATCCAGGGAGCGAAGTTTGAGCTGGATCCACCTGGCAACGTGCTACGCCGCAGGAATTTTCAGGGACGACATGAAGTGCTCCATGTTCGCCTCCACGCTCTCCCGACTGAGCATGCCTGTCTTCTGATCGCGGATCATTGCGTACATCTTTTCATGTAGGCCGACGGCGCGATACCGTCCGCTTACTTCCAGCGATTTGCGGATCCAGGGGGCAACCATGTTCAAAACGAAATCAGCGATCACCACGATGAGCTTGTTGCCTGCTGCCGCATAAACTGCACGGTGAAAGTCGAGATCGGCTTCCAGCAATTTGTCGATCGGCGAATGAGGATCCTCCGAGAGAGTCTTCAGGCGATCAATGCTCTCTCGCATGACTTCTAAATCTCGGTCGGTGCGTCTTATCGAAGCCAATTCCGCGCAGTTTCGATCGAAGATGTACCGAAGCTCCATCAGCATCTCAGGTGAAGAGTCCTGGAGATAGAGCTGAAACATCATCAGGGGCATGACGGCTGTGCCTTCGTCCTTGCGAATATAGTTGCCGTGCCCATGGCGGGTTTCAATCAATCCTGAGACCGCAAGCGTCTTCATCGCCTCCCGAATAGGGGTCCGACTGATGCCGAGCTTCTCTGCGAGCTCCTTCTCATTGGGCAACTTGTCGCCGGGACTTAGGTTACCGTTGGCGATCTCGCCCGTGATGTAATTCAACGCGACTTCGACACGCGTGGGTAGTTTTTTGGTTTCCATCCGCTCCATCGGTCGCTCGCAGTCTAATTTTTCGCCGTTGCTCCGCGAAGGCAACACATAAGCCGCCGCGCGACCAGACGAAACAAACCAACATCCACAAGGTAGGAGGTATGATCTCTGTTGACAACAGGTATAAGGTATGACCTCATATCTTCACGCAGGCGCGATCAAGACGCTGCGGGAGGAAACCGATGCTTTTGTCGACCGGGTCAAATCCGGAAGGTCATGGAAAGAACGTTGCTCTAGGACTGCGCGACGAGCCGTTGTTGGTGGCGGACGGAATCGCAAAGTCTTTCAATGGTGTTCCGGCCCTTCGCGACGGGCGGCTCGTCCTCAAGCGCGGAACCGTTCACGCACTCTGCGGCGGTAACGGCGCCGGCAAGTCCACTTTCCTGAACATCGTAATGGGTTTGCTGCACCGCGACGAAGGCAGCATTCGTATCGACGGGTTGGCTGTCGATTTCAGGAGTGCGGCGGATGCTTTGCGGCATGGCGTGACCATCATCACCCAGGAATTGTCTCCGGTTCCCGAGATGACGGTGGCCGAGAACATCTACTTGGGGAGGGAGCCGAAGATCGGCGGTCTTGTGGTGGACTTCCCGAATATGCGGCAGGCCGCAAAACGGCTTCTGGATGACCTCGAGTTCGACGTGCCGGTCGGCGCTCGCATGCGAGACTTAAGCTTGGCACAGATCCAGCTCGTCGAGATTGCGAAGGCACTTAGCCACCGCGCGGACATCGTCATCATGGACGAGCCGACCTCGGCCATCGGCGAGCACGAGGTGCACATCCTCTTCAACGCCCTGAAGCGGATAAAAGCGCGCGGATCCGCGATCATCTACGTATCGCACAAGCTGACCGAAATTTTCGAGATCGCGGACGAATACACGGTCTTCCGTGATGGCCGATTCATCGAGAGCGGGGCAATTTCCTCGATCGATCGCAATCACCTCGTGACTCAGATCGTCGGCCATGAGGTCAAGACGGTCGAAAAGGGCAAGCCTAACGAAGGCGCGCCGATCCTGCTCGAAGTGCGTTCATTGTCGCGCGGATCTCATTTCAAGAACATATCTGTAACCGTCGCCGCAGGAGAAGTGCTGGGCATCTACGGTTTGCTTGGCTCTGGTCGGACCGAGTTCCTGGAGACGATCTATGGCATTCACGCGCCGACCGCCGGAGACGTCTTTCTAGATGGAACGAGGGTCGATCCTGGCAATCCCAAGAAGTGCATCCAACGAGGTATGGCCATGGTGCCCGAGGATCGGAAGGATACCGGCCTCGTTCTTTGTGCCTCCATTGCACACAACATCGCCCTGTCGTCCCTAGCGCTCCGCGCCGTGAGCGGGTTCGTCCGCCGCAAGGCGGAGGCCGCCGCGACGGATCGGATGATGCGATTGCACCGGATCAAGGCGGCATCTCCAAATGTCCCCGTAGAGACACTTAGCGGCGGAAACCAGCAGAAGGTGGTTTTCGCGCGCTGCCTCCTCACCAATCCGCGTCTGCTGATATGCGACGAGCCGACACGTGGAATCGACGAAGGGTCGAAGCAGGAGATTTACACCTTTCTCCGCGAGTTCGCGGCCAAGGGCAATGGCGTGCTCGTGGTCTCATCCGAAGCGCCGGAAATTCTCCAGATCAGCGATCGGATTGCCGTGTTTCGGCAAGGGCGACTCGATCATGTCGTCGACGGGCATGAGACAACCCAGCAAATGCTGACAGATCTCGCCAGTTGAGCGGATCGATAGGCTCTCAAGAATTGGCGTAGGCATGCGGTTGAAGCGAGGAGTGGAATGGTGGCTAACGCAATAAGCAACGTCGCGACGGGTGCCAGATCCAAAAGTATCGCTGCTGTAGGACCATACCTGAAGTCGTTCAGCATCGTCATCGTGTTCGTGGTGATTTCGGCGTTCTTCGCCGTAGCCAACGAGTACTTCATGACGTGGCTCAACTGGGTGAACCTGCTGCGACAATCCTCGATTAACGGCGTTTTGGCGATCGGGGTGACCTTCGTGATCTTGACAAAAGGCATCGACCTTTCCGTTGGCTCCGTTATGGCCCTCGCCGGTATGATCGCTGCCAGCCTCGTGACCTCGACCAATCAGCACTTCGTGCTATGGGCAATTCTTGCAGGATTAGGGACGGGAGCCGCACTGGGCTTGCTGAACGGCGTCATCGTGACGACCTTCAATGTCCCGCCCTTCGTCGCTACGCTCGGCATGCTGAGCATGGCTCGCGGCTTGACGCTGATCTTCTCCGACGGGCGCCCTGTTCCCAACCTCTCCGAGTCGTTTCGTTGGATCGGCGGTGGCAGCGTTGCGGGCGTCCCTGTACCGGTCTTGATTCTGTTTCTTGTGTTCGCCATCGGATGGGTCGTTCTCTCTTACACGACGTTCGGGCGCTACGTGTACGCCGTTGGAGGAAACGACAAGGCCGCTAAGACGAGCGGCATCTCCACGCGGACCGTCATTGCATCCACCTACGTTATCTCGGGACTTCTCGCCGGACTCGCTGGCCTGGTGCTTACCTCCCGCACGACCGCCGCACTTCCACAGGCGGGCATCGGCTACGAACTCGATGCGATTGCGGCCGTGGTGATCGGTGGGACTAGCCTCGCAGGAGGGCGCGGCTCGCTAGTCGGAACGCTGTTCGGCGCACTCATCATCGGAACGATCAACAACGGCATGGATCTGATGGGCGTGTCTTCCTACTACCAGCAGCTTCTCAAGGGCGCGATCATTGTCGTCGCCGTGATGCTTGACCAATTTCGCAAGTGACACCTGCGAAGACCATTACAGACGATGACAAACGGCTGTAACGCCCAGCATGGGCGGACTAGGTGACTGACCACATCAATCGGAGGAGACGATGAAGGTTACGCGTAGATCGACGATGGCGAGTTTCGCCGCTGCTGCAATCATTCTATCGACCGGTACGGCCTTTGCTCAAAGCAAGACACGGATCGCCGCTTTATCGTTCGGGGAGTCCGGCGAGTACATGAAGGCCTGGTCCAGCGAGATTCAGAACCACCCGGCAGTCAAGGACGGTTCTGTCGCAGTCACGATCTTTGACGGTAAGTACGATCCGCTCGTCCAAGCGAACCAGATCGATACGGCCATTACCCAAAAGTTCGATGCCATCATTATGTCGCCGTTCGATCTCCAGGCGTCGGCGCCCGCGATCGACAAAGCCGTCGCTGCGGGCATTCCGGTGATCGTATCGGCCCTGAAAACCGCATCGAAAAACTACACCGCGTCGATCATCGTCAACGACACGGAAGGAGGGCGTATTATCGGGGACCAATTGGGCAAGCTGCTTCCTAACGGTGGGAACGTGGTGCTGATGGAAGGCCCGATCGGTCAATCAGCGCAGATCGAACGTAAGGCTGGCATCGATGCCGGCTTGGCCAAGTTCCCGAAGCTCAAGTTGATTGCCAGCAAGTCCGGCAACTGGAGCCGTGCCGAGGGGCAGTCGCTCATGGAGAATTGGTTGCTTGCGCATCCAGGGCAGATCAATGCCGTTCTCGCCGAGAATGACGAGATGGCGCTGGGCGCGATCGAGGCCATGAAGAGCGCCAAGGTTGACTTCAAGTCCGTTCCGGTGCTCGCAATCGATGGCATCCCGGATGGAAAGCGCGCAGTGCAGAAAGGCGAAATGACAGTAACGCTCTACAAGTACGCCCGTGCTGAGGGGCAGGGTGCCGTCGATCTTGCCCTACGTGCCGTCAAGGGGGACAGCTACAAGCCCCGGTCTGAGGTCTGGAATTCTTTGATGGAGTGGAAGGGCGGAACCCAGAAGGACTACGTCGTTCCCTGGCTCATCTTGGATTCCTCGAACGTCGCAAAATACATGTGATGCAAATCGTGCGCACGCGGTGAGCGACCGCGTGCGCACTGATCCTTTGGCGGGATAGTTGAATTATGGTGAGTCTGCAAAAGAGAGCGCTTCCGAACGGGCGCGTGAGTTTGACTTCGCTAGGGCTCGGCACATCGCCATTGGGCGGGTGTGGTGTTCCGGTTAGCTTCGAGACTTTTGAGGCTGTCATCCTTAAGGCTTACGAGCAGGGCGTACGTTATTTCGATGTTGCTCCGCTCTATGGTCTCGGGAAATCGGAGCATTTCCTCGGTCACGTCCTCCGTGTTCACGGTCTTCGCCCGGAGGTCTTGGTAAGCACCAAGGCGGGTCGGCTGTTGAAGCCGGAAAGCCGTTCAAAGCGCGCGGAAAGTCTCTACGGGATCAACTGGGTGGATCCGCTGCCCTTCGTCGACGAATACGATTACAGTTACGACGGCATCATGCGGTCCTTCGCGGATAGCCAGCAGCGGCTCGGTCTCGATCACATCGACATTCTCTTCCTGCACGACGTGAGCGGAGTCTGGCACCAGGAGAAGTATCCCCTTTATCTGGGACAACTGCGCGAGAGCGGATACCGCGCCTGCGACGAACTCCGTCGCTCGGGAGCGGTCAAGGCGATCGGCCTCGGTGTAAACGAGACGGCTTCGGTGCTCGAAGTCGCCGCCGAATTCAATCTCGACTGCTCGCTTGTGGCAGGGCGGTACACGCTTCTCAATCATGCGCCACTGACTGACTTCTTTCCCGAGGCCCAACGTCGCGGCATCGGCATTATCGCCGGCGGTGTCTACAATTCGGGGATTCTTGCTGAGGGCAGTCGGGGTAACGCGTTAACGCGGACCTATGACTATCAGACGGCTTCCGAATCCATCGTACAGCGCGTGAAGGCGCTGGAAGCTGTTTGTGAACGTCACAACGTCGCGCTAGCCAATGCGGCTTCCCAGTTCGTCTATGCGCATCCGGCCGTGACATCGGTGGTTCAGGGCGCCCTCACGACAGCGCATGTGGAGCAGAACGTCGCCTCGATATCGGCGCCAATTCCTCAGGCGTTCTGGATGGACCTCAAGAGCGAAGGTCTGATCCCCAAAGAAGCCCCGCTGCCGGGCCCCATGGCTCAGTCCAGCTGAATAATCCAAGACAAGCAAGGAGAAGAGCGATGATTCCGCTCGAAAGACGAACTCTCGGCCGCACTAAAGTGTCCGTCACATCCGCGGGGCTCGGGACGGTGCCTCTTTCGGGGTTCAATGTCGGAGTGCCCTATTCCGAATTCGAAGCTGTCGTCAAGGCAGCCTTCGATCTCGGGGTTCGCTATTTCGATTGCGCGCCGATGTATGGTCTCGGAAAGGCAGAGCATTTCCTTGGCCGTGCTCTCCGGGACCTCCGCATTCGCGATCAGGTCGTCGTGAGTACGAAGTGCGGCCGCGTGCTCAAGCCCGCGAGCCGAACACCGAAGCTCGACACGGTGTACGGCATCGAATGGGTTGATCCTTACCCGTTTAGAGACACCTATGACTACACGTACGACGGTGTGATGCGCTCGTTCGAGGATAGTCAGCAGCGTTTGGGCCTAGATTATATCGATGTACTTCTGGTCCATGACGTCGGGCGCGCATGGCATGGCGATCAAGCAGAATATTACTGGAACCAACTCCGTGAGAGCGGATACCGTGCCCTCGACGTGCTGAAGAGTTCGGGTGCTATCGGTGCGGTGGGGTTGGGGGTAAATGAGACCGAATCCGTCGTTGGAGTCGCACGCGAATTCCCGATTGACTGCGCTTTGATCGCGGGTCGATATACGCTTCTCAACCACGCACCGCTCGATGGGCATTTTGATGAGCTCCAGTCCCGAAATGTCTCGGTAATTGCGGGCGGCATCTACAACTCGGGCATCTTAGCCGCTGGATCGAAGGCGGTGGCCTCGACCTATGACTACCAGCAGGTCCCCAGCGCTATCCTGGAGCGCGTCCGTTCAGTCGAGAAAGTTTGCGAACGACACGGTGTCGATCTGCCGACCGTCGCGACCCAGTTCGTGCAAGCGCATCCCGCCGTCGCCACCGTGGTTCAGGGCGCGAAGTCGACATGCGAGGTTACCCAGAACGTCCACGCCGTTTCGGCGCGGATACCCGCTGCTCTCTGGCAGGACTTGAGGAACTTCAACCTGATCCCATCGAATGCTCCGGTTCCTGAAGACGGGCGATCCTCGTGAGCGGATTTCTGGGCGCACAGTTCCGTGCCGACGATCCCTTCGAGGGGATCGCAATGGGATCAGCGGTCGCCGAATACGACATTGTCATCGCGCCGGTCGTCCGCTATCTGCGCGACCTCGTGACTGACCGCTCTGTTCGTCTTCTCGCGAAATTCATAGGGACCTCCGATCTGGAGGACGAAAGCAAGCCTGACGCCGGAGACTCGGATCATGTGTACGATGTTCTTGCAGCGGTTCGGGTCCCGCTGCAGCGGCGGCATGAGCATTACCACGTGAAGCAGGCGGTGCATTTGCTGCTGCCGCCGCGGGCGGCCCCCTCGGCGCCGCATCGGCGCACGAGCGAGGCGAGCTTGCTGTCAAGGGCTTGGGGCCACCTGCGTCGGACGAGCCCGATCGCCAGCGGCGGTTTGATCGACCTACGGCAGTGCTGCGGCCAACTTAAGCTTGGTGCTGATCTTCTGATTGGAGCTTCCCAATGACGAGATATGCCATCACTGTGCTCGAATACGCATCGAGCCCCCAACATCCGACAAGTGGGGTGTTATACGGCCGGCACAACAGCGGAAACATGAACCTGCCGTTTGCCTACGTGCTCCTGCGCAGCAGCGACACCGTCGCGTTGGTTGACACTGGTTATGACCAGTCTGATTTCGGAGGCGAGATCGCCAATTCAATCGGCGTCACCGGCTGGACCCCACCTTCTGAGGTCTTGGGAGCCGTTGGCATTCGTCCCGAGGATGTGCAGCACGTGTTCCTTACACACGCTCATTTCGACCACATGGGCGGGCTGGACTACTTCCCGAACGCTAAGTTCTACATCCAGAAGCGCGAGATCGAAAGCTGGGTCTGGGCCATGACAAAGGGGCGCCGTTTTCGTTCCCTCCTCGGCGGCATCAATCCTGCCGATATCTTGAAGCTCGTGGATCTCGGACTGAAGAATCGGCTGCTCGTGCTGGACGGTGCGTCGCACGACGTCCTGCCGAATATCGATCTTCTTCCAGCCTTCGACACGCACACGGCAGGTTCGCAGTACGTGGTGGTCCGCAACGGCGGAAGCATCGAGGACCGATGGGTCCTTACCGGAGACGTCGTCTACACATACGAAAACCTGCACGGAGGCGATCGGAATGATCCATGCTTCGTGCCGCCAGGACTTGCGACGGGAAGCCAGACCATTCTAATTCTCACGGCGGAAGAGATGCTCGCCAGCGTCGGCGGCGACATGCTGAGGCTCGTACCCGTCCACGAGCAAAAGCTCAAGGACCACTTCCCGTCTAGGCTGAGTGATCGGGGACTTCGAATCACCGACATCGCGACACTTTGAAACGGCTCAGGGGCTGGCAAGCCAGCGAGGGTATCGCTCATGGATTACATGCGTTTGGGCCGCTCGGGCCTCAAGATCTCGCGGATCGTACTGGGTTGTATGAGCTACGGAGTGGGAGAGCGAGGGAATCATCCTTGGACGCTCGGTGAAAGCGAGAGCCGGCCGTTCATACAGAAGGCCCTCGACTGCGGCATCAATTGCTTCGATACGGCCAACGTGTACTCGGACGGTACGAGCGAGGAGATCGTCGGCAAAATTCTAAAGGAAATCGTGCCGCGAGACGAGATCGTGATCGCTACGAAAGTCTACGGCCGTATGCGGCAGGGGCCAAATGGGGCGGGACTTTCGCGAAAGGCAATTCTTGCCGAAGCGGAGGCCAGTCTCCGGAGGCTCGGCACCGACTATATCGATCTTTACCAGATCCACTTTTGGGACAACGACACGCCGATCGATGAAACGCTCGAAGCATTGAACGACCTCGTGCGCAGCGGTAAGGTCCGTTACATCGGTGCCAGCAACACTTATGCTTGGCAGTTTGCCAAAGCTCTCTATCGGGCCGACGCCAACTCTTGGGCACGCTTCGTGTCGATGCAATGTCACCTAAATCTCCTCTATCGGGAGGAGGAACGAGAGATGCTGCCGCTCTGTCGCGACGAGGGCGTTGGTGTAATCGCCTTTAGTCCGCTGGCTCGCGGGCGCCTTACCCGCCCCTGGACTGAGAAAAGTGCCCGTTCCGAGACGGACAACGTAACGTCGCAGTTCTATGGACACGCCGAAGCGGCCGACCGGAGTATTGTGGACGTGCTGTCTGACATCGCAACGGAGCGTCGGGTAGCACCAGCGCATATAGCTCTCGCCTGGGTGGCCGGAAAAGATGGCATAACGGCGCCGATCATCGGCGCAACGAAGCCTCAGCACTTGGATGATGCAATCGCGGCCTTAGGTCTAAAGCTGACGTCAGAGGAAATTGCGCGGCTACAAGAGCGCTATGTGCCTCACAGAGTTGTCGGCTTGAAGTGAAATAAACCGAATCCCACGTCAAGGGAAGCGCTCGGCAGATCAGAAGCAAATACGGAAAAAAAGTGCCGGGATCTATGAGATCCCGGCACAGTCAGGGAGAGCCCTCCGAAGAGTGGAGCGAGGCTGGTCGTTCGCTTCGGGTTAGTGGTCAGCGGCTGAAGACAGGACAGCTTCAAGAAATCTCAAGCATCTCCCGGACGTCGTCAGGAGACGCAATTTCGCGGCCGCAGCCCCTTGCGATGACGCATGTCCGACGGACGAGCTCCTCGTTAGTCGGACAGCCGTATTCGATGTAGGGATAGTCCCCGATCCCCGGGGCGATGTTGCCGCCGCGCCTGGCTACGCCTTCGCACATGGACAGCAAGTTGCCGCCAACGATGTTGGCCGTCCAACTGTGGCGAACGTGCTTTGGTAAGAACGGCAAGAATGCGTCCAGCCCTTCGAGCGTGCCGGGATGACCAGTGAGATAGGGACCGTCGGTCATGTTGAGCAAGAAGTAGCCCGGCGCTGCTACAAGCCCCATTTCCATGAACGCTATCGCGCGTCGGACGAACCCGATCGACCAGCAGGTCATCTTCGGCTTTATGCCGGCAGATTTGAGAGAGCGGAAATAGTGCTCCACGGCGGACGTTCGGTTTTCATAGATGCGGTCGGAATGCTCGAACACGAGCTTGTCGCGATCGAACGCGTCGAGGTTGCTGCTTCCGGTATCGATTGGGACAATATCGGGTTTCGTCTCCGGGCTTTTGGCAAGCTCTAGAATGCAGTTGATGCGCGCGTTCGGGTCAGTGTCGTTGGCAAAGAAGCCAAGCGTCGGCAGGATCAGCATGTCGCA
>Ga0102590_1002155_pt1 | contig 24728 bp, 26 predicted proteins | sample AraplaMF_Col_mMF_FD_76859 | JGI IMG/M metagenome (GOLD analysis project Ga0102590, IMG submission 76859) | Arabidopsis root microbial communities from the University of North Carolina, USA - plate scrape MF_Col_mMF | ecosystem: Host-associated > Plants > Roots > Endosphere | place: USA... | reverse complement strand
GCACACTGACCGTCTTTATCGCGGAGCGACGCGCCTTGGAAGACAGACGCAAGCACCAAAGAACGGATCGCGAAGAACCCGGGTACATTTCCAGCGGAGGGGCGTGCTGGAGTTGCACCGTCATCAACATCTCGGCTGAGGGCGCGGCAATCGCACTGGCTGACCCTACTCTGGTTCCCGACCGCTTCCTGCTGATGATTCTGAAAGATCGCCGCGTGTTCAATTGCCGGCTGGCCTGGGCTCAACGTCATCGCATCGGCGTAACATTTGAACCGAGCCCTGACGTGCCGGCCGAAAAAACCCACCCGCTCAAGACAGACGCCTAGCGCTCACCCCCTGCTGTCGCAGATTTGACGTGCAAAGTGGCGACAATTCCTGATGAAATGTCGGCGCGCCGGCACGCCCCAGATTGCGTGGTCAGACACAGCCGAAGACCGCAGGAGTGACAGAATATGGCCGTTCGCCTTCGTGCATTCATACGACGATATGCGGCTATCATCCCCGCTGCGCTTTCGCTGTTGGCCCTTTCAGCACTTACTGACGCGCAGGCGCAGGATGCCGCAGCTCCGCCCCAGGAACGTTCGACGTTCCCGACGGCCCCGACACCGCCAGCGCCTCGATCCGGCGCAGGGGAAGGACGCGGCGGCAGTACGTCTGCTTCGCCGGCCGTCGCCGAGCAGCATCGGCTGCCGCCAGATTCCGTTACCGAGCAAACGTTGGCGCTTCCCGACCGCACCCTCGCCTTCACCGCCGCCGCAGGTTCGATCCGGCTCTCCGACGACAAGGGAGAGCCGCAGGCCGACATCGCCATCACGTCTTACCAGCTCAAGGGCGCTGACACGCGCAGTCGGCCCGTCACCTTTGTCTTCAACGGCGGTCCCGGCGCGTCCTCGGCCTGGCTGCAACTCGGCAATGTCGGCCCCTGGCGGGTGGCCATGGGCGGCGACGCTTTGAGGCCGTCGGCGCCGCCGGACCTGCAACCGAACGCCGAGACATGGCTCGACTTCACCGATTTGGTCTTCATTGACCCGGTCGGTACCGGCTATAGCCGCTTCGTCGCTACCGGCGAGGAGGTGCGCAGGCGGTTCCTTTCCGTCGACGGCGACGTCGCTTCGATTGCGGCGACCATCCGTCGCTGGCTCGAACAGTCGGACCGGTTGGCTTCGCCGAAATTCGTCCTCGGCGAAAGCTACGGCGGCATCCGTGGGCCGCGGGTGGTGCGGGAATTGCAAACCCAGCGGGGCATCGGGATCAACGGCCTGATCCTGCTCTCACCGCTGCTCGACTTTCGCGAATACTCCGGCTCCAGCCTTCTGCAATACGTCGCGAGCCTGCCGACCATGGCGGCGGTGGCTCGCGAAGCAAAAGGACCGATCACCCGCGCCGATCTCGCCGATGTCGAGCGCTATGCCGCGGGCGATTTCCTGGTCGATCTCGTCAAGGGCCAGGCCGATGCCGGGGCCACAAACCGTCTTGCCGACCGTGTGGCGGCGCTGACCGGAATCGATCAGTCGACCAGCCGCAGGCTCGCTGGCCGCTTCGACGTCTCCGAATTCCGCCGCGAGTTTGACCGCCGTAATGGCAAGGTCACCGGCCGTTACGACGCTTCGGTTCTCGGTCTGGACCCCAATCCGGACTCCAGCTTCCATCATTTCGACGATCCTTCAGGCGACGCCTTGCTGGCGCCGTTGACCAGCGCCGCGGTCGATCTCACCCGGCGCAAACTCAACTGGCGTCCGGACGGAGCCTACGAACTGCTGTCTGGAGCGGTGAACAGGGCCTGGGATTTCGGTCGGGGCCGCGAGCCACTGCAATCGATGTCCCAGCTGAGGGAAATTCTGGCGCTCGACACCAGATTAAGGGTGCTGGTTGCGCATGGATTGTTCGATCTCGCGACACCCTATTTCGGATCGAAAATCCTGCTCGATCAGCTGCCGCCATATGCGGCGCCAGATCGCGTCAAGCTCGCGGTTTATCCCGGTGGCCATATGTTCTACAGCCGCGACAATTCACGCAAGGCTTTTCGTACCGAGGTCGAGAGGATCATGAAATAAGGGCAAATGCGCCGGCAGAGCGGCTGTTGCAAAACCAACGCGCCAACATCGGATTTGATGCAAATCAATTCGTTCCGTCGCCTCACCGGCTACGTTGACCAATAGTCCTCCGCACGTCACGAGAGGGGTGGTCACCATGAAAAACACCTGGACAAGCCGGTCACTGTTCGATTCCGCCTCGCGCTGGATCCGCAATGCACTGACGAACCACGCCGAGGGTGATACCTCGCAGCTGACGGGCGGTGAATTTGAGCGCATTGCACACGATCTGAACCTGTCGGCATCCGAGTTGCACGCGCTTTGCGCAAAGGGTGGACAGCCAACACAGCTGCTGCGACGGCGCATGTCACGACTTCGCCTCGACAAGGATGCTCTCAGGCGCAGCCACCCGGCCGTCGTCCGCGACCTCGAGAAGGTCTGCGCCTTATGCACCTCGGAAGACAGATGCCGCGGGGACTTGGAGCAAAGCGCGGAGCCCGCCGGATGGGCCCAATACTGCCCGAACGCGACGACCCTGCAGGAGCTTTCGCAGCAGGCGGCGCCCCATGAGAAGCCCGTTCGTACCCACTGAACAGAAGCGGGACCTCGCTCACGCCTGGTCCAGCATCGATCTCACACGCGTGGCAAGCCCATGCTCGGATACCGGCTTTTGGATCAGCGAGACGCCTGGGTCGAGGCGTCCCTGATGCACGATGGCATTTCTTGAATACCCGGTCATGTACAGGACCCTGAGGTGGGGCCGCCTCGCCGTTGCGGCGTCCGCCAGTTGCCGCCCATTCATTCCAGGCATCACGACATCGGTCAGAAGCAGATCGATCTTCTGACCGCCGTCGTCAAGCATCGCAAGCGCGGCTTCGCCGCCGCTGGCAACCTGGACGCTGTACTTCAATTCTGTCAGCAACTCGAAGAGATAGTTGCGAACGCCGTCGTCGTCCTCAACAATCAGTATTGACTCGCCATGACCGCGCGGAATCTCCGCCGAGCCGGGCTTAACGTCCTCCGCAGGAGAGGCGAAGGAGCGCGGCAGGTACATCTTCACGGTCGTGCCGACCCCGACCTCACTGTAGATCTGGACATGTCCGTCCGACTGTTTCACAAATCCGTAAACCTGACTGAGGCCGAGGCCTGTGCCCAGCCCGGGCTCCTTGGTGGTGAAGAACGGATCGAAAGCGCGCTCGATGATGTCTGCCGGCATCCCCATGCCCGCGTCGGTCACGGAAATCAGGACATATTGCCCTGAGCTTAGTCCCTCAAACCGATTGCAATAGGCATCGTCCAGAAAAGCGTTGCCAGTCTCTATCGTCACCTTGCCACCGCCCGGCATCGCGTCCCGCGCGTTGATGGCAAGGTTGATGATGGCCGATTCCAGTTCTGCCGGATCCACCTCGATGGGCCAAAGGCCCGCCCCGCGAACCGTTTCGATTTCGGTTCGCTCACCCAGCGAGCGAACCAGCAGTTCGGTGGTCCGCCCGATCAGCTGGTTGGCGTCGACCGGCTTCGGGTCAAGCGGCTGCCGGCGCGAAAACGCCAGCAATCGGTGCGTGAGTTGCGCCGCCCGTTCGGCGCCGGTCAGCGCGTTGGACACCTTCTGATGAAACTTGCTGCCGTCGGGGATTTGGCGGACGAGGGATTGCAGATTTCCAATGATGATGGTGAGAAGGTTGTTGAAGTCGTGCGCGATACCACCAGTCAATTGTCCGACGGCTTCCATCTTCTGGGTCTGCCGCAACGCCGACTCCACGGCTTCCCTGCGGGAAGCCTCGGCGTAGAAATCGCTGGTTCTTCGCAGAGCCAGGTATTCGAGCAACAGCAACAACGACGCGACCGGGATGCCGAACAATAACTGGGCCTTCATCCACCCAATCCACTGTCCCCGAATGTTGGAGTACTCGAGGCTCGAACTTACATAGACTGGCAGATCTCCGAGACGCTTGACGTCGAACCGGCGTTCCAGCCCATCGACCCCCGAAACCGTCGTGTATTGCCCGCCGCCTGGACTTGCCGCGATGCTCCGCCGAAACCCGCTGTCCCGGTCGAGTACGATGCCGGGTTTGGCCGGCAACGGATATCTCGCCAGCACCACACCATCGGCGCGGACCAGTGCGTAACTGGAATCGCTGTCACGTGCCAGATGTTCATAAAATTGCTCGAATGCCGACGGCGACACGGCAATCACGGTAATGCCGCTGAAGTCGCCGCTGCTGTCGGATCGCTTTCTGCTGAACGAAAAGAACAATCTGTTGTCGGACTCGGTGTTTAGTCCGCTGACATAGGTCCCCACATGCCGGTCGAGTTGGGCCACGAAATAGTCGCGGTCCGAGCTGTTCATCGTGGCCGGGACGGGATAGGTCGTCGACGATGCAATCGGCGAGCCTTCGGCGCCGAACAGCCAGATCGACTGAACGTCTGAAATGGCCGCGGCCATCAGCTTCAATCTTTCACTGAGTTCGGCTTCATGAAGGCGCAGGCTTTGATCGGCGCGTCCGCGTGTGATCTCGTCGATGCTTCCGAAGGCGACTTCTATCGACTGAAAAATCTTCTTGGCATGCTCGACGGAAATATCGAGCGATCTGGCAATGCGTTCATCGGCCAATTTGGAAATGGCGTTGTATTGCTCGAACGAGGCGTAACAGAACAAAGCCAGCGGAAACAGGACGGTTCCGACCATCATCAGTTTCAGGCTTCGGACCGCTGATTCTCGCCGGGCTTTCATTGTGGCACGATATCCGCAGTGGCATCCCGATTCAAATGCGTCCCGGTGAATCAGCCTCGCGACCGCCCGGGGCGCGGGGCGTGCATGGAACTGTCCTGGATAACTGTCGTCTGTGACAGCGTTTCGTTTTCGTTAAGATGGCTTCGGTCATTCGCGAAGACCCCCAAGGGCAAACCACCTCCGCCTTGCGACGCCTGCATTGCACTTGCGTGCACCAGGGAAGGCATTCCCGCAGCTGCGCAAAAAAAACGGCGAGGCAATGGAACAAACCTCGCTCCAGCGGGTTGGCAGCGGCGCAGGGAACCCCTAATGACCAAAAGCAGGAGCCGCCCCGGACGAGGCCCGCTCGATAGCGAGCACGTTTTTCGCCTGCTGATACAAGGGGTTACAGACTACGCCATCTACATGCTGGACCCCACCGGCCACGTCGTCAGTTGGAACGCCGGAGCCGAGCGGATCAAAGGCTATGCCGCCGACGAAATCGTTGGCCAGCATTTCAGTTTGTTTTATCCGCCGAAAGACCGCGCAGCCAACCTGCCCGCGAAATCCCTTGAGACCGCGAGACGCACCGGAAAATTCGAGGCAGAGGGCTGGCGGGTCCGCAAGGATGGTTCAAAATTCTTCGCAGCCGTGGTCATCGATGCCATCTACCAAGACGGCGAACTGCTCGGCTTCGCAAAGATCACCCGCGACATCACCGACCGGAGCAAGGCCACTTCCGCACTGAACGAGAGCGAGAGCAAGTTCCGCCTGCTGGTCAGCGGTGTCACTGACTATGCCCTCTACATGCTCGATCCCGATGGCATCGTCACCAACTGGAATGCGGGCGGCGAACGCATCAAGGGATATGCTCCGGACGAAATCATCGGTCAGCATTTTTCGAAATTCTATTCCGACATCGACCGCGCCAATGGTCGGCCGGCGCGGGCGCTGGAATTGGCGAGAACCGAGGGCCGTTACGAGGAGGAAGGCTGGCGGGTCCGCAAGGATGGCTCGTTCTTTTGGGCCAGCGTTGTCATCGACCCGATCCGCAACGAGGCTGGAGAGCTTCTCGGCTTTGCGAAGATTACCCGCGATATTACCGAGCGCCGCGAGGCCCAGCAGAGGCTCAACAGAGTCGAGCGGCAACTCGCCGAATCGCAGAAGCTCGACGCGCTCGGCCAGCTCACCGGCGGCGTTGCCCACGATTTCAACAACCTGCTGATGATCCTGGGCGGCAATATTCACACGCTCAAGAAGCTGGTCGGCGACGATGCCAAAGGATTGCGGGCGCTCCAGTCGATCGAGGCTGCTGCCCAGCGCGGCGCTGCCCTGACCAGCCAGTTACTGAGTTTCGCCCGCCGGCAACGCGTCAATCCCGAACCGATCAACGTTGTCGAGCGCATCAATTCAGTGAGGCAGGTTCTCGACACCGGCCTCGGCGGTGCCGTGGCACTTCTGGTCGAAGCCGAACCGGATCTGTGGCCGGTGACGGTGGATGTCGCCGAATTCGAAACTGCCCTGGTGAACCTCGTCGTCAACGCCCGCGACGCCATGCCCAATGGCGGGATCGTCAGGATTCGCGTGAAGAATACCACGATCGATGATGAGCCGAACAAAGGCGACCATGTCGCCATCAGCGTCGTCGATACCGGCGTCGGCATCCCTGAGGATGTCGTCAGCAAGGTTTTCGACCCGTTCTTCACCACCAAGCCGGTCGGCAAAGGCACCGGCCTTGGACTGTCGCAGGTCCATGGCTTCGCTCACCAGGCCGGAGGGACGGTCAGTCTGTCGAGCGAACTCGGCAAAGGCACGACCATGACCATTTGCCTGCCCCGAGGAAACTCGGAGCAGCGCGCCGAGCAGGGAGCCACCGCCGTCGGGGGAACCGGTACGGTGCTGCTGGTCGAGGACAATCCGGATGTCGCTTTGGCCAGCACGGGCCTGCTGGAGCAGCTCGGCTATTCGGTAAGGTGGGTCTCCGATGCCGACGCGGCCTTGAGGGAAATCGACCGCAATGGAATCGACCTCGTCTTCAGCGACATCGTGATGCCGGGCGAGGTTGACGGATTGAGCTTGGCGCGCACCATCAAGGAAAAACACCCTCGCATGCCGATTCTGCTCGCCACCGGCTATAGTGAAGCGGCACATAAAGTGCGCGCGGATTTTCCGATTTTGCGCAAGCCCTACCAGATCCACGAGCTGAGCCGCGCGCTTGCCAAACTTGCGCACTAGGCCGCGCACACGAGGTGGCTGTCTCGGACCGTGACACGATGCGCGGCGACCTCAAGACCCCGCTGCCACGGCAAAACGATCATGGTTGCGACGTGCGCGTAGCGTCTGACCTTCCAGCCAGGCCTCGGCGCGGGCCAGATCGCGCAGCCCTCTCGCCCGCTCAATGACCTGAGTGCGCTCAGATCCGAGGGGCAGCAAGCGGGCGTGGCGCAGCTCGGCGCGGGCAGCGTGGCGATAGGCACAGGAACGGCGAAAAAACAGCAGATTGCTCATGGCGGTCCCTCGGACTTTCAGGGTGCATAATCGGTCGGACCGCATGAACGCCGCCTGAAACCACCGGTCAATTTTCGTTCATTCGAATCGTTGCAGAGTTCCAAGTTCCGTCCACCGGCGTTGATCGCAACGGGCGCCACAATGAGTGCACGTCAAGAACAGGCATAGGCGCACCGCCGCGGCCTAACCGTCATATTCGAGGACATGCAGGCCTCCGTTCCAATCGCTCATGTACATGATCCCGTTCGCCTGAACGTTGATGTCGCAGGATTGCGGGGCCAGCGCGTTGCCGGGTCTCGGGTCGAGGATCCTGGCGGGCGGCGGCGGCACGAAGCTGCCGATCTCCTTGGGGGCGAAGGCATCGCGAATATCGAAGATGCGCAACCCTGCGTTATGATAGGTCGCGAACAGGATTTCCTCGCTCCGAAAGCTTTCAGGCCGGTTTTCGTGAAGGTTATGCGGGCCGAAATTTTCGCCGGGCCGGCACCAGGACTGGTCGGCCGGCGTCGGCAGCGTCGAGATCGAGACCGGATTCTCCGGCACGCGAACGTCATAAAGCCAAGTATAGCTCAGACCTTTCGCACATGCGAAGCCGTTGGACTCTTCCAGCATGACGGCGAGCTTGCGTTCCGGCAACGGCAGCGGCGTGTGGGTGCCGCCCGCGAAGGGCGGCGAGGTGTTGACCTGCGACACCACCTTGATGTTGGCGGTGTCGGAAACGTTGAGGATGGTGAAGCCGCCGTCGCGCCATGCGGCATAGCCGAGGTCGCCCGCAACGATCATGTGGTGCAGCGCGACGCGCTTTTTCGACCAGCCTGGGACTTCTCCACCTTCACGCCACATGCCCGGCACCCACCAACGGCCAGCTATGGCCGGTTTGGTCGGCTCCTTCATGTCGACAATGACGAGCATATGATCGGTGAAACCGTCCATGTGAGCCGAAACATAAGCGTAGCGGCTGCCGTCCCACCACAAGCGATTGAGACCAATGCCGGGGATCGGCAGGAATGCAATTTCCGCGGGCGAGGCAGGCTTGGAGATATCATAGACCTTGAGGCCGGCGGTAAAATCCGATCGTCCGGAAACACTCCCCGCATAGGACTGCCCGTAATAGGAGAACGATGGATTATACTTGCCTATAGTCGGGATATCGGCGCCGCAAACAATCAACATCAGATCGCCGTTGGTCTGCAGGTGATGGGTGCGGGTGTTCGGCGGCGCAGCGACAAACTGGATCGGCTTTGGGCTGGACGGATCCGCCACATCCATGACGGTGAAGCCGTTACTGAACATGTGGCCTACATACAGGTGATTGCGGCTGACCATGACCTGAACTCCGTCTGGCCGACCGCCCTGGTCGCTGAACGCAAGATGTTTGATTTTCCCTGTTGGCGGCTGGGTTGCTCCGCGGCTGATCGACGGAAAAGCGACCCCGACCGACAAACCAGCGATTGCGCTCAAGGCGCTACGTCGCGTGACTAGCATGGTCATTCCTTGGGTCTCCGTTGGCCTTTTGATTTTTGAGACAGGCCATGCAGCATAGTCACTGACCGGCGGACCGGTCAAATTGTCGCAGCGGGAATGATGCGAGCGGTGCTGAGGGAAAGCCGGTCAGTCGAAGATTGAGCGAAGCAGCAGCGCAAGCATGGCAGCGACCAAAACTGAAATGGAAACCAGGACCAAGCCGGCGTGTCCGCTGTGCTGCAAGACGTTACTGACCAGCCTGATCAGGACCTTCATCGCTTCACTCACCCGTTGTGCAGCCCTCACCAGGTGTCGGACAGCAGATCGAGCCGCTCAAGATAGCAGAGCCCGAGCGACGTCAGCTCTTGCGGATCGCTTTCGCCGGCCCGGCACCTTCTTTTCAGGTAGCGTTCTAGGGTGCAGCGGCGGGCGTCGTTTTCACTGACGGCCTCGTTTCTTGTCAGATAGATGCCCCAGGCCCTGACGAAGGCGATATGTGCAGGAAATTCGTTACCCACTTGCCTCTCCTCGTATCGTCAGAGCCCGCGCCGGACCGCGATCACATTCGCATGCGAGTGAACCATGCGATGCCTGATTTGTTCCACTTTTTCCCGATTGCCATCTACGGTGAAGGCAAGCGGCGCCGGTACCTCCGTCCGGCAATGCAAGGTAGTCCAGATCAAGAGGATTGGGCTCATGGGCTTCCGGATGGCCGTCGCCACCCACACTTGCCCAATCCAGACAACGTCAATCCGACGAACAGTTCGCGCCCCTGAAACAGCGTCCCATGCAGGCAATTTTTTCCGGCTTCATTGAAAATGAAAACGTATCTGGACCGGCTTGCCGTCCTGGCCGGGTAAATCAAGCACGCCCCCCGCCCTTACAGGCGCCCAGCCAATCGATCCGATCGCGACAGGGTCGAATGCAGCCCGGGATTGTCATTGCGTCCATCTCGCATGCAAGCTCTCCCCGGCGGGCAATTACCGCTTGAACGCTCCGTGAACCGATTGGTCAGAATGATATTTCTAGCTGGTCAATCCGGCGGCGCGTCATTCCGAGACAACGGCGGGCAGCCGGCACCTCACGAACGTCCGACCACTTTCGCGGTCCAACTGGAGCGTTCCACCCAGCGCGCGCACCCGCTCCCGCATGCCGGTGAGCCCCCGGCCGAACACCAGGTCCGGGGTAATGCCGACGCCGTCGTCCGAAACTTCCACCAGGATGTGCTCAAGTTCGCTGGAGGCCTTGACGCCAAGTTCGCTCGCCTTGGCATGCCGAAGCACGTTGGTGACACTTTCCTGGATCACGCGGTAGATGGTCTGCGACACCACACTATCGACGTTGAGGCTAGGCGCGATGTCGGACGTCACCTTCAGTTGCGGCACGTGAGACCGGGCATCCCGAACCAGCGACTGTATGCTGGCATCCAGGCCTAGTTCCTCGATGTGGAGCGGTCGAAGCCGATCCAGAATTTTGCGGTTGGCTTGCTGTAATGCTTCCGCCGAATCGATCACGCGCTGCGCAGAACGGTGCACGGTTTGCTGGCCGCCCGCGGCGGACTCGAGCAGCGCTACCGAATTGGCCCTGATCCCGAACAGGAGTGGTCCCAGTTCATCGTGGAGCTCACGCGCGACGTCCCGCCGTTCGTCGTCCTGCAACGAGACGATTTTCCGCAACAGCCGACGATTGTCCGCCTCCAGCTCCGCCAGCGTGATAGCCAGCGCGTTGACCTCTTCGCAGCTCTTCCTGATCTCTGGAGCACCGGTGCAGTCGATGGTGCTGCCGTAATCGCCCTGACGCAGCCGGGTGAGACCGCTGGCGAGCGCACGAAGCGAAAGCAGCGACGAATTCAACGTAAAATAGGCGATGAGAATCGTCACCACGGTCAAACCAAGGCCGGCCAACGTCAGCGACAGGAAGCTGATCCATTTTTCAAAGACGTCGACCGACATATCCGGCTCAAACAACAGGTCGCCGACCTTTTGCCCCCCAATCAGGACGGGAAACCGCTCGCTGGTTGCTGATGCGCCGATCAGATCGGCAAACCAGCCGGGCGCCCGTCCGGGGCCGCCCGTCCGCACCGGCGAAGGATCCCCCACCCGTTCAAACCGCAAAGTTTCGGCTCCACCCCCCAGCCCCTCGGCAAAAGCGCGGAGCGTTCGTTCGGGCTCGGCCGAATGAACCAGAGTGTTGTTCAGCGCCGCCGCGACGATTCCGGCCGATCGTATTGCCGGCTGGTTTTCCTCGATCAGCTGGTCGACTGCAAAGGAGCGAAGCGCCACCGCACCGACCAACAGAGCGGCGAAAAATATCGACGCCAGGAGCAGGCAGAGCCGAAAAGGAAGCGAAAATGATTTCCACATTTGGATGATTCTAGCTCCCCGGATGCATTAGAACCTTTTCAAATGCCGACAATAGCTTATGTAAGGTTGCGACACCATTCTGGCGACAAGCGTTATTAGAAATTGCAATGAAAATCCTGATCGTCGATGATCACCCCGTGGTTGTTTCTGGCTGCCGTTCGCTGTTCGCATCGGATCCCACGGTCAAAATCGAGGGCGCGACGGACGAAAAGTCCGGTCATCGGGCCTATCTGAGCAAGCGTCCCGATGTCACCATCATTGACATCAATCTGCCAGACCTGTCCGGCTTCGAGTTGATGCGGCGGATTCGAAAGGATGACCCGGACGCCAAGATCATCATGTTCAGCATGAATGACGATCCCGCCTTTGTCGTTCGGGCCGTGGAGCTGGGAGCGCAGGGTTACGTTTCCAAGGGTGACGATCCTCGGGTGCTGGTCAAGGCAATCCGCAGGGTCGCCGCCGGAGAGACCTTCATCACACCGCATCTGGCTGAAACCGTTACCTTTTCAGGCGCGGCAATCCGCGCCAATCCGGCTTCGCAGATGACGCCGCGGGAACTGGAAATCCTGAGATTGCTGGCGCGCGGCGACAAGATCGTCGAGGTCGCGGATGCGCTGGGCATCTCCTACAAGACAGTGGCGAACACAACGTCACTGCTCAAGCAGAAGCTCGGCGCCAAGAGCCACTCGGATCTCATCCGGATTGCCGTCGAGTTGCACCTCAGCTAATCCCCGGACTGGGGAACCGGTTTTCGGTTCGCCGCCTACCGGTGGGAAAAACCGGCAATTCGAGGAACCTATCCACGGGCGTACTGTTGTGTCCCCGATCTTAACCTGGAGGACATTCCATGACTCTCAAGTTGTTGACCACCGTGACATTCGCTGCGGCGCTCGCGCTTCCGATCGCCGCCAATGCCCAGAATGGCGTCGCCGCCGGCGCAACGACGGGCGCAGTGACCGGCGCCGTGGTCGGCGGGCCGGTCGGCGCCGCAGTCGGTGCAGGTGTGGGCGCAATCGCCGGTGGCATCGCCGACGACAGCCGGCCGCGGTTCCGCAGCTACGTTTCGGAGCGGCGTGTTCCGTCCTATCGGTACGAGCGGGATGTCCGCGTCGGTGCCGATCTGCCGTCGAGCGGCGTCACGTATTACGAGGTGCCGCGCGAGTACGGCGTGACCAAGTATCGTTACACGGTAGTGAATGACCGAACCGTTCTGGTTGATCCCGGCACTCACCGGATTGTTCAGGTCATCGAGTAAGACCACATCCGTTGGGGAAAGGGCCGCCTTCAGGGCGGCCCTTTTGCTTGCGCCGTCAACTCCGGCGTTCATTCGAACCTCGGGAAAAGCCAGCAAGACGCGGAACAAAACATCCGAGGTCCCGTTGTCCGCCACCTGCAACAATGGAGGATTCCATGATCAATAAAATGCTCGCGACCGCTTTGCTGACCACCGCTCTGATGACCGGGATGGCATCGGCGCAAAACGCGACCACCAAGGCGGACGCCACCGCGACCACGATGCACAAGGAAGGCGAATGGCGCGCGTCGAAGCTGGTCGGCGTCAACGTCTACAATGAGGGCAACGAGAAGATCGGCGACATCAACGACGTGATTCTCGACAAATCAGGCAAGGCCGAACATGTCATCATCGGAGTCGGCGGCTTTCTTGGCATGGGCGAGCACTATGTCGCGATCGCCTTTGACAAGCTGAAATGGGTGAACGAGCCGGCCCGTACCGCCTCGGCGCCTGCCGCCAACACCGATGCAGCGACCAGAACAACCACCGGCGCGGCGACGACGACTACAACGACCCGCGGTGCAAACGATAACTGGTATCCCGACCACGTCGTTCTCAGCGGCGCGACCAAGGATCAGCTCAAGGCAATGCCGCAATTCAAGTATTGAGGGCACGACTGAATGCACCACCCGCCATATGCTGCGGGTGGTGCATTTTTTTGACTATTCCAAACCAGTGCAACCCGGTGTCAACAGGCCCGCATCAGCGCCAAAATCCATCTGGCGAGGCATCGCGCGCGTTCGCCTGCCGGAAGCCCTGGGCCGGAATTGCCGAGCGCCTCGTGGGCTTCGATCGCCGCGCCGCAGCAGGCTTTGCAACCGCGGCCTTTACCGGTGTGATCGTTGGTGGAGCTGCCGGAGCCATGGCAAAGGTCTCCCGGGGAGCGGCAGCAGTCGCGCTTTCGGCAATGGGGATCGGCGCGCGCAGCGGCGATACGTTGGTGTCGAATACAATCCGCTCCGGCCAGCGCTGATCGGATTTGATTCGCAGAATGGACCTGTCGACTTCGGCGCGCGAAGCAGCCGCGACGCTTGAGTGATGTTGGTCCAGGAAGAGCAGCAACGTTAGGAGCAGACCTCCCACGCAAATGAAATATCGCATGATTGGCATGACTTGCACCGCGACGCGACAAAGGCGGCTTGGGAGCCGCCCTTGTCTGATATTGATCAATGATGATGGTGCCGCCGACGCGACCAGCCGTAATGATGGCCGTGACCGCGCGCCCAGCCGTAATGATGGCCGCGGCCCCTGTGCCCCCAGCCGTGATGGCCGCCGTGACCATGGCCGCCCTTCGCCAACACGACGTCACTATCACCGTGAGACGATGTCATCGGGGCGATCGGTAGCGCGACCGCCGACGATGCCAACCCGATCAGGCCCATTGCGGCCACGGCAATCAGCAAGCGTTTCATGAAAATTCCCTCCTCCAGCGCTTATGCGCGCACGACAACAGCGAGACAGCCTTAATGTTCCAAGTCGGGAAAAAGCTGCATCTGAACGCCGCCCATCATCGCCCGGTGGCCGCGCGAGACGCTATCTTCCGCATTCGGTTTCGCGCATCGATCATTGCTACACCAACTACTCACCCTCGACCGATTGAATCTTAATTCGGGAAAAAGCGGAACATTTGGGGGCCAGCAGAATTGAAATCTGCATACCAAGACCACACTGGGGGCTACCCCGAAGGACTGTCTGGTTCCCGCGATCTTGGCGGGCTTCGCCGTCACTTCCGCGTTCGCGCAGACCGCGTTCTGCACCGAATGAGAAATGTACGATGGTCGACGAGAAGCCGACGACAACGACCACTATCGTCGACAACGGCACCTTCGGGAAGACCGAAGCCGAGACCGGCATGAAGAGTATGAAGCTCTGCACCGAGTGATAAACGCCTTAGAAATGCGAGGACGTTCGTCGAGAGAGGAGATCGAGCCTATGCCAGTCATCCTGCTTTGCGCTTGAATTCCGGCGTTGTTGGTGGGTAGCGGTTACGTCATGGTTCACGTCATTCACTGAGTGTTGACCAAAAGGCCGGGGAGCGGCCTCTTTTTTCTTTGTTTCGAATAGCCACCATTCCTGGTGGAAAGGTTGCGCAGGAGGTTGCGTCATGAAGGATTTTCCCGGGGCTGCATTTCAGCCTGAAGCCATCGAACGGATGGAAATGGCGATGGAAGGAGCGATCGCGGCGTTGCCGGAACCTGTGAGTTCTACTCACGTTCAACACATCGCCGAGAGCATCCTGCGCACCGCCAAGGACGGCGAAGAGGACGTAAAGGTTCTGGAGCGGATGGCATTGCTGGAACTGCAGATCGCACCGCGCGACGGAAATCCCTAGCCCGCGGCGCGGCCCTGACATCGCGCTAGACCAAGGACCCTTCTTGTCCTCGTGCGGGTCAAGATATCATCGGTGGCAAAGTCCCGCGCGCCATGTGAAAATCTCGCTTGGCGGCTGTCGGCCTCAATTGGTGGGCTCCTCGGCGGCGATATTTCGCCGGCTGATCGAGCCCTTGTGGACGGCAACCGCGCGCGTGATTTCAGCGCCCATGAGCACGATCTGCGCCGAATAATACACCCAGATCAAAACCACCACGATTGACGCCGCAGCGCCGAAGGTCGACGACAGAGCCTGCTTGCCGATGTAGAAGCCAATCGCCGACTTGCCGAACTCGAACAACGCGGCGGTAATGACTGCCCCGAGCCAGACGTCATACCAGTCGACCGGCGCGTCGGGCAGCCATTTGAACATCATGGCAAACAGCAGACTGATCACCGAAAAGGAAATCAGCGTGCTGACGAGGTGCAGGATCCACTCCTGGACGTAGGCCGACACCATTTGGGAAAAGGCCGCGACCAGAGCCGTGACCGTCATTGACGTCAGGAGCAGGAAGCCCAACGCCAACACGGCTGCGAATGAGGCGACGTAGGATCGCAGGAATTGCCACATCCCGCCGGCTTCGGATTCCTTTACTTCCCAGACGGTATTCAACGCATCCTTGAGCTGAACCACGACGCCGACCGCCGCGAAAACCAGGGTGCCGATGCCGAGGATGGTCGCGAACAGGCCTTGCCGCGGACGGTCCGCATCAGCGAGCATCGCCTGGACGGCGTTGGCGCCGGTGTCGCCGAGCATTCCCTTGATCGCGCCGGCGACTTGGCCATTGACAGCTTCGCGTCCGAAGAACAACGCGGCGACCGCAATTGCGATGACAATGACCGGGCCGATCGAGAATACCGAATAGTAGGCCAGTGCCGCACCCTGTCGCGAATCCTTATGGCGGGACCAACTGAGGGCCGCCTCCTTCAGAATGATCCACCACCGCATCGTCAGCCGCCTCTGCTATGTCGCGACAAGCCGCCGGACACGACACAGTTCCGGGTCTCTCTAAAAATCAGCCGGCGCGGGCCGACGAAGCGAGCGACCATTTGTCGCCCGCCTCGTCCCGCCGTCGGCAAGGCAAGCCTGCCAAGCCGTCGCGGCACGTCCCAACCGGACTCCTTCGAATTTAAAATGATCGGCGTTTCGGTCGTGGAACCATGCGCCCTATTGGATGTTCAATCTGCAATCTGAGCGTACGCCTTACCTGGGAGAGAAATCGTGACACAGACAGATACGCGTACCTTGCAACAGATCAAGCAAGACACCGAACGCGCGCGCGCCGGTCTGACCGATACCGTCGATCAGCTTCGCAGCACCGTGTCGGATACCGCGAGCGAAATCCGACAGCGGATTTCTCCCGACAACATCAAGGCGGAGGTGAGCGACTACTTTCGCAGCCGTGGCGAGCAACTGATCGACTCCGTCACGACGGCGGCGCGGCGAAATCCGATCCAGGCCGTCGCGGTCGGCGCCAGCCTGGCCTATCCCATGCTGCGCCTGGCACGTTCGATACCGGTACCGATCCTGATGGTTGGCGCGGGCTTGTTCCTTGCCGGATCGAAGACCGGCCAGAATATGACACAAAGGGCTTCTGACGCCGCTGCCGATTTCACCGATCAGGCTGCGCGGCGGGCACGCGATGCCCGAACCGGCTTCGACGAGGCGCTTGCCGCAGCCCGCGATTACGGCGCGGGCAAGGTTTCCGATCTTGCCGACGCCGCGTCCGTTGCGCGGGCTTATGTTTCCGCCGCCCGGGACCAGGGCATCGATACCGCCTCACTACTCGCCGATGGCGCCGCAGCGCGAACCGAGGGGGTGATCGACAGCGCCGCTTCAGCCGGTTCGCGTCTGTCGTCCACAGCGGACGACTTTCGGAGGAGGGCTGCCGCCGCCGGTGAGGCGGTCAGGCAGGCCGCCAATGATGCACAAGACAGAACCGCCGTAGCAGCAAGCTCGATCACGGAGGCCGCGTCCGATTTGGCGGCCCAGGCGGGCACCGCGGCACACGACGCCTACACCAAAAGCGTCGAGAGTGTTCGTGAAACAATGGACAGCGCGCGACAGCGCTCCGCCGAGTTATCGAGTCGCGCCGGCAAGACGCTCATGGACACGCTTCAGGAGCACTCATTGGCCGTTGCCGGCATCGGCCTTCTGATCGGTGGCCTGATTGCCAGTGCCCTGCCCCGATCCAGCCTCGAAGACCAACTGGTCGGCGATACCAGCAGCGGGCTCAAATCCAGCGTTCGCGATGCTGCGTCGCGAGGCGCCGCGGCGGCAAGGGACGCTGCCAATGACGTCTATGATGATGTGGCAAGGCGGGCCGACGCGGAAGGGCTGACGCCCGGCCCTCTGGGCGAGGCCCTGTCGGATCTCGGCGAGCGTGTCCGCAAGGTCGCCGACGCCGCTGTCACCACTGCTTTTGAACCAGATCAACTTCCTTCACAAGAAATCGGAGACATTCGTCATGGCTGAGAGCTACACGCGCACTGACCAGGCGGGATCGCCAGGGGTATCACCCAAATCCGATGCTACCTCCAGTGTGATGGGGCAAGCGGCCTCGATGGCCCAAAGCGCCGTCGACCAGGCCAAGTCGACCGGTCGCGATATCAAGGACCGCGCCGCGGATCTCGCCAGTGCATCGGCGGATACGCTCAAGAACCAGGCCGCTGACCTCGCGGACAAGGCCAAGGACTTCGCCTCGCAGACCGGCGACAAGGTCAAGCAGACGGTCAACGAGCAGAGGGGCGTGGGTGCCGATTATGTCGGCAATCTGGCCGACACAATGCGACGGGCCGCGCGCGAATTCGATGCCGACCTGCCGATCGCGGGAACTTATATCCGCAAGGCAGCGGCCCAGGTCGAGAGCGTTTCCGATGCGGTACGCAATGGAGACTTGGAGGACCTCGTCAAGGGCGCCCAGTCGTTCGCGCGGCGGCAACCGACCGCTTTCCTTGGCCTGTCGGTGCTGGCCGGCTTCGGCGTGGTGCGCTTCCTCAAGAGTTCCGCCGACCCCGCTGACCGGTCATCGGGCCGCAACTTTCAATCGTCGGGCGACGGCCATCGACTTGACGAAGGTCAATCGCGATCCCGTTCGGAATCGTCGACCAATCGGGGCGCTGGATATTCTCACTCCGGCACCGCGTACCGACCGTCCTAACCAGGGATCAAGGCCATGGACTCGACAAAAAGCCGCTCGATCCCGGAGCTTTTCAGCGACGCGCTTGGCCAACTGGCCAAGCTCGTCAGCAACGAATTTGAACTTGCGCGCGCTGAAATGGCCGAGAAGGCGGCCAAGGCGGGACGCGCGGCGGCGTTGATCGCGGCCGGAGCCGTCTTCTTTATCCCAGCACTGGTGATGATCCTGTTCGCGGTCGCAGCCGCTCTGATGCATGCCGGCTTATCCGACCCTGTGGCTTATCTGATCACCGGCGTCGCAGCGGCCGCCGCAGGAGGAATCCTGGTTTGGATCGGAATGAGCCGATTGTCAGGCGATGCGCTTAAACCAAAAGTGACCCTCGAGCAGATCGAACGCGACAAAATGGCAGCCAAGGAGATGGTGCGATGACCGATATCGGAACGAAGAGCGGCGATTTCGCCCGGGACCTCGGCGACGCCGTCAGGCAAAATCCACTGCCCGCCGCCCTGATCGGAATGGGCGTACTGTGGCTGTTCGCCGGCGGAGCGCGCCGGGCGGGGCTGGATCCGCTGCGCGCGGCGAATGACGCCGCAGCGGCCGGTCGTTCGGCGATGAGAGACGGGTTGCAGGCAGCCAGCGCCGGAGCGTCCGATCTCGCCGACAATGTCGGTCAAGCGGTCCGGGCCGCTGGGAGCGGCGCGCGGGATGCGGCCGCATCCGTTGCAGGAGGGCTGCGGGAGAGCGGAGCTGCCGTATTCGAGCGAACGTCCCGCCTCGGCTCGCGGGTGGCGGACTCCGCGACGGAATTCGCACGCTCGGCCCCTGGATCGGCCTCCGACATTCTCGCCGATGCGCGCTCCAATCTCTCGACGATGTTTCGGGAACAGCCGTTATTGCTGGGCGCCGTCGGCCTCGCAATCGGAGCCGGCGTCGCCGCATCGTTTCCCGCAACTGAACTCGAAAGCGAATATCTCGGTGAGACCAGCGATCAGTTGAAAGAGCGCGCCCAGCAACTCGCGTCCGAGCAGGCTGAACGGGCAAAAGAAGCTGCGGAACGGGCTTTTCAAGCCGCGAATGACGAAGCGCGCCGCCAGGGTCTTCATCCGGATGCGCTGAAATCCAGCGCGAGCGAGATCGCCGACAAGCTCAGGAATCTGGCGGGCGCGACAAGCAATAGCGTAAAGGCGCGCCTCAGCCAAAACTGATCCGCGACCTGCTCGCATACGTGAAGGGCGCTTGCGGTGCGGGGGCATGAGCGGACGGAATGACGCCGGACGCGGCGCGTCGAGCCAGGAGCACCGGCGCTAATTCTAAGATATCGTTAGATTTCCATGGCACATAGTTAATATTATACCGTTTTTCGCGCGTTTCCGGGCCGGCGACCTGCTCCGAAGCCCTCACGGCCGCTTGATTTTTTCCGCGTGCCCCGCTCAAATATGGCAGGGTGAGGCATCATGCAGTGGAAAGCAGATCTCGAAAGTCTTTTCGCGCAGACCAAGGCGATGATCCGGTCTGCAAATCACAAAAGTATCGGTACGGCCCCGCTGTCGGACGTGGTGCCGCCTGACGTGTTGCCGCCCGACGCTGTGATCTCCGCGGTTTCGTCACCTACGATGCCGCCGGCAATCGGTTCTCTCAAGGAGGTTTCGACCTCGCAAATGACCTGGCGCTCGCCTGCCCGCGAGGAAATCACCCAGCGCGTTGCCGGCTTCAAGGCGCACCAGGAAAAGATGCGGCGCGAGCGTGAGGATTATTACCGGGAGACGATCGCAAAGACCCGCGCCCTACTTCGGGACGACGGCAAGGCGAACCCGGCGGCGCCGGCGCTCAATCCCGCTTCAACCAGGCCGAACTAGTTCATCCGACTTGCACGCCGGCCGTCATGTTGAAGGCTGCCTGCCTCATTTCGCCACGGCCTCCTTCGCCATCAACGCGACCGTTCGTGGACAACCACCTTGTGATCGGTCGACTTTGACCGACGGCACACAAAATCCGTTCATGCCGCAAACTCGCGAAACACCGCGGCCTGGTCGATGAGCGAACCGAACCTTGGATGGACCAGTTCAAGCGTAAAGACGAACTCGCCCTCGCCGAGGTCGGTGTGCCCGACGGTCAGGATTCCCGGCGTTATCCAATCCGGCAACCGGAAGCATCGACGCCCGATCCTGAAGAAATAACCAGCGCTTCGAAACCGGAGCGACCGATCCTCGACAAGGATGTTGAGCCCCACGCTGATGCCGAAGCCGATATATTCCTCGAGGCCGGTCGGACCGGAGAACCGCTTTGAGGAATGAATGACCTGGGGAAAGCTCTGCCGGCGTGAGCAGATCCGGGTCCATATCTGCCCGCCGGTCGCCATCTCTTCGGTCACCGTCACGATGAACGGGACGTCGATATCGCGGCCGACCGGCAATGGTCCTCCGATCAATAGCGCGGCACGGGCCAGAACCAAGCCGAGGCGGCTGAACCAGGCCTTGACCATGGTGCCGACGTAGACCGTGGTCTGGCCATCGGCGAGCCGCTTGGAGAAGCGCCTGCGGGTGCAGATCGGCAGTCGCTGCCAGTCATCGTCCGATAGTAGTGACCGGAATCGCAAATCGCCGAGGGCGTGATCCGGGATGTCGCCTGCTGAGCGGTCGGTTACACGTTGCGGCAGGTATTCCGGCTTGGTCAGCGTTGCCATGGCACGCCTCGATACGATACGCGCTGCTCCGTAGTTACTTCGATGGTCCCGACGGCAGCAGGCTGACGATTCTGGTGCCGAGCCGCATCAAGGCGATCAACTTGGGCCGCGGGACCTTCAGCATCTGGGTAAACCAGCCATCAACCGTCTCGGTAAATAGCAGCATTTCCTTCAGGCGTTTGCTTGCGAGCGGGCTGATCTTCGGATCGTCGGCGGCATCCGCGACGCAGGCTCGCAGTGCCTCGATCGCGGGATCGATCTCGCGCTGTTTGCGGCCCGCCGCGATGCGCGCGGCGACCTCCCAGATATCGGTCTCGGCTTCGAAATGATCGCGGCGGTCACCCAGGATCGGCACCCGCCGGATCAAATTCCAGCTCAGCAATTCCTTGATCGAATTGGAGACGTTGGAACGCGCCATGCCGAGTTGCTCGGCAATGTCCTCGGCCGTCAGCGGTTCCTCGGAGAGGTACAGCAGGCCGTGGATCTGGCTGACCGAACGATTGACCCCCCATTCGTCACCCATGTCGCCCCATTGCAGGACGAAGCGTTCGATGGCGGGCGCAAGCTTCTTGACTGTTGTTTCTGTCATAACAGAATTATCAGACGAAAATGACTGAATGTCAAGGAAGAGGCGGCCCGAACCGATAAAATTTGACGGAATCACTACCCGGTTATTCCGGAGACTTAGTTTACACAACTTTAGATTTTAGATGTGCAAGTTGCGCCTCGTGGATCTACGGGGTCCACAGATCGCAACGGGAGGTCCAATTGAAGCGTCGTTTGTCTGAATTCTGGTCCGATGAGTCGGGGGCAACTGCCATCGAATACGGCCTGATCGCGGCGGGCATCTCGCTCGCGATCATCGCCATCGTAAACACGCTCGGCGGCACCGTGAACGACAAGTTCACATCGATCAACACGTCGCTGAAGTAGTTCAACGGCGCGTTGAAGAAGCATCAACGTCTCATTGAAGCTAGCCGACGGTGGCAGTCGGACTCACGGGCCCCGGCGGCGTCGGGGCCTGTGGCGTTTCGAGCTACGCCGCCAGCGAGGTGTCCGCCGCGACGCCCAGCATCAGGTTCAGGTTCTGGACCGCGGCACCCGATGCGCCCTTGCCGAGATTGTCATAGACCGCGATCAGCACCGCCTGGGCGGACTTGTCGTTGGCAACGACGTGCAACCGCATGCGGTTGGTGTCGTTGTAGATTTCCGGATCGAGCTCCGACACATCGCCGAGCGGCGCGACCTCGACGAAGCCGCCGGACAGCCCGGCATAATAATCAGCGATGGCGGCATGCAGCTCGGCACCGGTCGCAATCCTGCCGAACGTTCGCATTTGCAGCGGCACCGTGACGATCATCCCCTGGCGGAAATTACCGACCGCGGGAGTGAACAGCGGCGTGTTGCCGAGCCCGGCAAAGCGCTGCAATTCAGGCAGATGCTTGTGCTGCAGGGTGAGTCCATACGGCAAATACTCAATGGCGCTCTCGCCCTTGGCTTCATAATCCTCGATCATGGTGCGGCCGCCGCCGGAATAGCCGGAGATGCCGTGCACGGTCAGCGGGTAATCCGACGGGACGAGCCCGGCATCGACCAGCGGTCGCAGCGTCGCGATGGCACCCTGCGGCCAGCAGCCGGGATTGGAGACACGCTTCGCGCCGGCGATGTTGTCCGCCTGGCCGCGCTCCATCTCGGCAAAGCCATAGGTCCAGCCGTCGCTGACGCGATGCGCCGAGGAGGCGTCGATGACGCGGGTGCTGTCGTTCTCGATCAGGCTGACGCTCTCTTTTGCCGCGTCGTCGGGCAGGCACAGGATCGCGATATCCGCCGTATTGAGTAGACGCTTGCGCTCCGCCTTGTCTTTGCGCTTGTCAGGCGCGATCGAGATGAGCTCGAAATCGCGCCGCCCGGCCAGCCGGTCGCGGATCTGCAAGCCGGTGGTTCCGACTTCGCCGTCGATGAAAATCTTCGCGACCATCTGCTCGCTTCCATGCCAGGGATTGTGGGCGAGGCGACATATAAAGGCTGGGCGGCCCGGTCGCAATCCCGCCAATGACAGGCGCGGCCACACCGACGTTTTACACAAATGTCACGTTGTCAGTGCAGCAACCTGTACTGCATGATGTAGACGGCAGCTCCGGCGAGATAGCCAAGCAGCGCCAGGCCGCCGATCTTGCGCATGTACCAGATGAACTGGATCTTCTCCAATCCCATCGCCGCCACGCCCGCCGCCGAGCCGATAATCAGGATCGATCCACCCGTGCCGGCGCAATACGCGATGAACTCCCAGAGGAAGCTGTCGGCCGGATACTGGCTGAGGCTGTACATCCCCATTGAAGCCGCGACCAGCGGCACGTTATCGACCACGGCGCTGATCAGGCCGAGGATGATCACGATCACATCCTGACGGCCGACGACGCGGTCCAGCCATCCGGCAAGGCCGGAGAGAATTCCGGTGTGCTCCAGCGCCGCGACCGCCAGCAGGATGCCGAGGAAGAAAACCAGCGACGTGACGTCGATCCGGGTCAGGGCGTGCGCGACAGTGAGGCGGCCTTTTGTCTCCGGTTGTTTGTCGCGATGAACGAGCTCGCCGGCCAGCCAAAGAATTCCAAGGCCAAACAGGATGCCCATGAACGGCGGCAGATGGGTCACCGCCTTGAACGCCGGCACCAGGATCAGAACGCCTAAACCCATGCCGAACATCAGGTTGCGCTCGAACACCGACGTCACGGACCTGCCGTCGTCACGGCCGTTGCGTCCCAATGTGAAGGTGCGGCCGCGCAGCTGATAGCTCACCAGCAGCAGAGGAGCGACAAGATTGACCGCTGCGGCGAGGAAAACGCCCTTGACGATGGCCAGCGGCGTGACCTGGCCACCGATCCACAACATGGTGGTCGTCACGTCTCCGATCGGCGAAAAGGCACCACCGGCGTTGGCCGCGATGACGATCATCGACGCGAACAGCAGCCGGTCGTCGTGCTCATCCAGCAGCTTCTTGACCAGCGACACCATGACGATCGCGGTGGTGAGGTTGTCCAGCACCGCGCTGAGAAAAAACGTCACCAGGCTGATCAGCCACATCAAGGTGGTCAGCTTCTTGGTGCGTATCTGGGAGGTGATGACTTCAAAGCCGTCGTGAGCGTCGATCACCTCGACGATGGTCATGGCGCCCAGCAGGAAGAAGATGATCTGCGCGGTGGAGGCAACCGACTCGTCCAGCTTGTGGGCGACGACGCCGTGGTCGCCGCTCATCACCGCATACACGGTCCAGAGCAGCCCCGCGCCCAACAGGGCCGACGCCGACTTGTTGATCCCGATCGGGTGTTCAAGCGCGATAGCGGCGTAGGAAATAACGAAAATCGCGGCGAGCGCGCTCAGCATGGGGCCTCCCCGGTTGGCTTTCAGGATCAATAGCCACGTTTTTCGTTGCCGCGCCACTGCCTGGCGACGCGCCCGCGACCATCATGCACCAGCCAAGCGTTCCTCCGGGACAATGACCTGATTTTACGATTTCGGCCGACGTCCTGCTATTTGGCCTCGTCTTCAGATCAGCAGGGCACCAAAATTCCGCGCCGCGTCCATTTCGGCGACGCGCCGTCCCGCCGGCCGCGCCGCCTCGCCGCCGTCACGCAGCATCAAGCGGCCCTCACCCGGCCGTCCGTGACAGGCCTCGCCGTCGACCAGCACCCGGCCGCGCAGCAGCACGGTGTCGGGCCAACCGGTAACGGTCCGCCCGGCATAGGGAGTGAAGCCGGCCCGGTCCTGCATCATCGCATCCGACAGCGTGACAACCCGCGCCGGATTCCAGATCGCGATATCGGCGTCGTTGCCGACGGCGATCGAACCTTTGTTCGGCAGGTTGTAGATCCGTGCCGGCGCGGTGGAGGTCAGCTCGACGAATTTCGACAGTCCGAGCCTGCCATTCGAGACCATGGCATCGAACAGCAGCGGTAGCCGGGTCTGTAGCCCGGGCAGACCGTTGGCGATCTGCTTGAAGGACGGATCGGGTCCGGCGAGAAGCTTGCCGGTTTCATCGAAGCGATACGGCGCATGATCCGACGAGATCAGTTGCAGGTCGCCAAGTTCGAGCGCGCGCCACAGCGCCTCCTGGTCCGGCGCGGTACCGGTCGGCGGACTGCACATCCAATTGGCGCCTTCGA
>Ga0102590_1002153_pt1 | contig 24745 bp, 28 predicted proteins | sample AraplaMF_Col_mMF_FD_76859 | JGI IMG/M metagenome (GOLD analysis project Ga0102590, IMG submission 76859) | Arabidopsis root microbial communities from the University of North Carolina, USA - plate scrape MF_Col_mMF | ecosystem: Host-associated > Plants > Roots > Endosphere | place: USA... | reverse complement strand
GCCTGATGGATGGCCTGACCACCGTTCGGGACGGCCTTCGGGCAATGAAGTGCTACCCCGACAGTCTATTTAGCAAATGGGCCGACATCATCGACCAAGCCATCGCGGCCAAGAGGGGTGGGTGATGATTGAGCGCCCTATCCTCTTCGCCACACCCATGGTCCGCGCGATCCTCGACGGCCGCAAGACACAGACACGGCGGATCGTCAAAGGCGTCCGTCGCGACAACTGCCTGAGCCTGAAGAAGCCGACCAAGACCCGCGTCGGCATCGTCACCCATGTCCTCGATGCACCAGAGCGCGGCTTGTGCCCCTACGGCAAGCCAGGCGATCGCCTGTGGGTACGCGAAACGTTCGTCACCGGGTGGCCTTGCGGCGGCGACGGCACGCCCATGCAGTTCGACGAGGACGGAAAGGAACTGCCACCGAAGGTGTGGTATCGCGCATCGCAACCCGGCCTCCATTGGGTCGATGGCGACGGCGACCTAACCGACCATGTCCCATGGAAGCCATCCATCCACATGCCCCGCTGGGCCAGCCGCATCACCCTGGAGGTGACCGGCGTGCGCGTGGAGCGGCTGCAGGACATCAGCGAGGCCGATGCGCGAGCTGAGGGCGTTGCGCCCACGGGCTACATGGCGACGAAGGGCGCCGAGCACATCGCCGGCTTTCGACTGTTGTGGGAGCAGATCAACGGCGCCGGCAGCTGGGTCGCCAATCCCTGGGTTTGGGTGGTGGAGTTCAAGCGCGTGGAGCAGCCATGCACCTGATGACGCCCCAGCAGTGGTCGGAGAAGTATTTCGACGAGAGCAGCCGGCCGGCGGAGGTCACGCTACGGCGCTGGTTGACGGACGGTAAGATCCCGGGCCGGAAGATCGGCGGCTCCTGGTTCGTGGACGATGATGCCTGGCGCGCCGATGGCGACGACTTGGTGCAGCGGGTTCTGGAAGGGAGGTAAGGTCCAATGATGGGACGAGTTCGCACGAAGGCCCGGGCCGGGTGGCCGCCCAACCTGTATCCCAACCGGGACGGCTTCAAGTACCGGCACCCAGGCACCAAGAAAGAGACCTGGATGGGCAGGGACAAGGCGCGGGCGTTCGAGGCGGCGCGCAAGTTGAACGCATTGTTGGCCAAGGGCAACGACCTGGTCGATCGCGTGGTGGCCAAGGGCGAGACGGTCGCCGACGCCATCAGGGTATTCCGCGCCGAGGATATGCCCGGCCGCACCTGGGCGGTGTCGACGGCCTCGGTCTATGAGAGCGTGCTGGCCCGCATCGAGAAGGGGATCGGCGAAAGGGAGGTCGCGACCTTTACCGTGCGCGACTGCGCCGACTTCATCCGGGATGTCACCGATTCGCCGCGGTCGCGCCAGCAGTTCCGGCTGGTGCTGTCGTGGGTCTTCGCCTGCGCGGTCGAGGACGGCTGGATCGAATCCAACCCGGCGCTACAGACCCGCAAGGCGGTCCATAAGCGGAAGCGCCAGCGTCTGGTCTGGGAGGTCTACGAGGCGATCTGGGCGAAGGCCGAGGCGTGGCTTCAGAATGCGATGGACACCAGCCTAATCACCCTGCTGCGGCGCGAGGATGTCGTCACGGTTCGCTTCACTGACATCCACGAAGGCGCGCTGTGGGTCGTGCCCAGCAAGACCGAGGGCACCACCGGAGTCCGGATGAAGATCAAGCTGAGCCCTACCCTGGAGGCGATCGTGGCGCGGTGCCGGGACAACGTGGTGTCACCCTTCCTGATTCACCGGCTACCGGAGCGCGCGCGCGCCAAAGAGAACCGGGCCAAGGAGCGCCAACACCACACCCAGGTCTTGCCGGAACAGCTGACCCGAGCCTTCGCCGATGCGCGCGACGCCGCGGCCAAGGAGCGGACGGATATCGACGCAGACAGTCCGCCGACCTTCCACGAGATCCGCAGCCTGGGCGCCGCGCTGCTGCGCGAGGCCGGCTGGTCGAAGAAGCAGGTGCAGGAGTTGCTCACGCATACCGACGAGGCGATGACCGACCTCTATCTAGGCGGCCACGATGTGCCGTGGACCGATGTCGAAGTGGGTTTGTCGCTCAAAAGATAGGGTGAGAATAGGGTGGCAATAGGGTGGAAAGCTTGATGCAAGCAATTCCACCGACGCACCAGATTGATTTTCTTGCCGTATTGGTCGGGGCGGCCGGATTCGAACCGACGACCCTTTGCCCCCCAGGCAAATGCGCTACCAGGCTGCGCTACGCCCCGACGCTACGGCAAGTGGGCAAGTCTAGCAGCTAGGCCGGGACTTGCGAAAGCTTGGAAGCCCGCCTGCTCAGCGGCGCAGCAGGCTCAGCACTTCTTCCAGCTCCATGCGCACCTGGCGCACGATCTGGTGCGAAATGCTCGATTCCATGCGCGCCTGCGGGCCTTCCAGCCGGGCGCGGGCGCCGGTGATGGTGAAGCCTTCGTCGTACAGCAGGGCGCGGATCTGCCGGATCATCAGCACGTCGTGGCGCTGGTAGTAGCGGCGGTTGCCGCGACGCTTGACCGGATTGAGCGCAGGAAACTCCTGCTCCCAGTAGCGCAGCACATGAGGCTTCACGCCGCACAGCTCGCTGACCTCACCGATGGTGAAGTAGCGCTTGGCCGGGATGGCCGGGAGCTCGGTGTTATTCCCTTGGTCCAGCATAGCTCTCCACTCTCACCTTGAGTTTCTGCCCCGGCCGGAACGTCACCACGCGCCGGGCGGAGATCGGGATCTCCTCGCCGGTCTTCGGGTTACGCCCTGGACGCTGGTTCTTCTGCCGCAGGTCGAAGTTGCCGAAACCCGACAGCTTCACCTGCTCGCCCTTTTCCAGCGCCTCGCGGACCACCTCGAAATAGGCGTCCACGAATTCTTTCGCCTCGCGCTTGTTGAGGCCCACCTCGAGAAAGAGGCGCTCGGCCATCTCCGCCTTGGTCAGCGCCATGTCATCCTCGCCATCTTGCCTTGCATGAAGTCTCCAACGCAGCCATCGCTTCGCGCACGAAGCGGTCCGCGTCGTCGTCAGTAAGCGTGCGTGAAGCGTCCTGCAAAATCAAGCCCATAGCGAGACTCTTTCGGCCAGTCTCGACGCCTTTGCCGGCGTAGCGGTCGAACAGCCGAAGCTCGATCAGCGGCCCGCCGAGGGCCGTGCGGACGGTCTGCTCGACCTGCGCCCAGCTCACTTCCTCGGGCAGGTCCACCGCGATATCGCGGCGCACCGAAGGGAAGCGCGGCACGGCAGTGGCCTTGGGCAGGCGACGGGCGAGCAGCGGTTCCAGGGCCAGTTCCAGCACGTGCACATCCGGCCCCAGGTCCAGCGCCTTGGCCAGCTGGGGGTGCAGCGCGCCGAGGTAGCCCACGGTGTGGCCGTCGCGTGCGACGCGCGCGCCGCGGCCCGGATGCAGCCAGCCCGGCAGGCCGTCGGCATGCACCGACCAGCGCTGCGGCTCGCCGCCCCAGGCGACGATCGCGTCGAGCTCGCCCTTGAGGTCATGGAAATCCAGCGGCCGGCCGGCCTCGCCCCACTGTTCCGCGCGGGCGGAACCGCAGGCGGCGATGGCCAGGCTGGGCGTCTCCAGCGGCGGATCGCCGGCGGCGAACACCCGCGCCACTTCGAACAGCCGCACGCGCTCCTGCTGGCGCGCGCGGTTGTGGCGCAGCGCCTCGATCAGGCCCGGCAGCAGCGACGGACGCATCACCGCCAGGTCGGCCGACAGCGGATTGGCCAGCGGCACCAGGCCGTCGACGAAACCCCAGCGCGCCAGCAGCTCGGCCGACAGGAAGGACAGGTTCACCGCCTCGTAGTAGCCGCGCGAGGCGAGCTGCTCGCGCAGCGCCAGCTCGGGCACCCGCGCCTCGGCCTCGGTGGCCAGGCGCAGCGCGCCGGAGGGCGTATGCGTGGGCACGTGGTCGTAGCCGTAGATGCGCGCCACTTCCTCGACCAGGTCCTCTTCGCGCTCGATGTCGAAGCGGCTGGTCGGCGCGGTGATGCGCCAGCCGTCGGCGATCGATTCGACCTGCATGCCGAGCGCGCTGAAGATGCGCGCCACTTCCGCGTCGGCGACTTCCAGGCCGAGCACGCGCTTCAGGCGCGTGCGGCGCAGCACCACCGGCACCGGCTTGGGCAGGTCGGCCGGGTTTTCGGCGGCCAGCACGGGACCGGCCTTGCCGCCGGCGATAGCCAGCAGCAGCTCCGTCGCGCGCTCCAAGGCACGGCGCGGCAGCTCCGGATCGACGCCACGTTCGAAGCGGTGCGAGGCATCGGTATGCATGCCCAGCTTGCGCGCGCGGCCCATGATCGCCGCCGGCGCGAAATGCGCGGATTCCAGGAAGATGCGGCGCGCGGCGTCGGTCACGCGCGAGTCGTAGCCGCCCATCACGCCGGCCACGGCCAGCGCCTTGTGCTCGTCGGCGATCACCAGGAAGCCGGGATCGAGCCTGGCCTGCGAACCGTCGAACAGCTTCAGCGTCTCGCCCGCGCGCGCATGGCGCACCACGATGTCGCCTTCGAGCTGGTCGTCGTCGAAGGCGTGCAGCGGCTGGCCCAGTTCCAGCATCACGTAGTTGGTGACGTCGACGATCGCGCTGATCGGACGCAGGCCGGCGCGGCGCAGGCGCTCGGCCAGCCACAGCGGCGTGCGCGCCTGCGGGTCGACGCCGTCGATGATGCGGCCCAGGTAGCGCGGCGCGTCGGCGCCGGCTTCGAGGCGGATGCCGCGGCGCGCGTCGACGCCGACCGGCGCTTCGGCCAGCGCGGGCATGCGCACATGGCTGCCGAACAGCGCGGCGACGTCATGGGCGAGGCCGACCAGGCCCAGGCAGTCCGGGCGATTCGGGGTGAGCTTCAGCTCGATGCTGGCGTCGGGAAGGCCGAGGTAGGCGGCCAGCGGCTGGCCGACCGGCGCATCGGCCGGCAGTTCGAGCAGGCCGGAGGCGTCGGCATCGATGCCCAGCTCCTTGGCCGAGCACAGCATGCCGGACGATTCCACCCCGCGCAGCCTGGCCGCCTTGATCTGGATGCCGCCAGGCAGCTCGGCGCCCACGGTGGCCAGCGGCACCTTGATGCCGACGCGGGCATTCGGCGCGCCGCACACGATCTGCAGCGGCTCGCCCTGCCCCGCGTCGACGCGGCAGACCTGGAGGCGGTCGGCTTCCGGGTGTTTCTCGGCGCCGACGATCTCGGCCACCACCACGCCGGCGAGCTGCTCGCCCAGCGGGGTCAGCTCTTCCACTTCCAGCCCGGCCATGGTCAGCGCGTGGGCCAGGGCGGCGCGGTCGGCCTTGATGTCGACCAGTTCGCGCAGCCAGTTCTCGGAGAATTTCATGGGTTTTGATCCGGGAATAGGGAATGGAGAATAGGGAATAGGAAAAGCGCGTTATGGCAACAGGGAGGGCTGGACTCGGGACTCGAAGCGCGAAAGAGCCAGCTCTTCCTATTCTCGATTCCCCATTCCCTATTCCCGTTCCTCAGGCAAATTGCCTGAGGAAACGCAGATCGTTCTCGAAGAACGCGCGCAGGTCGGACACGCCGTAGCGCAGCATGGCGAAACGCTCCACGCCCAGGCCGAAGGCGAAGCCGGTGTAGCGCTCCGGATCGATGCCGCAGTTCTTCAGCACGTTCGGATGGACCATGCCGCAGCCGAGCACCTCCAGCCAGCGCGTGGAGCCGTCTTCCGCGTCCCAGCGGATGTCCACTTCGGCCGAGGGTTCGGTGAAGGGGAAGTAGCTGGGGCGGAAGCGCATCTCGAAATCGCGCTCGAAGAAGGCGCGGATGAATTCGGCCAGGGTGCCCTTGAGGTCGGCGAAGCTGGAGGTCTCGTCGACCAGCAGGCCTTCGATCTGGTGGAACATCGGCGAATGGGTCTGGTCCGAATCGCTGCGATAGACCTTGCCCGGCGCGATGATGCGGATCGGCGGCTGCCGGCCCTGCATCGAGCGGATCTGCACCGGCGAGGTATGCGTGCGCAGCAGGCGCCCGTCGCCGAAGTAGAAGGTGTCGTGCATGGCACGCGCCGGATGGTGCGGCGGGAAGTTCAGCGCCTCGAAGTTGTGCCAGTCGTCCTCGATCTCCGGGCCGTCGGCGCGCTGGTAGCCCAGGCGGCCGAAGATCGCCGAGATGCGCTCCAGCGCCCGCGTGATCGGATGGACGCCGCCGCGCTCGCCGTCGCGGCCCGGCAGCGTGATGTCGAGCTTCTCGGAGGCCAGGCGGCGATCGAGCTCGGCCTGCTCCAGCAGTTGCTTGCGCGCGGCCAGGGCGTCGGCGAGACGCTCCTTGATCCGGTTGACCTCGGCGCCGCGCGCCTTCTTCTCTTCCGGCGGGAGCGCACCGAGCGTCTTCAACGCGGCGGTGACGATGCCGCTCTTGCCGAGCAGGCCGACGCGCAGCGCGTCGAGCGCATCGAGCGTGTCGGCTGCGGCGATCTCGGCCAGGGCTTGCGCGGCCCGGGTGTCCAGGTCGTCCATCGGTGCGGTTCCTGTGGTTTTTGGCAGGGAATCGGGAATAGGGAGTTGAGAATAGGAAAAGCGGTCAGTCACGAATTGCGAGTGCTGCTTCCGCACTTCCTGTTCCCTGCCCCCTATCCCCCATTCCCGAGTCATCCGACCCAAAACAAAAACGGGGAGAAGGCTTGAGGCCCTCTCCCCGCTTGATTCACATCATTTCGTCAGTGTTTGACGATCAAGCGGCCAGGCTGGCCTTCGCCTTTTCAGCGATGGCGCCAAAAGCCTTGATGTCGTGCACGGCGATGTCCGCCAGGACCTTGCGGTCGACGGTGATGCCGGCCTTGCTCAGGCCATTGATCAGGCGGCTGTAGGACAGGCCGAACTGACGGGCGGCAGCATTGATACGCACGATCCACAGGGCGCGGAACTGGCGCTTCTTCTGCTTGCGGCCGATATAGGCGTACTGGCCGGCCTTGATGACGGCCTGGTTAGCTACGCGGAAGACCTTGCGACGGGCGTTGTAGTAGCCCTTCGCGCGGCCGATGATCTTCTTGTGACGACGACGGGCGGTAACGCCACGCTTTACACGAGCCATGGTTCAGTCCTCCGCCTTAGACGTACGGCAACATGCGAGCGACGGCCTTCGTGTCGCAAGCTTTGACGTGATTGGTGGCGCGCAGGTTGCGCTTACGCTTGGTCGACTTCTTGGTCAGGATGTGCGACTTGAAGGCGTGACCGGCCTTGAACTTGCCGGAAGCGGTCTTGCGAAAACGCTTCGCCGCCGCCCGGTTGGTCTTGATCTTGGGCATGGGTTGCTCCGTATCTCGGTTTCTGACTGATCTGGCGGCGGCCCTGGAGCCGCGCTTTCCGTCCTGCCACGATCGGTTCACGACCCGTCCTGGTGGGTCGAACCGGCGATTGTACGGGGATCGGGGGCGGTTTGCCAGTGGTGCGGTGCGGCGGGCTCCAGGCCCGGCCAGGTCCCGGAAACGCCAACGGCGGCCCAAGGGCCGCCATTGCGGGATACCGGCCCGGATTACTTCTTCTTCGGGCCGATCATCATGACCATCTGGCGGCCTTCCAGGCGGGGGAAGGACTCCACCACGCCGTTCTCGCCGACGTCTTCCTGGATCTTCCTGGCCAGGTTCTGGCCCAGATCCTGGTGCGACATCTCGCGGCCGCGGAAGCGGATGGTGACCTTGACCTTGTCGCCCTCTTCCAGGAAGCGAAGCATGTTGCGCAGCTTGATCTGGTAGTCGCCCACGTCCGTGACCGGACGGAACTTCACTTCCTTGATCTCGACCTGCTTCTGCTTCTTCTTGGCCGCCTGGGCCTTCTTCTGGGCTTCGAACTTGAACTTGCCGTAATCCATGATGCGGCAGACCGGCGGATCGCCGTTCGGCTGGATCTCGACCAGGTCCATCCCGGCTTCTTCGGCCAGGCGCAGGGCCTCGTCGCGCGTGAGGATGCCCAGCTGTTCAGAATCCGCACCGATCACGCGTACGCGCGGGACGCGGATCTCATGGTTGCGGCGATTACCCTTGTTGTCGGTGGTAGCGATACCACTATCCTCCAGAAGAATTAACGAGTTGGCCGGACGGGCGCTCAGCGCCGCGTTTCGGCCTCCAGGCGCTCGATGAAGGCGGCCAGCGGCATGCTGCCCAGGTCTTCACCGGCACGGGTACGCACGGAAACGGCCCCAGCTTCCTTCTCACGGTCACCGACCACGAGCAGGTACGGGACCTTTTGCAACGTATGTTCGCGGATTTTATAGCCGACCTTTTCGTTGCGCAAATCCGCCTTGACTCTGAAACCTTTGCCGACAAGGGCTTGCGTGACCTCGCGCACGTAGTCGGCCTGGGCGTCGGTGATGCTGAAGACCTGGGCCTGGACCGGGGCCAGCCAGGCCGGCAGGTGCCCGGCGTGGTGCTCGATCAGGATGCCGATGAAGCGCTCCATCGAGCCCACGATGGCCCGGTGCAGCATCACCGGATGGCGGCGCTGGCTGTGCTCGTCCACGTACTCGGCGCCCAGGCGCTCGGGCATCATGAAATCCACCTGCATGGTGCCGACCTGCCAGCCGCGGCCGATCGAGTCCTTCATGTGGTACTCGATCTTGGGGCCGTAGAAGGCACCCTCGCCCGGCAGCTCCTGCCATTCCACCCCGGCCGAGCGCAGGGCCGCGCGCAGCGCGTCCTCGGCACGGTCCCACACGGCGTCGCTGCCGATGCGCTTGTCCGGGCGCAGCGCGATCTTGAGCGCGATGTCCTCGAAACCGAAGTCCCCGTACACCTTCATCGCCTGCTGGTGGAAGGCCGTGACCTCGGATTCGATCTGCTCTTCCGTGCAGAAGATGTGACCGTCGTCCTGGGTGAAGGCGCGCACGCGCATGATCCCGTGCAGCGCGCCGGACGGCTCGTTGCGGTGGCAGCCGCCGAATTCGCCGTAGCGCACCGGCAGGTCGCGGTAGCTGTGCAGGCTGGTGTTGAAGATCTGCACGTGGCCGGGGCAGTTCATCGGCTTGAGCGCGTAGGTGCGCTTCTCCGACTCGGTGAAGAACATGTTTTCCTGGTAGTTGTCCCAGTGGCCGGACTTCTTCCACAGGCTCACGTCCATGATCTGCGGGCCGCGCACTTCCTGGTAGCCGCTGGAGCGGTACACGCCGCGCACATACTGCTCCACCGCCTGCCAGATGGCCCAGCCGTTCGGATGCCAGAACACCATGCCCGGCGCTTCTTCCTGCTGGTGGAACAGGTCCAGCGCCTTGCCGATCTTGCGGTGGTCGCGCTTTTCGGCCTCTTCCAGCTGGTGCAGGTAGGCCTTGAGGTCCTTGTCGTTGAGCCAGGCCGTGCCGTACACGCGCGTCAGCATCGCGTTGTTGGAATCGCCGCGCCAATACGCGCCGGCTACCTTCATCAGCTTGAACGCGCGCAGCTTGCCGGTGTTGGGCACGTGCGGGCCGCGGCACAGGTCGGTGAATTCGCCCTGCGTGTACAGCGAGAGCTCTTCATTGGCCGGAATGCTTTCGATGATCTCGGCCTTGTACTCCTCGCCGATGCCGCGGAAAAACGACACCGCGTCGTCGCGCGACTTCACGCTGCGCGTCACCGGCAGCGCTTCCTGCACGATCTTGTGCATTTCCTCTTCGATCCTGGCCAGGTCGTCCGGCGTGAAGGGACGCTCGTAGGCGAAGTCGTAATAGAAGCCGTTGTCGATCACCGGGCCGATGGTGACCTGCGCGCCGGGATACAGGCGCTGCACGGCCTGGGCCAGCAGGTGCGCGGTGGAATGGCGCAGGATCTCCAGCGCCTCGGGGCTCTTCTCGGTGACGATCTCGAGGCTGGCGTCCTGCGCGATGGGATAGCTGGCGTCGACCAGCTTGCCGTCCACCTTGCCGGCCAGGGTGGCCTTGGCCAGGCCGGCGCCGATGGAGGCGGCCACGTCCTGCACCGTGACGGGATGGTCGAAGGGGCGCTTGCTGCCGTCGGGTAGCGTGATCTGGATCATGGGGAATGATGCTCTGGGTAACAAAAAAAGGCGCCTAGCGCCTTTTTGCGGAATCACAAGGCGTGGCGGAATCAGCGTTGGCGCTTGGTAGTCGTCATGTCGCACGCTCGGCCGGCGCTTTGGACGCGGGCCACCTTGGTTCCGATCGATAGGAAGTAGAGAACGCTACTTTAGCGCCGCTCCGGCGTCAATTCGGCGGGTGTCCGAAACGCCGCTGCCGATAGAATTCGCCGCATCCACTCCGAGTACAGCCCCATGCGCATCCTGGTCACCGGCACCGCCGGCTTCGTCGGCTCCGCCCTCGCCGAGCGCCTGCTCGCCCGCGGCGACGAGGTCCATGGCATCGACAACCACAACGACTACTACGACCCGGCGCTGAAGGAAGCCCGCCTGGCACGGTTCGCCGGGCACCCCCGCTACACGCACCAGCGTGCCGACCTGGCCGACGGCGAGGCAATCGAACAGGCTTTCGCCAGCTTCCAGCCCCAGCGCGTGGTCAACCTGGCCGCCCAGGCCGGCGTGCGCTATTCGCTGAAGAACCCGCAGTCCTACGTGCGCAGCAACCTGGTCGGCTTCACCCATATCCTGGAAGCCTGCCGGCATCACGCGGTGGAGCACCTGGTCTACGCCTCGTCCAGCTCGGTCTACGGCGCCAACCGCAAATTGCCGTTCTCGGTGGAAGACCCGGTCGACCACCCGGTCAGCCTGTACGCCGCCAGCAAGAAGGCCAACGAGCTGATGGCGCACACCTACAGCCACCTGTTCGGCCTGCCGACCACCGGCCTGCGTTTTTTCACGGTATATGGCCCCTGGGGCCGCCCGGACATGTCGCCGATGCTGTTCGCCGACCGCATCAGCCGCGGCGAGCCGATCGACGTGTTCAACTTCGGCAATCACAGCCGCGACTTCACTTATATCGACGACATCGTCGAAGGCGTGATCCGCACGCTGGACCACGTCGCCCAGCCCGATCCGTCCCATGACGTCGAGCAGCCGAACCCGGGCAGCTCGCAGGCGCCGTACCGCGTCTACAACATCGGCAACGACCAGCCGGTGCAGCTGCTGCGCTTCATCGAGCTGATGGAGCAGAACCTCGGCCGCAGCGTGGAAAAGCGCCTGCTGCCGATGCAGCCGGGCGATGTGCCTGACACCTGGGCCGATGTCTCCGCGCTGCGCCGCGACGTCGGCTACGCGCCGAACACCTCGATCGAGGAAGGCGTGCGGCGCTTCGTCGCGTGGTACCGCGAATATCACCACCTGCCCTGAAACAACCGGCGCACGTTGGGGTTCGCTGCGCTCACCCCAACCTACGCATGACCCTGCTCAGAACGGCTTGGCGATCACCAGGAAGATGATGCCGAGCAACACGAACACCGGCAGCTCGTTCATCAGGCGCAGTGTCTTCGCGCTGGGCAGCGCACCGCCCTTGGCGCTGCGCTTCACCAGCCGGCCGGTCCACACGTAATAGACCAGCAGCAGCAGCACCAGGGTGAGCTTGGCGTACAGCCATTCGGCCTGGCCGAAGTTCGGCAGCGTGCCCGGGAACAAGCGCCAGCCCTGCCACAGCGTGGCGCCGAACAGCAGCGCCATGCCGAACATGTTGTGGCCGAAGCGGTACAGGCGCGTCCCCATCAGTTCCAGCCGCGCCTTGGTCGCCGGCTCGCTGCCGGCCTCGGCGATGTTCACCAGGATCCGCGGCAGATAGAAGATCGAGGCCACCCAGGCCATCACGAACAGCAGGTGCAGGCTCTTGATCCACAGGTAGGTCATGGTCGTTCCAGTCGGCGGCGGCGAACCGCGCGATGGTACGTCGATCCACGCCGCATCGTCAGTGCTTGCGGCCACACGCCGCGCGCCTCAATCGCCGGCTGCCGGTGCGCCGGCTCCGGCCGGCTCCACCACGCCCGGCCCCATCACCCGGGCCATAATCAGTTTTCCGCTCGCTCCGTTGCGCACGCGCACCAGCGCGCCGCCTTCGCCCCGCTCCATCGCCGTGCCCTGCGCGCTGATCCGGAACTGCTGCTGGCGCGACACGATCTCGACCAGCTGGCCGCGGCGCACACCGGCCGCAGCTTTCAGGAAACGCACCTGCACCACCTGCCCCGCACGCAGCGGCCGCTGGCTGACACGGCCGGCGATCTCGCCGGGGTCGAGCGTGGCATCCGGCATGAGCGCCAGGTCGACATCCGCAAGCTGCAGATCGCCCTTGCCGATCGGCTCGCCGGCGGGCTGCGCCATGGATACGGCGAGCGCCTTGGTATGCACCGCCGCGCGCACCGTATAGGTTTGCGCCGTTCCGTCCGGGCAACGCGCGGAAAAGCGCAATTTCGCCGGTTGCGAAACATCGATCGGCACGATCTGCAGCGACTGCCCGCATTGCGGTGCCGGACGGCGCTGCGCAAGCACCACCACATCGATGCGCGGATCCGGCCACGCCTTCTGCCGGACCCAATCGACCAACCAGCTGCGCGCGGCATTCGCCACCACGCCATCGACTTCGCCGGCGCGCACATGCAGCGGAACCAGCAGCGGCAAAGCCAACAGCACGCCGCGCCGTAGATACCAGGCAACCATCCATTCATCTCCATCCTGCCGCGCCAGCGCGGCGACGCATTATGCGTGCGCCCATGCGCACGCGCCGCTCAAGGTGTCTTTAGATTTCTCAAGCGGCGATGGAGCCGCTCCTACCATCGTCGCCTTCGTATTCGACACCGAGGGTCCCGCGATGGGATTGAGTCTTGAACAAGCGCTTGGCGTGCATCCGGCCGCACTGAAGCTCCGCGCGGAGCGCGCCGAAGTGATCGCATCCAATCTCGCCAACGAAAGCACGCCGGGTTACCTGGCGCACGACATCGATTTCCGCGCGAGCCTGCGCGAGGCCGCGCAAGGCGATGCGCAAGCGCTGGAGTTTGCTTCGGACCGGCTCAAGTACCGCGTGCCCGGCAGCGCCTCGCAGGACGGCAACACCGTGGACCTCGCCGCCGAACAGTCCGAGTTCGCGCAGAACGCCATCGATTTCCAGACCAGCCTGACCTTTCTCAATATGAAGCTGAAAGGTCTTTCGGCAGCCATCAACGGGAACAGCTGACCGTGACATTCAGAAGCATCGCCCAGATCGCCGGTTCCGCCATGAGCGCACAGACCGTGCGCCTGAATACCGTGGCCAGCAACCTCGCCAATGCGGAAACCACCGGCACCGAGAGCAGCGCCTATCGCGCGCGCAAACCGGTATTCCAATCCGTGTTCCAGGGCAGTGGCGCGCGCGTACAGGTGCTGGATGTCGTCAGCAGCAACGAGCCGCTGAATGCCCGCTACGAACCCGATCATCCGATGGCCGACGAGCAGGGCATGGTCTACGACTCGAACGTCAACCCGGTCGAGGAAATGACCGACATGATGTCCGCTTCGCGCGCGTTCTCGACCAATCTCGAAGTGATGGCCCGCGTGAACGGCCTGCAACAGGAACTGCTGAAGATGGGGCAAGGCTGACCATGCTGATCGACAAATCGCTCCATCGCAACGCCACCGCGCCGGCCAACCAGAACAGCGCAGCCGATCCCGGCGCCGCTGGCGGCAACAACGGCAACTCGTCCATCTCCGACATGTTCACCACCTTGCTGGCGGCGCAGATCCAGAACCAGGATCCGCTGGCGCCCATGGAAGCAGGCCAGTTCGTCACCCAGTTCGCCCAGCTCAGCCAGGTCGAAGCGATGCAGTCGATGGCCAGCATCAATGCGGCCGCCGCGGCGATGCAGGAAAGCATGCTGGTGGTCACGCTCGGCTCGCAGGTCGGCTCGCAGGTGATGGTCGCCACCGATTCGGTGGCGCTTGGCGATCAGCCCGTCAAGGGCGGCTTCGTGCTGAACGACAGCGCCAGCGATACCAAGCTGGTATTGACCGGCCCCGATGGCGTGGAACATCCGATCGACCTGGGCCCGCAGGAAGCCGGCGAAGTCGATTTCGACATCGACCCCGAAAAACTCGGCCTGCCACCCGGCAACTACAGCATGCGCGTGGATACCAATACCGGGGAAACCGTGCGCACCGAAATCCAGGGCGAACTGCAGAGCGTGCGGCTGGGCGCGGACGGCCAGGTAGTGCTGAGCGTAGCCGGCGTCGGCGACGTCACCGCCGCCGACATCTCGCGCTTCCTCGGCCGTCCCGACAGCCACGTCCCCTTTCTTTCTTAAGGAACCGCCATGAGCCTCAATATCGCCCTGTCCGGCATCCAGGCCGTCAACGGCCAGCTCAACCAGATCAGCAACAACATCGCCAACAGCGGCACGTTCGGCTTCAAGTCGGGCCGCGCCAATTTCGCCTCGTCGTACATGCAAGGCGCGCCGCAGGGCGTGTACATCGGCTCCACTTCGCAATCGATGGATATCGGCGGCAACCTGCTGTCCACCGGACGCGGCCTGGACGCCGCGATCCAGGGCCGCGGCTTCTTCGTCAGCCGTGGCGATGACGGCGCGATGAGCTATTCGCGCGTGGGCATGTTCAACGTGAACAAGGACGGGCTGCTGGTGGATGCGTTCGGCCGCCACGTGCAGGGCTACGGTGAGGATGGCGACGGTAACATCGACGACATTGTCGTGCCCAGCGGCGGCAGCGGCGCCGAGCAAAGTTCCGAACTCACCTTCGCTGCCAACATGTCGGCCGACTGGGAGCAGCCGGCCACGACGCCGTTCAGCGCCGATGACCCGTCGTCCTATAACGGCATGCAGGTCAGCCGCGTCTACGATTCGCTCGGCCGCGAACACACGGTCACCCAGTACTTCGTGAAAGGCGAAGGCAACAGCATGCAGGTGCACTACGCCATGGACGGCACGGAAGTCGGCACGCCTACGGACATGAGCTTCGGCCCCGACGGCAACATGACCGCGCCGACCGAGAACGTCACCCTGGACCTGGGCACGCCTGACGGCGCCCTGCCCATGGCGCTCGATATCGACTACGCCGACTGCACCATGTATGCCGGTGAGATGTCCACCACCACCAACCACGCCGACGGCTAGGGGATCTTTTCCGCGTCGAGCGCGGCCATGGTGTCGGCGGCGGCAACGTTTTCCTGCGCGCCGAACAGCGGCTTGTAGCCGGCCTCGCTGCGCCACATGAACATCATGGTCAGCGCGGTGAGGCCGATAGCCAGCACCACCAGGGGCAGCAATTTCGTCAGCGCGGCCGGCGAGGGGAATTTGAGGGACTGGCCCAGACCTGCAGCGGTCGTTTTGAGTTTCGCAAGCATGGCTCAGCGCACCCGTCAGACCTGCATCTTGATGATGTCGTCGAAGGCGCTCATCAGCTTGTTGCGCACCTGCATCATCATCGAGAACGACAGGCCGGCTTCCTGGCTGCTGAGCATGGCGCCGATCAGGTCGTCGCTCCGGCCGCTTTCGACGGCAGCGGTCTTGTCGCTGGCGGCATGCTGTTGCGCATCGACCTGGTCGATCGCGGACTTCATGGTCTGCGCGAAACCGGGGCCGGCCGAGGCCTCAGCCTGTTCCGCCACGCCGGGAACCATGCCCGCGCGGGTGCCGAGCATGGCCTGGAGCATCGGACTGGACAGTTCGATCTTCATGAGAGATTCCGGGGACAGAGGTCGTGGCTGGGAAGGCCGCGCATTGTCCGGGCGGGCTCGGGAGCCCGCGGGTAATCTCAAACGAATGTGAATGAAGCTGCGCGCGGTGCGTAGGCAAGGCCGCGCGCACCGCGGCGATCAAGCAATCTCAATGCTTCTTGAGCAGGGAGCGCCGATGGGGCGGCTGGCCCGCCGCCATAAGCAGAAACGGCGCGATCTGAAGATCGCGCCGTTTCTGTCGGTAAATGGTGGGCGGTACAAGGATCGAACTTGTGACCCCTTCCATGTCAAGGAAGTGCTCTACCGCTGAGCTAACCGCCCGAAGTCGCGCCGCAGGACGGCGCGAGCCGCGTAGCATACACGAGCCACCCGGCAGCCACAACTGCCCGCCGCCGGTTCAGCGCAGGGCCTTCTCGCGCAGCTGGTGGATCTGATCGCGCAGGCGGGCCGCGTCCTCGAATTCCAGGTTCTCGGCGTGCTTGTACATCTGGGCCTCGAGCTTCTTGATCATGGCGCTGGCCTGGTCGGGGCTGAGCGCCTTGTAGTCCGCCCCCTGCTCCGCCACCGCCGCGGCCTTCGCGCCCCTGCCGCCGCGCCCGCGGGTCGGCACCGCGCTGCGCGCGCCCTCCATGATGTCGGCGATGCGGCGCACCACCGACTGCGGGACGATGCCGTGCTCCTCGTTGTAGGCCACTTGCTTCTCGCGGCGGCGCGCCGTCTCGTCCATCGCCGCCTGCATCGAGCGGGTGATGTTGTCGGCGTAGAGAATGGCCTTGCCGCGCACATTGCGCGCGGCGCGGCCGATGGTCTGGATCAGCGAGCCGGTGGAGCGCAGGAAGCCTTCCTTGTCGGCGTCCAGGATCGCCACCAGCGAGACCTCGGGCATGTCCAGGCCTTCGCGCAGCAGGTTGATGCCCACCAGCACGTCGAACTCGCCCAGGCGCAGGTCGCGGATGATTTCCACGCGCTCCACCGTCTCGATATCCGAATGCAGGTAGCGCACCTTGATGTTGTGCTCGCTCAGGTATTCGGTGAGGTTCTCGGCCATGCGCTTGGTCAGCGTGGTGACCAGCACGCGGTCGCCCATCGCCACGCGATCGCGGATCTGGCCGAGCAGGTCGTCGACCTGGGTGCGCACCGGGCGCACCTCCACCTCGGGATCGATCAGGCCGGTCGGGCGCACCACCAGCTCGACCACCGAGTCGTCGGATTTTCCCATCTCGTACTTGCCCGGCGTCGCCGACACATAGATGGTGCGCGGCGCGCGGCGCTCCCATTCCTCGAAACGCAACGGACGGTTGTCCATCGCCGACGGCAGGCGGAAGCCGTACTCCACCAGGTTTTCCTTGCGCGAGCGGTCGCCCTTGTACATGGCGCCGAGCTGCGGGATGGTCACGTGCGATTCGTCGACCACCAGCAGCGCATCCGCCGGCAGGTAGTCGAACAGCGTCGGCGGCGGCTCGCCGGCACCGCGCCGCGTGAGATGGCGCGAGTAGTTCTCGATGCCCTGGCAATAGCCCACCTCGGCCATCATCTCCAGGTCGAAGCGCGTGCGCTGGTCCAGGCGCTGCGCCTCGACCAGCTTGTTCTCCTTGTACAGATATTCCAGGCGATCCTTCAGCTCGACCTTGATGGTCTCGATCGCGTTGAGCACGCTCTCGCGCGTGCTGGCGTAGTGCGTGCGCGGGTACACCGTGTAGCGCGGCACCTTGCGGATGGTCTCGCCGGTGAGCGGGTCGAACAGCGAGAGGTTTTCCACCTCGCCGTCGAACAGTTCGATGCGCAGCGCCTCGGTTTCCGATTCGGCCGGGAACACATCGATGATCTCGCCGCGCACGCGGTAGGTGCCGCGGCGCAGTTCCAGCTCGTTGCGGGTGTACTGCAGCTCGGTGAGCTGGCGGATCAGCGCGCGCTGCTCGATGCGCTCGCCGCGCGCCAGGATCAGGCGCAGCGAGAGATAATCCTCCGGATCGCCCAGACCGTAGATCGCCGACACCGTGGCCACGATCAGCGAGTCCTTGCGCGACAGCAGCGCCTTGGTCGCGGCCAGGCGCATCTGCTCGATATGCTCGTTGATCGAGGCGTCCTTCTCGATGAAGGTATCGGACGCGACCACGTAGGCCTCGGGCTGGTAGTAGTCGTAGTAGCTGACGAAGTACTCCACCGCGTTGTGCGGGAAGAACTCCTTGAACTCACCGTACAACTGCGCGGCCAGCGTCTTGTTGTGCGCCATCACGATGGTCGGCCGCTGTACCTGCTGGATCACGTTGGCGATGGTGAAGGTCTTGCCCGAGCCGGTGACGCCGAGCAGGGTCTGCGAGGCCAGGCCGGCATCGAAGCCTTTGACCAGGCGCTCGATGGCCTGGGGCTGGTCGCCGGCGGGCTGGTAGGGAGAGACGAGTTCGAAACGGTCGGTCATGGCAGTCACATGCGGTCGCGTCGCAGCATTTTAAATCGCCCCTGCTGACAGGCTGTGTCAGCAGGCTCTTACAGGAATGCGCGTGAAAGACCGGCAGGCGCGAGGCGGCGGCCTGTCTAGCATGGTGGCGGTTCATCTGGAGAGCCTTGCGTGCCGAACCGCCCGACATGCCGCATCCCGCCGCGGGGCACGACCCTGGTCGAGCAGATCCTGGTCGTCGCCATCGCGGCCGTGCTCGCCTGCATCGGCCTGCCCTCGCTGCGTCGCCTGGCGGCGAGCGGCGAACTGCGCCAGGCGCAGACCGAGCTGATCGCCGTGCTCAACCACGCCCGCACGCTCGCGGTCCAGGCCGGCCGGGTCGCGCTCGCCTGCCCTACGCGCGATGGTGCGCATTGCAGCGACGAGGCCGACTGGGGAGGCGACTGGCTGGTCGGCCTGCGCGGCGAGCGATCCGGCCAGCTCGAGGGCGCGCCCGGCCTTCGCCGCAGCAATCCGTCCAGGCAACTGCGCATCCGCAGCGCGCAGGGGCGCCGCAGCGTGCAGTTCCAGCCCGACGGCTCGGCCGGTGGCAGCAATGTCACCTTGCTGATCTGCCACCGCGGCGACGACAGCCGCGCGCTGAGCGTGAAAGTCTCAAACGCAGGCCGTGTACGCGGCGATAAGGGCACGCCGGCGGAATTGCGTCTATGCGGAAGCGGGTAAGGCGCCGCGCGCAGCGATGGCGGGCATGCGCAAAGCACGAGGCCCCGCCTTGCTGCAGGGCCTCGCGGAAGACAACTCCTGCTCGAGCGGACCCTAACCAGCAGGCAATTTCGCTATCGCCTTGATTTCGAACTGGAACCCATAAAGCCAGGTCACACCGACCGCCGTCAGCGCCGGGTAAGGCGCACTACCCCAATACGCCGGCACGACGCCCCAGACCTTCTCAAATGTCGATGCAGGATCGACCAGATAGACGGTTACGTCGATCACGTCCTCGAACGTGCATCCGGCCGCCGCCAGCACCTCATTCAGATGCTCGAACGCCAGCTCGACCTGCCGCTCCAGGTCCGGCTCGGGCGTACCGTCGTCGCGGCTCCCGACCTGCCCCGAAACGAACAGGAAGCCGTTCGAGCGAACAGCCGGGGAGTAGCGGCTGCGCTCATAAAGCGCTCGACGGCCGGAGGGAAAAACGACGTCGCGTGTTGCCATGGATCCATCTCCATCAATGATCGAAACGATGAGGCGCACTCTAGGCAGCCGCGCGGCCCCGATAAACCGGGCATTCCCGTCGGCACTGTTTGTAGAATCCAAACAATTCCTCGCCGCGTGGAGCAGCCATGGACCGATTCGATGCGATGCAGGCGTTCGTCCGTGTCGTGGAGACCGGCAGCTTCACCAGGGCGGCGCAGACCCTGGACTTGAGCAAGACCAGCGTGACCCAGCTGGTGCAACAGCTGGAGGCCAGACTGCGCGTGAAGCTCCTCAACCGGACCACGCGCAAAGTCAACGCCACCGCCGACGGCGTCGCGTACTACGAACGCGCGATCCGGCTGCTGGCCGATCTGGAAGATGCCGAGAGCAGCCTTTCCAAGGCATCGGCACTACCAAGGGGCAGGTTGCGGGTGGACGTGCCCAGTCCGCTGGCTCGCATGATTCTTGTGCCGGCCCTTCCTGCTTTTCATGCGCGCTATCCCGACCTGCGGCTGGACTTGGGCGTGAGCGATCGCATGGTCGATATCATCGGCGAGAACGTCGATTGCGTCGTGCGCGGCGGCGAACTCACCTCCCTGTCCCTGAAGGCGCGGCATATCGGAGATCTGCCGCTCGGGGTGTACGCCGCGCCGAGTTACCTCGAGCGCGCGGGCGAGCCCTCACATCCGCGCGAGCTGGAAGACACACACCACCGCGTCGTTGGCTACCTGTGGTCGCGCAGCGGCAAGGCCCTTCCCTATGTCATGCGCAAAGGCGGCGAAGCCGTACGAGTCCAGGGACGTTGCGTCTTGTCCGTCGACGATGGCAATGCATATCTCGAAGCCGGTCTCGTCGGGCTTGGCGTGCTGTGGCTGCCTCGCTACATGGCCAAGGAGTCCGTGGCCAGAGGCGACCTGGTGCCACTGTTCGGCGCCTGGCACATGGACCCGATGCCGCTCTATCTGGCGTTCGCGCCCAACCGGCATGTAAGCGCAAAGCTTCGCGTTTTCATCGATTGGATGGTGGAGCTGATGGCGCAGCATGCACCCGTGGCTCGTTGAAGCAGCGATAACGAGCCACTCCAACGTCGAAGAGACATTCCGCGCCCCGAAGCCCCGCACAAGCCGTGCCGAGCCAGGCTGGAACGCATTCCGCCCATCGACAGCAGACAAAAGCAAAGGGCCGCGATTGCTCGCAGCCCTTGCAGTATCTGGCGCCCGATGTTGGACTCGAACCAACGACCCCCTGATTAACAGTCACCACGCTTATTCCAAAATTTCAACGACTTATAAGGGTCAATTTTCGACCTTTGAGCGAGTTTTTCCGCATAGCAGCTAGGACCGCTCGGGCAATTTTCTACGGAACTTGCCCCACTCCGCCCCCTTTTTCAGCACTACCATAGAGTCGTTCAGGGCAAGGGGCATCATGCATGGAGCTATATCTGTTCCTCGGACTTCTTCGACCCTATCGGCCGCGCCCCGAATGGGCGAATTACGTCGATCTAGCCTGGGCGGCGTTCGCGGTGATCTTTCTCGTAGTTAGTTTCGGGGCCTGGCTCTGGCGGCAGCATCAGCAGACAAAAGCCAACAAGCACGCCGCTCTCAATAGGGTACGTGCTAGGCAGCGGGCTCCTTGAGCCCCTAAACACTATAAATATTCCAAGCTCGCACCCTAGGCGTTTCCTTCTCACAAAAAAAGCGGCCCTGCAAGCCGCTTTTTCGTGCAACTCATTCGATCGCTGGCTCCGCCGTCAGACTTTGATGTTTCCGTACATGCCAGTATAGATAATGGCCTCCCAGATTTTCTTGATGGCCTGCCCCGTCTCCTGGGTGACGAAAAGCGACGAACGGCTGCCATGCGGCCGGCCGAGGAAATATGGGCGCATTGACTCCCACGTCTCCGCTACTTCAGACCACTGCCAGCATGGAACCTCCATTTCGAGAAGTAACGCTATGGCAATAGAGAGGGGAATCGTGCCGCCCGGCTCCATGCGCTTATCCCATTTGCACTTAACCAATATAGGCGTGGCGTTAGGGTGGTAGAGCTTCACATCAAGCCGCTCCGCCGTAATGGTGGCTATCGGGTGATCGCGAAGCTTAGCCACTGAATCGACGACGGACTGACCATCACCATAAGGACACGTGATGAATCCATGCGCGAAGAACCTAGTGTGGTCGAGCCCGTTGTAACCACATCGATCGTTCGGCGTCGTTACGGGCTCCCGCGGATTGTGATTGGCGACCAACGGGTGCCAGGTCGGATAACCGTCGACGACAGGACCGCACTCGTCCAGCACATCAAGCAGGCGCTCCTTGCTGCGCGCCCTCTCTTTCTCAGATACGCCCTGAGGCCGGCAAAGATAGTGGAGTACCTCATCGAAGCCTTCACGGGCCGATTCATCCGCTCGAAATGCCATAGGGAGCCTCCGCAGTTGTGAGGCGGTCATAATATCACAACTTTACGCATAAAAGTGCGCTTTTATGCGTAAACTCAAATTGTTGCGCGCAACTATCTGATTTCACGCACAATGAGCGCGCACCAGGGCCGTCATTGCTTGTCGCAAGGCTGCGCAGTAAGCACTCCGCAGCGGCGACACGGTGTGCAACTCGCCTCCCCTGCCGATACCGACGACCGGGGGGAAAGTTGTTGCAGGAGTAGCACCATGAAAGACAGCAGCATCACGGTCACCCTCGATCGCGCGATGGAGCACGTGGACGCCATCGAGACGCTCGGCGCGAGCCTAGCAGCCGGCATTCAAGCTGGGGTTGTCGTCCCTGACCATGTCCACACGCTCATGGCCATGATGGCGATGCAATTGCGTGGGCAGTTGGAGGAGTTGAAGGCAGCGATCAGGCCCTCAGCGTGATGCCTAGTCGGCAAGGAAGGGATGCCTTGCCGACCACAACAACGCCTTTACCCCCGGATATTCAGCTCTGCTCTTTATATGTGGCCCCAAAGGAACGCCCCCATCGGAAAAGCGTAACATCCGTAATGGAGGCCAAGAAACCTTATAAGCCCATGATTTAATTTGACTAATTAAGCAACTTCAATCACAACAATCGAGTAACCGGCTGTAACGTTGTTACAAAACAGGATGTAACAACAACACCCATATAAATCAGATAGTTATGTGATTTGTTGCGCTCGGTTACGCGTTTGTTACAGACCATTTTAAGCGTGTATCTCAATACGTTAAGTCCCGATTTCGGTCCTCACCGCCGACCGTTACGCCTCGCCGATGGCCTCTCCTAAAAAAAGGGGTTTGCATAGACATTGCGCAACTGGCTTCCGATCGTCAGCGTCAGCGACCCAACCATAGTTGGCCCGCCCCAAGTGAGTCGCAGGTAGCAGTAGTCTTTGGTCGCTTGCGGGCGCAGGGGGCTCCCGTGGCAGGACGCCAACAGGGGAAGAACAATGACCATATTGGACGAGGTAAGGGCTTGGTCGCGCGATCTGGTGAACTGGCAGCGGGAGGCAGTGGCGCGGCTGGATGAGACTGGTTCTCTCAACGCCGATGACGACAACGACCTTTTGGCTATTTTGAAATCACAGCATGGCATTCCTGATCCGAAGGGGCGGGCGGCCCGAGCGGTCGGCGGTAAGGTTCCGGTTCGTGATCAAGCAGGGCCATCTGTTGGACTCTTGGCGATACGGAACCCGCGCAACGTCAACGCGCTGGCGCCAAATGGAAACCTCACATTCTCCGCCTCCGGACTGACAGTCATTTATGGATCGAATGGCTCAGGTAAATCCGGTTACGCGCGAGTGCTGAAGCAAGCCTGTTTCGCACGGGACAAGAGCGAAAAGGTTTATCCGAATACGAACGTTCCGAGAGAAGAAGCCGGCGATCCCAGAGCGGAACTGGTGGCCGTGATCAACAATGTTGAGCAGCCAATAGAGTGGGCAAACGGCAAGGTAGAACTACCTCCGGTCAATCGCATCGCCGTGTTCGACCACCGGTGTGCCCGCGCCTTTCTCGACAACGATGGTGACTTTGCTTACAGCCCCGCGGGCCTCGATATCCTCGCTGACCTAGGGTCAGCTTGCGGGCGCTTGCGCGCCCTTATCCAAAGGGAAATTGGCGAGTACGCACCTGACATCCAGCCCTTCGCGGAACTTGCTAAGCGGCCCACCGCAGCGGGAAAAGTCGCAGCAAGCCTTCCAGGTAAAGCGTCGGAGGCGCAGATCATCGGTGCCGCTGGATTGAACGCTGAGCAAGAGGAACGGCTTGCGGCGGTCGTCCGCGCTCTAGCAGCTCCTGATCCAGCCGCGCAGGCGCTTGCTCTAAAGAATCAGTCGCTCCGCATCAAGACGGTCAGAGACAACGCGAATACCGCCATGGCCGCGATCGGCACGGAGAAAGCAGAAAGCCTGAAGGCCATGATTGCCCGCTCCAATGAAGCCAAATCGGAAGCTGCACTCACTGCCAAAGCCTTCCATGAGACACCGGGCCAATTGCCCAGCACGGGCAGTGATTTCTGGCGCACGATGTTTGAAGCAGCCCGTGCGTTTGCGATTACATCGGAGCCGATCAAAGAGTTTCCACACCTCCATGAAGGGCAGGCCTGCCCGCTTTGTCAGCAGGAACTAAAGCCCGAGGCAGTCGAACGCCTCGCATCGTTTGAACGATTTGTCACGGCTGAGGCACAACGGAAAGCGGATGACGCTAAGGCAACCGCCTCGGCCGCTTATATCGAGCTGCGAGCAGCCTCCATGAACATCGGCCTGACCGAGGCGATTGAAGGCGAACTAAGGCAACTTTCTGAGCCCTTGGCGGTGTTGTGCGTCAACTTTCAAAAATCCTTGAACGAGCGGCAAGCTGCCATCGTCCTTGCGTCGGGAAATAGCAAATGGGAAGAGGTCCCTGAGTTGGCCGAAAGTCCTCTCAACGCGTTGGATGAGTTGATCGCGGGCCTGAAAAATCAGCAGGAGGCCATGGAAAAGGCCACCGATGAAGGGTTGAAGAAATCCCTGATTGCGGAGCAAGCGGAACTTGAAGACCGCCGCCGACTCGGAGAACTGAAAGAAACGGCCATGCGAGCCATCGAACGTCATGCACACCAGGAGAAGCTGCGCGCCTGTCTTAGCGACTTGGCAACCGCTGGGATTACTCGGAAATCAACCGAGCTGACGAACAACATGGCTACCCAGATCCTCGCTAATGCGCTTAATGAGGAGTTGGGCACCTTGGACATAGCGAACCTGCGGGTGGCGATGAAGCCGGAAGGAGAGCGGGGACGCTCTGCGTTCAAACTGGTGCTTGAGCGACCTGGCAAGCATCCCGCCAAAGATGTGCTCAGTGAGGGCGAGCAGCGAGCGGTCGCCATTGCCTCATTCTTAACTGAGCGTCGATTGTCCGGAGATGGCAGTGGCATCATTTTTGACGATCCGGTTTGCTCACTGGACCACGTCAGGCGACAACGGGTGGCCCGTCGGATCGCCGCTGAAGCCAAGGCTCGCCAAGTCATTGTCTTCACCCATGACATTTTCTTCTTGTTTGCTCTCTTGTATGGACCGGAGACATGGGTAACAAACGTGCCAGGACATAGGTAACAGTTTAATCGGCCTCGCGCAGATCGATGGTGGTGAGGCGGTGGTGGGCGAAGAAGAGGTCATAGATACCGTCCTGGTCG
>Ga0102590_1002151_pt1 | contig 24779 bp, 26 predicted proteins | sample AraplaMF_Col_mMF_FD_76859 | JGI IMG/M metagenome (GOLD analysis project Ga0102590, IMG submission 76859) | Arabidopsis root microbial communities from the University of North Carolina, USA - plate scrape MF_Col_mMF | ecosystem: Host-associated > Plants > Roots > Endosphere | place: USA... | reverse complement strand
CGGGCGCTTTCACGCGGGCCTTTGCTGCATCCCGGTTCAGCGCCCTTATCCGCCAACCGCGCGCGGCGAGCGTCCGGGCGACTTCGCCTCCGATCCCGCCGGTTGCCCCTAGCACCAAGGCAATCTGTCCACTCTGTTCCGTCATGATGATCTCCGTCTCTTTGAACTGAACCGATCATGCCACCACTCCCGTCTAAACAAAATTGACTAAAATCGTGGTGTAGCTATACATTAATGTATGAATAGAGACCCGGACTGGCATTTCTATCGAACGCTGCTGGCCGTCCTGGAACACGGATCGCTTTCGGCGGCAGCGCGCGAGCTTGGCCTGACACAGCCGACGGTCGGACGGCACATCGACGCGCTGGAGGAAGCAATCGGCTCGCAGCTCTTCGTCCGCTCGCCGAACGGTCTTTTGCCCACGGACGCGGCCCTTGAATTGAAGCCGTACGCCCAAACGCTCGCGGCGACATCTGCCGCTCTGCTACGAACTGCGTCGGGACATCGGGAGCGGGTTGCCGGTACCGTCCGGATAAGCGCCAGCGAGGTCATCGGTGTCGAGATACTGCCGCCCATACTCGCACCTCTCATAGCGGCGCATCCGGACCTCAACATCGAGCTCTCGGCATCGGACGCCATCGAGGACCTTCTCAATCGGGAGGCGGATATTGCCGTAAGGATGGCAGAACCGGTTCAGGAACAGCTCATCGGCCGCCGTATCGGAGAGATACCGCTCGCCTTTCACGCCCACCGCCGCTACCTCGAGCAACACGGCATGCCCCAGGAGATTGCCGATCTCGCCCGCCACCGCCTTGTCGGTTTTGACCGGCAGACCGCCTATATCAGGACCATGATGGCGCGCTTTCCATTGCCGGATGGCCTCGCCTTCGGTTTCAAGAGCGACAATCCACACGCGCAAATCGCAGCAATTCGGGCCGGATTGGGGATCGGAATTTGCCAAATAGGTATTGCGGCACGAGATCCCGATCTGTTGCCAGTCCTGCCGGAGTGTTTCCGGATACCGCTCGACACCTGGGTCGTCATGCATGAAGGAATCAAAACCGCGCGCCGCTACCGCGTCACATTCGACGCGCTGGTAGACGGCCTGACGAAATATGTGAAAGGAACGGCGCGCAAGCACGCAGGATGATCATCGCATCGGCAACGATACAGCATCCTTATGCGCGGGGCGAGGTTTCGCTGGCGTGGCTTTTCCAGGTGCCATCGACAACCTCCGTCTCCGGCCGATCACCACCTTCGGCGTATTCCTCGTGCCATTTCCCCTTGTCGTCCTGCCAGCTGATCTCGGCGGAGTCACCGCCAACCTGCTGTTCGGCCGCAACGATACGGGCTGCTTCGAGCGCTTCGGAGTGTGTCGGGAATGCTTCGGAATAGACACCGCCCAACCGGTAGGCCCAGCCCCCGTCGTGAGGAACGACCTCGTAGACCACCTTGACCATACATCTCACTCCTCTTCTTGTTCGCGCCCGAACACTGACCGGATTGCATCCAGTTCTGCGCGGGCCGCGTTGCAAGAGACGAGTGGGCGCCGCGATATGCTTCCGGCTGACCGATACGTTAGTATTCCATTAAATTCCCAAGACTGCAAACGCACTCCTCCCCGTGCTCGCTTGCCATGCAAAATCATCGCTTTAGACTTGCTGGGTGAATCAAGGTCGGAGCTTTCCGTGGAAATCGTGTCGCGACTGAAAGACGAAATGTTCTTGATGCTGGCAATGGTCGTCGCCGCTGTCGCGTATTTCTCGGAACACACTGTCCTTGAGATGGGGCGCGGCGCAGCGCTGATCGCGGCCTCAGCGCTTGTCGCCACCATCGTCGTTGCCTCCGTTCGCGTCGCCCATCATGCGGAGATTCTGGCAATCAAGGTCGGCGATCCCTACGGCACGATGATTCTGACGCTGTCAGCCGTTGCCGTAGAAGTGATCATCCTTGCGATCATGATGAGTGGCGAAAGCTCCCCCACCCTCGTTCGTGACACGATCTATGCGGCCTTGATGCTCGACATCAACGGCATCCTTGGCCTCGCCGCCCTGCTCGGCGGTTTGAAACACGGAGAACAGCCATATAACGACAATTCGGGCAAGACCTATGGCGTCATGATCCTGACCGCCATGGGCATCTCGATGATCGTCCCGGAATTCGTGCCTACGGATAAATGGCACTATTATTCCGCCTTCACCATCGTCGCGATGATCGCGCTCTACGGCTTATTCCTGCGCATGCAGGTCGGTCAGCACAGCTACTTCTTCAGCTATGCCTATCCTCGCAGCGAGCGGAAGAAATCCGATCCGGCGGAGCACTCGACCGAGGAGTCCACGGCCGCATCTATCGCGACGATCCTGATCGGTGTGGTCATCATTGGCCTGCTTGCGGAGTTCATGTCTGCCTTCATGACGGAAGGCTTGCGGGCTACCAACGCTCCCGTCGCCCTGACCGCCATCGTCGTGGCGGCGATTTCCGCGGCGCCCGAGATCCTGACGGCACTGCGAGCGGCGCTTCGCAACCGCATGCAGGCGACCGTCAACATTGCCATGGGTGCTTCCCTTTCGACTGTCATCCTCACGGTTCCGGTTATGGAGGCGATCGCCCTCTATACCGGCCAACCTTTCATCATGGCCATGACGCCCGTCCAGACGGTCATGGTGGCGATCACGCTGATCGCGGCCGCGATCAACCTCAACGACGGCGAAACCAACGCCATCGAGGGCATGACGCATTTCATCCTCTTTGCAACGTTCCTGATGCTGTCGGCGCTCGGTCTTTGACGATCTCAACAAACAAATCGTCACGCAGCGGCGCGGATGCTCGGCTCGAATAGAACCGCACGGTCACGCCCGGAATCCTTTGCGGCATAGAGCGCGGCGTCGGCCATTTTGAACAGATCGGTCAGTGAGCACTGGCGTTCCCCGACGGCGGCAACGCCGATGCTCACCGTCAGCGATATCCGTTCGCCGCCACATTCCACCGTAAGACCGTGTACGACATTGCACAGGCTCTCCGCCATCGCGAGAGCCTTGCTTGCAGCCGTCTTTGGCAGGTACGCTCCGAACTCTTCTCCACCCAATCGGCCGAAGCTGTCGCCAGGCCGCAGGTTACGACGGATCGCCTTGGCAAACGAGACAAGAACAGCGTCACCGGCATCATGACCGAAGCGGTCGTTTACCTGTTTGAAAAAATCGAGATCCATCAACAACAGCGCCTTGCCCTCGAGCGCCGTGCGCGGCATGCGCGACATGAACCAGCGCCTGTTGCCAACGCCCGTGAGCATGTCAGTCTCGGCAGCACACCGCAATTCCGCTTCGGTCCGTTCGGTGACAAGGATGATGACGAACAGCGCAATTGCGAATTGGCACATGATGCGCAAGAAGAAGGCCCATATCGGCGTCATGGGCGCGACGTCGGGAACAAGAAGGCCCACGATCACGAGCAGGGCCAGCAACGCGCCAAGCGCGATTGGGATGGTAAGCAAGAGCCGGACCGGCAATCGCTCGCGTGCACGATCTCGCAATACGCACATCGCGGATGCTGCAAGCGACGCAAATGCAAAGCCGTTGCCGATGGTGCCGCGCATATAACCCACGACATGAAATTGCGTCACGAACGCAAGGACCGCCACAACGGCCGGAATGGCAAGGGCCCACCAGTCCATGCGCTGTTGCTTGCCGCTGCTCAATCCGCGAATGCCGATCCAGAACAATGCGTATCCGGTGACACCCAAGGTAACGCTGCCGAATCCCCAAACAGGAACCGACAGAAGATGTTGTTCTCCCAATCCAGCAAGCGCCGACGCCAAAGCCAGTGAGAAGTAACTCGCGGCAAGCGCTCCCAACCCTTCACCGCTGCGCGACTGAAGACGCATGTAAATGAAGCACAGAGCACCTACCAGGAAAGAACATTGGTGCAGCAGGAGAACGGTCGCCAAGTCGAGATGAATGGTCATGATCCCGAAAACATCAGAGTCAGAGAAGTTGGGCCGACAGATAGGCGACAGTTGTTAGCGAAGATTGAATTGCACGCCTGCAAAAAAGAACCCGCCGTTTCCGACGGGTGTTTTTTCAGCAATAGGTAGATCGGAGGCTTACTTGCAGGCGCCGCAGAAGCGCTGAATGCGCTTGCAGGCTTCCTCGAGCAGGGCTTCCGAGGTCGCATAGGAGATGCGGAAGTTCGGGCCGAGGCCGAAGGCCGAGCCATGAACGACGGCAACGCCTTCGCTCTCCAAAAGCTCAGACACGAAGTCTTCGTCCGTCTCGATGACCTTGCCCGACGGCGCGGTCTTCCCGATCAGGCCGGCGCAGGACGGATAAACGTAGAAGGCGCCTTCCGGCGACGGGCATGTGATGCCCTTGGCCTGGTTCAGCATCGATACGACGAGGTCACGGCGGCCTTCGAAGATCTTCTTGTTGGCGGGGATGAAATCCTGCGTGCCGTTCAGCGCTTCGACGGCGGCCCACTGGGCAATCGAGGTTGCGCCGGAGGTCTGCTGGCCCTGGATCATGTCCATCGCCTTGATGAGCTGCAGCGGGCCGGCTGCGTAGCCGATACGCCAGCCGGTCATGGCATAGGCCTTGGAGACGCCGTTCATCGTCAGCGTGCGGTCGTAGAGCTTCGGCTCGACTTCCACAGGCGTGACAAACTTGAAGTCGCCATAGGTCAGGTGCTCGTACATGTCGTCGGTCAGAACCCAGACATGCGGATGCTTGAGCAACACGTCCGTCAGCGCCTTCAGCTCGTCCTGCGTATAGGCAGCGCCGGACGGGTTGGACGGCGAGTTGAAGACGAACCACTTCGTCTTCGGCGTGATCGCCTTGTCGAGATCGGCCGCCTGGAGCTTGAAGTTGTTTTCCTGCGTTGCCGAAACGATGACAGGCGTGCCGCCGCACAGCGATACCATTTCCGGGTAGGACACCCAGTACGGCGCCGGGATGACGACTTCATCGCCCGGGTTCAGCGTCGCCATGAAGGCATTGAAGAGGATCTGCTTGCCGCCGGTACCGACGATCGTCTGCTCCCAGGAGTATTCCAGGCCGTTCTCGCGCTTGAACTTCGCGGCGATCGCCTTGCGCAGCTCAGGTATCCCGGAAACCGGCGTGTACTTCGTCTCGCCGCGGTTGATTGCGTCGATGGCGGCCTTCTTGATATTGTCTGGCGTATCGAAATCCGGCTCGCCGGCGCCGAGGCCAATCACATCGCGTCCTTTTGCTTTCAGCTCGCGCGCTTTCTGGGAAACGGCGATGGTGGCTGAAGGCTTCACACGGGAAAGAGCATCGGCAAGAAAGGCCATGATATCGGTCCTATACGGTTGATTTGGGCAGAAGGCCGGGACCGGAATTCTGCGCTAAGCTCTATGTCCAATGTGAGCAGGCATTTCAAGCGCAAAGGCGTGATGGTGCCAATGATTCTTCGTGATCGGTCGGCTCATGCGATTGCCGATTCGCGACATCGCCCGCTCGGCCCGATGAATCATTTTGCGAAGTACCTGAATCAGTTTCTGAAGAGAGCCCGATTTACGCTCTGAAATCAAAAACTTCGCCTTTTTCGGGCTTTGCCACGAATTGGTCGCAACAAATGCCGCGACATGCCGCAATTCGGTCGCGAGCGCGCCGAGATCGAAGCCGCATTTTGTTGCATCCGACATTGGTTATTGAGGGCATACCCATGTTTCTGGAAGACGAACTTGTCATAAGGCGCCTTCGCGCCCATCGCGTATCCATCTCATTGCTGGTTGCATTCGTGGCTTTCGCCGCGTCGATCCTTATGACGTTCGGGCTCGTCACGACGGTTTACGCCGAAGAAGTCCAGCAGAAGGTCGAGCAGCTCGCCGGTCTCGTTCGGCCGAACGACGTCAACAGCGGCTCGCTCCTCTTTCCCGCTAGGGAACCCGGTTTCTTCGTCGAGGCACCGCGCCTGAAGACCGATGTGCAGATGGACGTGTCCGGCCCCATCGCCCGCGTCAAGGTCACGCAGCGCTTCCAGAACCCGAGCAAAGGCTGGGTCGAGGGCACTTACGTCTTTCCACTTCCGGAAAACGCCGCGGTAGACGTGCTGAAGATGCAGATCGGCGAGCGCTTCATCGAAGGTCAGATCAAGCCGCGCCAGGAGGCGCGCGAGATCTACGAACAGGCAAAGGTGGAAGGCAAGAAGGCTGCCCTTCTCGAGCAGCAGCGCCCCAACATTTTTACCAACCAGGTCGCCAACATCGGCCCGGGCGAAACGATTGTCGTGCAGATCGAATACCAGCAGGCCGTCCACCAATCCGCCGGCGAGTTCTCGCTGCGCTTCCCGATGGTCGTCGCCCCGCGCTACAATCCCGCGCCGATCGTCCAGACTGTGGAATTCAACAATGGCGCCGGTTTCGCCGTCCCGACCGACCCGGTGGATAATCGCGAGAAGATCGAGGCGCCGGTTCTCGATCCCCGCGAAAACGCCAAGATCAATCCCGTCGCGCTTACCGTCAATCTCAACGCCGGTTTCCCACTCGGCGACGTAAAATCCTCCTTCCACAACGTAGACATCAAGCAGGACGGCGACCAGAACCGCATGATCTCGCTTAAAGGTGAGAGCGTTCCGGCGGATAAGGACTTCGAACTCACCTGGAAGGCCGCGCCGGGCAAAGCGCCAAGCGCCGGCCTTTTCCGTGAGGTCATCAACGGCAAGACCTATCTGCTCGCCTTCGTAACACCGCCGGCAACCCCTGACGCATCCTCGCCTGGAGCCAAGCGCGAAGTCGTCTTCGTCATCGACAATTCCGGCTCCATGTCCGGCCCGTCGATCGAACAGGCCAAGGAAAGCCTGGCGCTTGCCATCTCGAAGCTCAATCCCGACGATCGCTTCAACGTCATCCGCTTCGACGACACGATGACCGACTACTTCAACAGCCTTGTTGCCGCTTCACCCGACAATCGTGAGAAGGCCATTGCCTACGTTCGCGGACTGACCGCCGATGGCGGCACCGAAATGCTGCCGGCACTGCAGGATGCGCTGCGCAACCAGGGTCCTGTCGCAAACGGCGCGCTTCGCCAGGTCGTGTTCCTGACGGACGGCGCAATCGGCGACGAACAGCAGTTGTTTGGCGAAATCAGCCAGAACCGCGGCGACGCTCGCGTCTTCACCGTCGGCATCGGCTCGGCCCCGAACTCCTATTTCATGACCAAGGCCGCCGAGATGGGTCGCGGCACCTTCACCCAGATCGGGTCCGCGGACCAGGTCGCGAGCCGCACGGGAGAGCTTTTCGCGAAGCTGCAAGCCCCGGCAATGACCGATATCGCGGCAACCTTCGAAGGTATAAAGGCCGAGGACATCACCCCGAATCCGATGCCTGACCTCTATGCGGGCGAGCCGGTCGTCCTGACAGCCGAACTGCCGGAGGAAAAACCCGCCGGCAAGCTGCATATCATCGGCAAGACCGGCCTTCAGCCCTGGCGCGTCGACATGGATATCGCAAATGCCGCCAATGGCCAGGGCATCTCGAAGCTCTGGGCGCGGCGCAAGATCGATGATCTCGAAGCCCGTGCCTACGAACGGGAAGACCGCGCTTCGCTCGACAAGGACATCGAGGCAATAGCGTTCGCCCACCACCTTGTCTCGCGCGTGACCAGCCTCGTCGCAGTCGACGTCACACCGGCGCGTCCGACCGGCGAACCTGTCGGCTCCGCGAAGTTGCCGCTGAACCTGCCCGACGGCTGGAATTTCGAGAAGGTCGTTGGCGAAGAAGCGCTGCCCGCACCTGCCAGCCCGCCCGATCATGCGATGGCAACGCCCCAGCAGGAATTTGCCCAGCTTGCGGCATCGCGTATGGCTGCCGCGCCGACTGCTAAGGCCGCCGGCCTAATTGCGCAGAAGTCTGCATCGGTAAAGCTGCCACAAACGGCAACGCGAGCAGACGAGCAGATCGTCCGCGGCATCTTCATGCTTCTCGCCGCACTGATCGCAGCAAGCGGGCTCGCCATCTGGCGCCGGCGCGTGCGCGGCGTCTTCGCAGGAGCCAAGCAATGACGCCAGTGGGCTCGCGAGCAGGAGTTCGAAACCACGAAGCGGAGGAGTTCGGTCCGCTTCCAACCTATCTCGAGCTCGCCATGGCAACCGCGGCGGCGACTGCTTACGATACGACGACGGGACAGGAAAGCCGCACGCTGTTGCCCCGTCTCTCCATTGTTGAAAAGGCCATTGCCGTGAGCACCGCGGCGCTTGCGCTCTACGGAACGCTGTTGGTCGCCGACGGGCTCTACATCAAGGCCAAAGCGAACCTGTCGCAAGTTCTTCTGAAGAGGGCCTTTGCCGCCGAACTTCGCGGCGAAGACGCCAAGCCGTGGCCCTGGGCGGATTTCACGACCGAAGCGGAGGTGTCCGCACCTCGTCTCGGCAAGCACGCGATTGTCCTTTCGGGCGCCTCCGGAGAGGCGCTGGCCTTCGGCCCTGCCTGGCTCGCCAACACTCCCCAACCCGGCGATGAGGGAACTTCTGTCATCGCCGCCCACCGCGACACCCATTTCCGCTGGCTGAAGGATGTTAAACCCGGTGATGAGATCGAGGTTACGCGTCGTGACGGCAAGGTGCTGACGTTCAAGGCAGGCGAAGGTCGCGTCGTGCCGTGGGACCAGAGCGGCATTGATCCGGCAGCGCAAGGTCGCCATCTCATACTCGCGACTTGCTGGCCTTTCGGCGCAACGGAACGCGGCCCGCTGCGCTATATCGTAGAAGCGGAACTCGTTGATCCGCAGCCAACCGCCACCGTGCCATCGACAAACACAAAACCGTTATCCGGGGGCAAATGAGGTTGAAGCAGATGGCCGACGCTCCAGGTTGACCGGGACAGAAATTGGGACGGACCATGACGACACTTGCAAGGCTTCGATACGGGCTCTTTCTCGCAACCGCGGTGTTGGCCGCTGCCCCAAGCCTCTCCGCCGATATCGTCAAGACGAAGACCGTCGAGTTACAGGTCGATACGATTGTGAAGGGGCTCGAGCATCCCTGGGCGGTCGAGGTTCTCCCAGATGGTTCCTACCTCGTCACCGAACGACCGGGGCGGCTGCGGATAATCCGTGACGGCAGGCTCTCGGCTCCCATCGGAGGCGTACCTGATGTCAATGCCCGCGGCCAAGGAGGCCTGATGGACGTCGCGCTCGCGCCTGATTTTGCAACGAGCCGCAAGATATTCCTAACCGCTGCGACTAGCGCCAAGGGCGGCTCCGGAACCGAGGTATTCAGCGCGACGCTGTCAGAGGACGGAACAAAGCTGAACGATGTTAGATCCACCTTCGCGATGAAGCGCTTCACCGGTGGCAATATCCAGTACGGCTCGCGAATCGCCTTCGCCAAGGACGGCTCGCTGTTCATCAGCATCGGCGACCGCGGCGACAGGGATCGCTCACAGGATTGGAAGGATGACGCCGGCTCCATCATCCACATCAACGCCGATGGCAGCATTCCTGGCGAGAACCCCTTCAAGGATGGCGCCAAGGCACTTCCTGAAATATGGTCGAAAGGTCATCGCAATCCACAGGGCATTGCCTTTGATGCCGCCGACGGCAAGCTTTACACGGTAGAGCACGGCGCGCGCGGCGGCGACGAGATCAACCACATAGAGCCCGGCAAAAACTACGGCTGGCCGATTATCACCTATGGCCGTGATTATTCCGGCGCCGAGATCGGCGAAGGAACCGCCAAGGAAGGACTTGAGCAACCCCTTTACTATTGGGACCCGTCCATCGCGCCGGGGGCACTGGCCATATACCACGGCAAGATGTTCCCTGAATGGGATGGCAACTTCCTCGTCGCGGCGCTGAAATTCCAGCTGCTTTCGAGAATGCAGCGCGACGACAGCGGAGCCTTCGTCGCCGAGGAGCGGATATTCGATGGCTCCTATGGCCGCCTGCGCGATGTGATCGTTGCGCCCGATGGCGCGGTGCTGATCCTCACGGATGAAGACGATGGTGCCTTGCTGAGAGTGTCGCGAGCGCCGGCCAATAATGGCTGATGCGAAGTCTAGAGACCGGCACGCAGTTCCTTTCGGTTCACGAACTTAAGGCCGGACCATGTCTCGTCTATGGCGCAGACTTTGACGTCGACCAGTCCCAAAGGCAGGAAAATCGATCGCAGCACGTCTTCGGTGATTGTCGTCGGCACCCGTGCGGCTTTCTTAGGCCAGGAAATCCATAGCATCCCATCGGGTTTGATAACGCCCGAGAGAACCGGTGCCATGTCCTCTAGGGCCGACCGGCGGGTTTCAAAAACGTGGCCGTAGTCAAAGCGACGCTCGATCATCGATGGCAGAGCAGTCTCGACGGCGGAGAAATGATCAAAGGCTTGAATTTCGGCGATCTCGGGCACAGCGATCAGGAGTGCCGCCTGCCCATCCCTCAGACCCAGCTTTCGTGTCAGCGAACTGCCCGAATACCCCGCCGGCGCACCATCCCCTTGCTGTCGTAGCGCATCCTTTTCGTCCGGCAATGAAACCGCTTTCCTTGTCATCCGTTTTTGCTCTCAGACGCTAGTGCAGTGGCGACATTCTTCACCCTTGCCCAAACGAAAGGCAACTGTTAACGCTCGGCCATACTCTCCCGCTCCCGTATCGAGGACGAAATGACGCGCATTCAGGCGAACCTCCTTCTATTGCTTGCAGCTGCCATCTGGGGCGGTGGCTTTGTCGCGCAGTCGACGGCAATGAAGGCGATCGGTCCGTTCTGGTTCATCGGCCTGCGCTTCATGATCGCGGCTGTGGCGGTCCTGCCGTTCATTTTGTTTGAGGCACGCAAGGCGCCGGTCAAGACCGCTCCGCGCCATCTCAAGCTCTACCTGTTGACCGGCCTTGCGCTATTCGGCGGCGCCACAACCCAACAGATCGGCCTGCAGACGACGACCGTGACGAATTCGAGTTTCATCACCGGGCTCTACGTCGTGATCGTCCCCTTGATCGCCGTCGTCTTCCTTCGCCGCTCCCCGCACTGGATCATCTGGCCGGGTGCAATCATGGCCGTCTCCGGCATCTATTTGCTGTCAGGCGGACAACTCTCGGCACTGACGACCGGCGACTTGCTTACGGTCGTTTGCGCAATCTTCTGGGCCGGACAGATCACCCTGGCGGGCACCACGGTATCGGACACCGGTCGTCCGCTTGCACTCTCGGTCGCCCAGTTTGCCGTGACCGCCGCCTGCGCGCTTGCCGTTGCCATCATCGCGGAACCGATCAGCTGGGAGGCGGTCTTAGCGGCCGCTCCCGAGATCCTTTATGTCGGCCTCTTCTCCTCCGGTGTCGCCTTTTCGCTGCAGATCATCGGCCAGCGCTACACGACTCCATCGCAAGCAGCGATCTTCCTGTCCTCGGAAGCGCTCTTCGGCGCCTCTCTCGGCGCCCTGCTCTTGGGCGAAACCATGCCGCCACTCGGCTACGCCGGCTGCGCGTTGATGTTTACCGCTATGCTTCTGGTTGAAGTCGTGCCCGAAATAGCGCGCCGTCGTGCTTCGGACAGACTGAAACCGAGCCCAAATTTGGGTTGAATGTCCCGAAAAGAAAAAAACTTTAGCTTTTGCGTAGTCGCGCTATTGTTGCATTTTTGGCAAAATCTGCTCCCAAACTATATTGCCAACGATATAAAGCCTTGATCTGCGGCGGCTAACGACCAAATTTTTGCTCAAGACGCGCGAAAAAGCCGCTCAGAGAGGCGTATCTGCACAGACGCGTTAAAAAACTTTTGCTTGCCAAAACTTAATAATCGCAGCACTCTCACCGTGTTCGGGCATTTTGCGAGCATGGGAAGTCCTTAGGAATGTGCGCGCCGGAGACGCTAATATTCCGGTCAACCGGTTCCAATAAAGCGGGCGTCAGTTCCGCGGGGAATGTGGTTGAGCTAGAGGGGACCTTTTTCTCACATTTCAATGATTGCCTGCTAACGTCTCCGCGAGGAGGCAATATCAGTGATGCTGCCCGTGTGGATGGCGGGCAGAGATAAAAGGACCTGACGCATGGCCGAGACTGGCACTGTAAAATTCTTCAATACCGACAAAGGTTTTGGCTTCATCAAGCCGGACAAGGGCGGGGCGGACATCTTTGTACACATTTCTGCCGTTCAGGCTTCAGGCTTGGCCGGACTGACGGAAAATCAGAAGGTTAGCTTCGACACGGAGCCGGACCGCCGCGGCAAGGGCCCTAAGGCTGTCAACCTGCAGATTGCAGGCTGACCCTCCAGCCAACGTTGTCAATTCGAGTTGAAGCCCGGCAGCGATGCCGGGTTTTGTCATTCAGCCTGCATTCACCTCGCGGCCCTTACCTTGCCATCATCAAGGTGCAGAACCGGAATCGGTTTAAACAGGGAAAGACAAATGAACAGGCTTGCGAAAACGCTCCTAATGACGGCAACCGCTGCAGCCCTCACGGTGTCATCGATCGGCGTTGCATCGGCAGGTGATTGGCACCGCCACCATAGCGACGACGCACTTGTGGGCGGCGCCGTCGGCCTCGCAACGGGCCTGATCGTCGGCTCTGCCATTGCCAGCGCGCCGCGCTATGACGAGCCGCGCTACATCGATCCGCCGGTCTATGAGCCGGAATATGAAGCCGTTCCGGTTTATCGCGCTCCCCCGCCCCGTTACTATCGTCCGGTCGCTGACATCGAGCCCTGGACTCCGCAGTGGGAGCGCTATTGCTCTTATCGCTATCGATCGTTCGATCCGGCCAGCGGCACGTTTATCGGCAATGACGGTCGCAGCCACTTCTGCAACGCCGGCTGATAGCCTGAACGTATGGTCAGGCACGAAGCGCCGCCTTTCAACGGCGCTTTTTTGTTTTTGATGGTCAGATCCCCTGCAGGAAGGGATTGCTGCGTCGCTCATCGCCGATCCGGCTGCCCGGCCCGTGCCCGCAAATGAAGCCGACGTCATCGCCCAGCGGCAGAACCTTATCGCGGATCGAATCGAGCAATTGCTGGTGGTTGCCCCCCGGCAGATCAGTTCGACCAATCGAGCCGTTGAACAGGACGTCGCCCAGATGGGCAAAGTTCTGTGCGCGGTTGAAATAGATAACATGGCCCGGCGCGTGGCCTGGCGTGTGATAGACTTCGAACTCGTGAGTGCCGAAGGAAACCTTGTCGCCATCCTTCAGCCAGCGGTCGGGAACGACATTCTGCATGCCCGGCGGAAGGCCATATTTCTGCGCCTGCGTCTCGACCCGCTGCAACAGGGGAAGATCGTCCTGATGCGGGCCGACGATATCAATACCCAGAGCCTCCTTGAGCTCCTTCGCACCGCCGGCGTGATCAAGATGGCCGTGCGTCAGCCAGATTTCCTTGATGCTGAAACCGTTCGACTTGATGGCCTCTAGGATCGCCGGCACATCCCCGCCTGGATCGACCACGACGCCCTCCTTCGTCTCAGGATCGAAGAGGATCGTGCAGTTCTGCTGGAAGGGTGTCACCGGAATAATACCGGCCTGGAGCATGCCCATGAGTGCCTCGCTTCTCTCTGTTCCGTGTCCCTATAGTCTGAAACGGCGTTGCGCACAGCCCGCGATTTATAGAAGCAAAGGCCGTCAATGCCCCCGCGCCCGGACCTCGGCGCCGGTTCCGTTTGGATTTAACACATTGATACAATCGTTTACCGGCGAGTCTGAGCGCGCTGGAACATCACCATCAACCAAACGTTACCTGCCTGTACAAGACAAGGAGAAACGAGATGACCTTGAAGCGAAATCTGTTCCTGGCTGGCGCGATCGTCGTGGGAAGCGCCGGTCTTGCCCAGGCGGACATGGTTGCCACGGCCATCAACGATCTGAACGTTCGTGCCGGCCCCGGCCCGCAGTATCCTTCCATCGGAATAGCGACGCGCGGCTCGCAGACAATGCTGGACGGCTGCATCCAGGGAAGCCGTTGGTGCCGCGTTGACGTCAATGGCGTCCGTGGCTGGGTCTATGCGCAATATCTGCAGGTTGAACAAGGTGGCAGCAGCGTCATTGTCGAGCAACACCAGGCCGACCTCGGCGTGCCTATCGTCACCTATGAGACGACGGCAAGCATCGCTCCTGACCCCGCTCCAGGGGACGAACTGTTGGGACCTGTTGGCTCTATCGAGGCGATCAGCCCGCCTGAGACCGTCACGACTTATGTTCAAACCAATCCGGCCCGGACCGTCCGCCTCCGTGGTGATGTGGTCGTCGGCGCGTCGGTACCCGACAGCGTGACGTTCCAGGAAATTCCGGACTATCAGTATCGATATGTCCGCATCAACGATCGGCCGGTCCTTGTGGATCCCGGTACCCGTCGCATCGTTTACGTCTACAACTGACTATGGTGGACAGTTGGAAAAAGGCGCCTTCGGGCGCCTTTTCTTTTGACGGCAGCATGGAAAACTTTCACGCGTGGGTTGCTCTCCATTCCACTTTACATTCAATCATGATAAGATACTGCAATTCAGACGATATCCCCTGCTCCCGGTCGGACGTCGGATCGCCTGTAGGGCTGGCGATCTTCTCGGACCACCCAGCCGGCAGAGGCGTTTTGAGGAAACGCGAAGGAGGGAAATCGTGGAAGCCTTATTGCCCATCATCACGCAGGCGATAGCAGGCGCCGTCGGCGGCAACGTCGCAAGCGGAGCGCTGAAACAGGTTGCAATCAATGCCGTTGCCCGAACGATCGCCGGTGCAATCGGCGGCATCGGCGGCGGCATGCTGCTCAGCATGGTAGGTGGTGAAGCCGCAATGACCGGCCTCATTGCCGACGGTATCGGCGGCTTGATCGGCGGCGGTATCCTGTCGACGATCGTCGGCGCCGTAGCAGCTCGCGCAAGATAAACAGGGCGTCAAGAAAGCGGCCGAGCTCGCAAGGAACCCGGCCGCTCCTGTCAGCGAAGATTACTCGGCTGTCGTGGCTGCCCGAGATACTTCTTCCGTTAATCGTTCATCAGCGTTTCGCTGATCGCCCCGGCCTGATTTATGTGGGCTGATTTCCAAAACCGACGTCACTTCGGCCAACCGTCATAGGCGCGCGCCCTCCTCCGAACATCGCACTCGCGTAGTGCAGCCCGTGGGTCAATATGTGGATCTTTGCGTCTTCACGGCACGAACGTGCCGTTGGACCAGATTTCGCCGTCCAATTGGTAAAGGGTCACTGAAGTCACGTCACACTCCTCCGACGCCCGCACGCCATTGCTGTTGATTGTTGTCCCCGATACGTTTTATCCACTGGCGCAGGGGAAAATTACGCATTGTAGTGAAGTTTGCGAAGTCAGGCCAAATTTCCATTGGAAATGGCGTCCTCTTTCGGCTTCGCAACGCATAGGGAAGCTCGCAACAGCGCAAAGATACGTCACCAATACTGACATATTTTTCGAAAACTTCCCGGAAGGTGCGCAACTAGAAAGGAAATGCCAAATTGGCACGCCAGACGAGCCCGAAGGCGGGCAAGCCCGAACCGCTCAAGATGCCGATGGAAAACACGGAAACCATCGATTTCGAGATCATCGAGCTTCTGTTCTTTTCCTATCGCGACTTCGTTTCCGATCCTGACGCCATTCTTGCGGAGATCGGCTTCGGGCGGGCGCACCACCGCGTCGTTCATTTCGTTAACCGCAACCCGGGCATGACGGTTGCCGATCTGCTGGATACGTTGAAGATTACCAAGCAGAGTCTTGCAAGAGTGCTCAAACAACTCATCGATTCGGGGTATATTCGACAGATTGCGGGGCCTGAAGACAGGCGGCAGCGCAAGCTCTATCCTACCACGATGGGGCGCAAGCTTGCTCTTGCTCTGGCAGAGCCGCAATCGCGCCGTATTGAGAGAGCATTCGACGGGGCTTCCCCGGAGGTACGGGAGGGCATAAAGGCCTTTCTGAGAGGTATGCGAAACAGACCAAACTCGAGAGCGGATTGAATGGCGACAAAGACAGTGATTTCGGACGACGCTGCGCACTTGCTTGTTGTGGATGACGACACGCGTATCCGCGCTCTGCTCAACCGCTATTTGACCGAGAACGGGTTCAGGGTGACGGTAGCCGCGGATGGCGCTGAGGCACAACGCAAGCTCGCCGGCCTGGATTTCGACCTGATCATCATGGACGTGATGATGCCGGGAGATTCGGGGATCGAGGTGACCAAGGGCCTGCGCACAATCAAGAACGTGCCGATCATCATGCTGACAGCGCTTGCGGAATCGGGCAGCCGCATCGCCGGACTGGAAGCTGGCGCAGACGACTATCTGGCAAAACCCTTCGACCCGCGCGAACTCGTGCTGCGCGTCAACAACATCCTGCGCCGCAATGTCTCGAACGATGCGCCGAAGATCGAACAAGTGATGTTCGGACCATATACCTTCTCCCTGACGCGTAAGGAGTTGAAAAAAGCCTCCGAAGTGGTCCGGTTGACGGATCGCGAGCAGGAAATCATGCTGCTGTTCGCCAAGCGCGCTGGCGATACCATTCCGCGACATGAGCTCATCGGTAACGATGTTGATGTCGGCGAGCGCACCATCGATGTGCAGATCAATCGCCTGCGGCGCAAGATCGAGGATGACCCCGCAAATCCGGTCTGGCTGCAGACGGTTCGTGGTATAGGATACCGATTGAGCATCGATTGACAGTCGCAACCGCAGGACCGGCGACCATATGGTGACATTCGACTCTCTTCGGCGCGACGACCGCTCGCCCGCCCGCGGATGGCGATGGATGATACGCAGGCTACGGCTCTATCTGCCGACCGGTCTCTATGTTCGGTCGTTGCTGATTATCATTATCCCGATGGTGCTGTTGCAGTCCGTCGTCGCCGCCGTGTTCATGGAGCGCCATTGGCAGATGGTGACGCAGCGCCTTTCAGCGGCGGTCACGCGCGATATTGCAGCAATCATCCAGATCATCGAGACCTACCCGCAGGATACGGATTACAGCGAAGTCACCCGCATCGCACGCGACCAGATGAACCTGCAGATCTCGATCGAACCGGACGGCGATCTGCCACCGCCGCGCACAAAGCCCTTCTTCTCCATCCTCGACGGAATCCTGAGCGACGAGATCAGCGACCAGGTCAAACGCCCGTTCTGGATCGACACATTGGGCGATTCCAATCTCGTCGAGATTCGCATCAAGCTCGAGGATAAGATCCTTCGCGTGCTGGCAAGGCGCAGCTCGACCTACGCCTCCAACACACACATCTTTATCGTCTGGATGGTCGGCGCCTCGCTGGTGCTGATCGGCATATCAATCCTATTCCTGCGCGGACAGATTCGACCGATCCTTGCGCTGGCGAACGCTGCCGAAAGCTTCGGCAAGGGCCAAAAAGCTGACAATTTTCACCCGCGTGGCGCAGACGAGGTTCGGCGTGCCGGCCTCGCCTTCATTCTGATGCGAGAGCGCATCGAGCGGCAGATCGAGCAGCGCACAGCGATGCTGACCGGTGTCAGCCACGATCTGCGCACGATCCTGACGCGTTTCAAGCTGCAATTGGCGCTCGCCGGCGACAATCCCGACCTGCATGGCCTGAACGACGATGTCAACGATATGCAGTCGATGCTTGAGGCCTACATGGCGTTTGCCCGAGGCGAGGTCGAAGAGGATGTCGGCGACATGAAGCTCAGCGAGCTTTTCGCTCGATTGGAGGCAGACTTCGAGCTTCACGACGGCAAGGCGCTTACCTACTCGATCGAAGGCGACGATGAGATTTTGGTGCGCCCGAACGCCTTCACGCGTCTTGTGACCAACCTCGCCTCCAATGCCCGCCGCTACGCCAACACGCTCGATATCAATGCCAAGCACAGCGCCAAGTGGCTGACGGTAACCTTTGACGACGATGGCCCGGGGATTCCCGAGAAGAACCGCGAGGATGTCTTCAAACCGTTCTTCCGGCTCGACGAAGCACGGAATCTCGATGCCTCCGGCACCGGCCTCGGCTTGGCAATCGCCCGCGACATCGCCCGAAGCCATGGCGGCAACGTCACGCTCGGCGACAGTCCCCTCGGCGGCCTACGGGCGACCGTCCGCCTACCCGCGTGAGAACAGATGACGATCGATCTCAATCGAATGAAATGGCTGAACCCGCCGTCTCGCTGTGAAGACCGCGACGGTGAGTTGCATGTCTGGTCCGGACACAAAACCGATTTCTGGCAGGGAACTTACTACGGTTTCCATCGCGACGGCGGACATTTCCTGCACCGTCAGCGACAAGGTGACTTCACCGCCGAGGTTTCCTTCTCGGGACGCTACCAGGAACTCTATGACCAGGCGGGCCTCATGGTACGTGCTAACGCAAGGTATTGGATGAAATGCGGGATCGAATATACCGATGGCGCCAGGCATTTCAGCGTCGTCGTGACCAATGGCAATTCCGATTGGTCAGCCTTTCGGATCGACCACGCATTCGAGCGTATGGGCGTGCGGGTGACACGAAACGGCGATGCCCTGTTCATTCAGTACAAGACAAACCGCATGGAAGACTGGCGCATGGCACGCCTTGCATGGTTTGATCCGGCATTTACGGAAATTTCCGTCGGCCCCACGTTCTGCTCGCCGCAACGCGCCGGCTTCGAAGCCGTATTTCACGATTTCTCGCTCACCGATCCGCTGTCGCGCGAAATCCACTGATCACATCAGTTTCTTACCGTTCGGTACCGGTTTGTCGGTTGCCGCAAGAACGATGGCGCCCGCCTCATCCTCGAACCCGAGCGTCAGGACTTCCGAGCGAACCGGGCCGATCTGTCGCGGTGGAAAGTTGACCACGCCGAGAACCTGCCGGCCGACAAGGCTCTCGGGCGTATAGTGAACCGTGATCTGGGCCGACGACTTCTTGAGGCCGATGTCAGGCCCGAAGTCGATCAGCAGCTTGAAGGCCGGCTTACGGGCTTCCGGGAACGGACTTGCCTCGACGATCGTACCGACGCGAATGTCGACACGCTCGAAGTCGGCATAGGTGATTTCGTCGGTCATGGTCTTGATGCCCTCAGCCGGCAAGCTCTTCGGCACGCTTGCGCGCTGCGGCAAGGGCCTTGTCGAAAAGCGGCTGCATCGCATCGTCGGCCATCAGCACGGAAAGCGCCGCAGCCGTCGTGCCGCCCGGTGATGTCACGTTCTGCCGGAGCCGCGAGGCGTCGTCGGGGGACTGGTGCAAAAGCTCACCAGCCCCCGCGACTGTTTCCCGTGCAAGGCGCATGGCAAGGTCCGCCTGCAAGCCAAGTTTACGGCCTGCCTCTGCCATACACTCGACGAGATAGAACACATAAGCCGGCCCACTTCCCGACAGGGCGGTGACGGCATCGATATCCGCTTCGGTGGGAACCCATTCCACCGGACCGGATACGCGCAACAGAGAATCGACTTGCCCTCGCTGCGCATCCGTGACGCGCGCATTAGCAAACGCGCCCGTGACGCCTCGACCGACCATGGCCGGCGTATTCGGCATGGCGCGCACCATCGCAGCCTCGCCGAGATGCTTTTCAAGGAACGACAGCGTCTTGCCTGCAGCGACCGAAACAACGACGGTTTCCGGCCCTACCGTTCCCTTGACCGGAGGTAGCACGGCATCCATCACTTGCGGCTTGACCGCAAGGAAAAGAACGCCTGCCGTTAGCCCAGCGGGAGCCGAGGTAACATGGGTCACGCCGGCATCGTTGATCGTCTTCAGCATCAGGTCCGAGGGGCCAGGATCGATGACGACGATAGAAGAACCAGGCACGCCGCTCTTCAGCCAGCCGGAGAGCATTGCGCCTCCCATATTGCCGGCACCGATGAGAACGACAGGACCTGAAGCTGCAGATGACATTTACGCCTCGCCGACGGTTTCGAAGAGAACCGCTTCCATCGCGCGGTTCGCGTCCATGCCGGACCAGATCACGAACTGGAAGGCCTGATAATACGCCTCGCAGGTGTCCAACGCACTAGCGAGCAGAACCTCGACCTGTCGATTGGTCGGCTCGGCACCTCCGGCAAGCAGCAGCGACTGCCGGAAGATGATGACATCTTCCTGGCGCCACAGATCAAAGTGTCCCATCAGGACCTGACCGTTGATTGCCGCCAAAAGCTTGGTGACTTCGTTGACACGCTGTTCGGGAACCTTGACGTCGAAGGCGCAGCCAAGGTGCAGCGCCTCAAACTCTTCCATCCAGGAAAAGGAAACGTGGTAGTCGGTCCACTTCCCTTCAACCGTCATCGCAATCTCGTCATCGCCCGACCGCTCGAAAGACCAGTCGTTATTGGCGGCGACGTACTCGATCATATCGACCGGGTTCGACTGACGCTCGACTTCCAATTCCATGAGGCTCATGCAGCACCTTCTTGACCGGAGTGAATGCGAACCAACTTCGTCAACGAGACACAAGGAGAACACACGCAACAGCCGGAACCACCAACCCTGATGACCGTTGAACCGCTACCAGACTTAACGCAGTCAAACCTGCCTGGAGCTTACCAACCGCTTCGAATCATCATTTAAAATCAGTGTATAATGGGCTAGGCGACGCGCCAGCCCCTTAGCGCCGTTTTAGGGAACGGCACTGTGGAAAGCTTTTCGGATTTCCATTCAGAAGGAGGGTTTAAATGACTCTGCCCATTGATCTTTTTGGCAGTGTCCACAGGTGGATAACGACACCCGGTTTTTAGGTCGCGGCCGCGGCGTGTCTCATAAAGGTCACACCACGGCCTGTGTCACAACGGGAATTACTTGCCCTTAGCCGCAAGCTTGGCTTCAAGGGCGGCGATACGGGCAAGCAGCGCATCATTTTCATCACGCGCCTTGATCGCCATTTCGCGCACGACCTCGAACTCTTCGCGCTTGACGATATCGAGCGTATTCAACCAGCGCTCGGCCTGCGCATTGAATGCTGTCTCGATTTCCTTGCGCACACCCTGGGCAGCGCCGGCCGCATCCGTCATCAGCTTGGCGAACTCGTCCATGATGCGGTTTGCTCCAGTCGTCATGGCGGTTTTCTCCCTTTGCTATAGACCAGTTAGCGCCACTTCGGCGCGCCTCGAGAATGAGGTAGGGCTTCGCCACCAAGGATGCAAGCGGTTTGCTCTGGATAAGCCTTCCGGCAGCCGCCCGATCGTCAACAATCGACTTGACCGGTTTTGATCCCAGCGCCATCTTCCGCCCACACCGAGCTTGGCGCGCCTTTAGAAAGTCGCAAAGGACGCCTTGAACTGAAGCGCGTTGACGTCCGATCGAATACTCCATGGGACTCACGCCAGCGAATGGGAAAACCTTGCCGACAGTAGCCAATCTTATGGCGATCATGCCGTTCCCCGAGATCGACCCGATCGCCTTTTCGCTCGGCCCACTCTCAATTCACTGGTACGGACTGGCCTATGTCGCCGGCATCATGCTCGGCTGGTACTATGCGCGCCAGCTCGCCGGAAACGACAAACTGTGGCCGGCTGACGCTTCCCCGATTACCAAGGTGCAACTCGACGATTTCATCATCTGGGTCGCGCTCGGCATCGTTCTCGGCGGGCGCATCGGATACATCCTCTTCTACGATCTACCGTCGGTTATCGAGAGCCCGATTCGGGCAATCCAGATATGGAACGGCGGCATGTCGTTCCACGGCGGATTGACGGGCACTACCATCGCGATGATCATCTTCGCCCGTCGCAACAGCGTACCGATCTGGAGCCTCTTCGATATCGTCTCGGCGGTCGTCCCGATCGGCCTATTCTGCGGCCGTATCGCCAACTTCATCAATGGTGAGCTTTGGGGCCGTTTGACCGATGTGCCGTGGGGCATGGTCTTCTGCAACCAATATATCGAGCGGGCCAACGGCTACTGCCCCGGCGGCGACTTTGTTCGCCACCCCAGCCAACTCTACGAGGCAGGCCTCGAGGGCATCGTGCTGCTTCTGGTTCTGGCAGCGCTGATTTTTGGTTTCCGTGCCCTGAAGACCCCCGGCTTTGTCACCGGCGTCTTCGTTTGCGGCTATGCACTATCCCGCATTTTCGTTGAATTCTTCCGCGAACCGGATGCTCAGCTGGGTTACCTGCTGGGCACCAATTGGCTCACCATGGGCATGGTGCTTTCCACGCCGATGGTACTGCTTGGAATCTGGGCCATGCTTCGCGCTCGCCGTCAGGCCGCGCTTCAGCAATGACCGGAGCTGGACAGGGGGGAGATACATGAGCACCGCGCTTGGTGAGAAGATCAAGGCTATCATTCAGGCGAACGGCCCGATCAGCGTCACGGACTTTTTCTCGCTGTGCCTTGCCGATCCTGAACATGGTTACTACAAGACCCGCGAACCCTTCGGAAGCTCAGGCGACTTCGTGACCGCACCGGAGGTGAGCCAGCTTTTTGGCGAGATGATCGGCGTCTTCATCGTCCATGCCTGGCAGCGACACGGAACGCCCACCGGTGTCCGTCTTGTCGAAATCGGCCCCGGTCGCGGCACGATGATGTCGGATATGCTGCGCGTCATTGCCCGGATCGCGCCACCACTTTTCGAAGACATGACAGTGCACCTCGTCGAGACAAGCGGGCGCCTGCGCGACATCCAGCAGGAGACGCTGGCGTCCGACGGCCACAAGGTCAGTTGGCATCAGGGTTTCGATGAGATCCCGCCGGGATTTTCGCTCGTCGCTGCGAACGAGTTGTTCGATGCGATTCCGATCCGTCAGTTCGTGAGGACGCCGGCGGGCTTCCGTGAACGAATGGTCGGTATCGACGCCGCGGGCGAACTGACGTTTGGTGTCGGTGTGGCAGGGATCGATTCCGGCCTCCTCCCCTGGCCGGAAGCGGACGTGCTCCCGGGAACAATCTTTGAAGTCTCGCCGGCACGCCAGTCGGTGATGCTCGCCATCTGCGACCGGCTGAAAGAACATGGCGGGACGGTTGTCGCCATCGACTACGGGCACCTCGTGAGCGGCTATGGCGACACGCTGCAGGCGGTGCGCATGCATGAGTATGATCCGCCGCTGGCCCACCCCGGCGAAGCGGACCTGACGAGCCATGTCGATTTCCAGGCATTGGCGCAGACCGCGACTTCGGCCGGTGTCTACGTCAACGGCATGCTCCACCAGGGCGATTTTCTCGTCGGCCTCGGCATTCTCGATCGCGCCGCCGCGCTTGGCCGGGATCGCGAAGCACATATGCGGCAAATTATCCAGACGGCAGTCGACCGGCTGGCGGGCGAAGGTGAAGGCCGTATGGGCGAACTCTTCAAGGTGCTGGCGGTCTCACACCCCGCCGTGGATTTGATGCCTTTCCGTTCAGTGGATTGACAGCGCGAGCACCGCTGGGCCAACATCCGCCGCAGTCGACCAGGCTTCGCCATCAGTAATGACGCCCAGGCAATTCAAGCAATCTCGGAAGTTTTAATGACGCAAGCAGCATCTCCGGCACCGATCCAAAGCGCGCTGCTGAAAGAGGCGACCGGTGACGCGATTCTCCACGGCTATTTCACCCGGCAGGGCGGCGTATCGGATGGCATCTATCGCGGCTTGAACGTCGGCCTTGGCTCGAATGACGAGCGCGAGAAGGTTCAGGAGAACCGCCGCCGCGTGGCAAGCTGGTTCGAGTTGCCTGTCGAGCGCCTTGCTACCGTACACCAGGTCCACTCCCCCGACGTGGTCATTGTCGACAAGGACTATGACGGCTCCCGCCCCGCAGCCGATGCGATGGTGACCGCAACTCCGGGCATAGCGCTTGGCGTGCTGGCCGCCGATTGTGGACCAATTCTCTTCGCCGATTCGGAAAACGGTGTCATCGGCGCCGCTCACGCCGGGTGGAAAGGCGCTCTTACCGGCGTGCTGGAAAATACGATCGACGCGATGGTCCGACTAGGCGCAAAGCGCGAGGCAATCGTAGCCTGCCTCGGCCCATCGATCAGCCAGGCAAGCTACGAGGTCGGCCCGGAATTCGTTGAACGCTTCGTCGCACAGGATCCATCTTACGGGCGCTACTTCGTACCCTCCGGAAAGCCGGGGCACGCGATGTTTGACCTGCCGGCCCTGACGGTCGATCGGCTGCGCGCCGCCGGTATCCGCGCAGAGAGCTTAGGCCTCTGCACTTATCCCGACACCGAGCGTTTCTTCTCTTATCGCCGGACCACACATAACAAGGAGCCGGATTACGGCCGGCAGATTTCTGTAATTGCAATCAGGGAGATTTAAGAGGCATGGCCCTGCACTTCGACAGACCCGAATTCGCCGTCCGCCTCGCACGTCTGACAGACAAGATGCGCGAAGAGAAGCTGGATGCCCTGCTGCTCTTTGCCCAGGAAAGCATGTACTGGCTGACCGGCTATGACACATTCGGCTACTGCTTCTTCCAGACACTTGTCGTCAAGGCCGATGGAACGATGGCGCTGATCACGCGTTCCGCCGACCTGCGCCAGGCCAAGCACACCTCCATCCTGGAAAATGTCCAAATCTGGGTCGACCGCGTCAATGCCGACCCGACCGTCGACCTCCGGAACCTGCTCGTCGAGATGGACCTGCTCGGCGCCAGGATCGGCGTCGAGTATGATACCCACGGCATGACGGGCCGCATCGCCCGGATGCTCGATGCGCAGTTGACGTCCTTCGGCCAGATCGTCGACGCATCCTATCTCGTTAGCCACCTGAGGCTGATCAAGAGCCCGGCCGAGGTCGCATATGTCGAACGCGCCGCGGTGTTGGCTGACGATGCGCTGGATGCGGCACTCGCGCTGACCACGCCGGGCGCAGATGAATCTGACATTCTGGCCGCCATGCAGGGTGCTGTATTTGCGGGTGGCGGCGACTACCCCGCCAACGAGTTCATCATCGGCTCCGCCGAGGATGCCCTCCTCTGCCGCTACAAGGCCGGCCGCCGCAAACTCGAC
>Ga0102590_1002150_pt1 | contig 24781 bp, 23 predicted proteins | sample AraplaMF_Col_mMF_FD_76859 | JGI IMG/M metagenome (GOLD analysis project Ga0102590, IMG submission 76859) | Arabidopsis root microbial communities from the University of North Carolina, USA - plate scrape MF_Col_mMF | ecosystem: Host-associated > Plants > Roots > Endosphere | place: USA... | reverse complement strand
CTCCGTACCAGAAACACGATGGTCGAGGTGTAGGGCGAAGAATTCTGCGGCAGACGGGTCTGCCAGTCCTTGGCCAGCAGGCCTTTGCCGGCAATGGCGTCGATGTCGTAAGCCAGCGCCAGGGTGACGACATCGGCCTGCAGGCCGTCGATCACGCTGCGGGCCTGGGCACCGGAACCGCTGTGCGACTGCTTGATCTCGATGCTCTTGCCGGTCTCCTTCTGATAGGCGGCGGCAAACGCCTTGTTGAAGTCGACGTAGAGCTCGCGGGTCGGGTCGTAAGATACGTTGAGCAGCGAAACGTCGGCGGCGAGCGCCGAGCCTGCCCAGATCAGTCCTGTGATGACGAAAACGATGCGACGTAACATTTCGATCTCCATATGCCGCCACGTCATGATTGCGCTGCAGCGAGCCGAAGAAACTCCTGAAGAAGCACCGCCAAGTCAACGGAACCGGATTTCAATGTTTGCGGTTGCGCAGGATCGATTTGCTAAGAAGTCTTCATCGTATGGATGCCGCATTCCGTCTTGGGTCTGCCGCGCCAGCGGCCGGCCCGCAGGTCTTCATCCGGCGAGGTGCGGCTGGTGCAAGGCATGCACCCGACCGACAGAAATCCCGAGGCCATCAGCGGATGCGGGGGCAGTTTCGCCTGCGCATAGATCGCCTCGATCTCCTGACGAGAAACATTGGCGAACGGATTGAACTTCAACCTTGCGCCATCGGCTTCGACCACCGGAATCGCCGCGCGCGCACCGCCCTGAAAGCGCTTGCGTCCATTGATCCAGGCGCGAAACGGCGCCAGCGCGCGTGCCAGCGGCTCAACCTTGCGGATCCGGCAGCAGGCATCCGGATCCGAAAACCACAACTCGCGCTCGGGGTCTTCGCGCGTGAGGGCCTCCTCGGACGGCTTGATCGAACGGACATCGTGCAGGCCCAGCGTTGCAATCAACTGGTCGCGATAGGCCAGCGTCTCCTCGAACAACCAACCGGTGTCGAGAAAGATCACGGGAATGGCCGGGTCGACATCGGCCATGACCTTGAGAAGAGCTGCGGATTCAGTGCCGAACGACGACACCAGCGCCAGATGCGCGCGGCCCACCGTGTCCAGCGCCGCGGCAATCACCTCCGCCGGGGAGGCTGTGCGCAACGCGCGGTCGAGATCGTCCGCGGCCGCGGACGTCGTCGCGGGCTCGCCCGGCACGATCTGGCGAGCAAGATTGCTCATAGCGTGGCGCTCTCCGAATGTCGCAACAGCATCCGCTGATGCAGTGCGGTCACTTTGCCGTCGCCAGTCGGCTGATAGAACACCGAGTAGCGCTTCACCGTGGCGAGGAAGGCCGCCGCGTCGTTGTCCTTCTTCACCTCGAAGGCGCTGAATCCGGCCCGCAGCATGAACACGAACTGATCGCGCAGCACCTGACCGGTGGCACGCAGCTCGCCGCGGTAACCGTAGCGCTCGCGCAGCAGTCGCGCCTGGCTGTAGGCCCGCCCGTCACGGAAAGTCGGGAACACCAGCGCGACCACCGCCAGGCGGTCGAGATGGGGCACGAGATCCTCGACGTCGCGGTTGTTCGGCCAGATGATTCCGGTCGGGCCGCTGCGGGTCGACAGAATGTCCGGATTCTCGAGAAACCGGGCGGCGGAGATCAATACTGCACCGTCCGCCGGGATCTCCGCATCGTCGGCAACGCGCGCAAAGATATCCGTTGCGATCTTGCCGTCCTTAACGAGTTGCATACACGCGCTCCCTGAATGGCTCGACACCCAAACGCTTCACGGTGTCCATGAATAGTTCATCGGGACGAGCGCGGAGCGCCAGGTAGGCCTCCACGATGTCCTCGATCACGTCGGCGACATCCGGGTAACGCACCGCCGGCCCGATCAGGGAGCCAAGTTCGGCGTTCTCGTCGGCGCGCCCGCCGATGGTGATCTGATAGACTTCCTCGCCGTTCTTCTCGACGCCGAGGATGCCGATATGGCCGACATGGTGGTGGCCACAGGCATTGATGCAGCCGGAGATGTTGATGTGCAACCGCCCGATCAGGTTGGCGGTGTCGTGGTTGGCGAAGCGCCGGGTGATTTCCTGGGCAATCGGTATGGATCGCGCGTTGGCGAGCGAGCAGTAATCCAGCCCGGGGCACGCGATGATATCGGTGATCAGATTGACGTTGGGCGTCGCCAGCCCGAACTTGTCGAGCGCGCGCCACAAAGCCGGCAGATCGCGCTTGGCGACATGCGGCAGCGCCAGGTTCTGCTCGTGACCAACGCGAACCTCGCCGAATGAATATTTGTCGGCGAGATCGGCAACGCCGTCCATCTGCTCGGCGGTGGCATCGCCCGGCGCACCGCCGATCGGCTTCAGCGACAAGGTGACGATGGCGTAGCCCGGCTCCTTGTGCGGAGCCACCGAGTTCTTGCGCCAGGCCTCGAAATCCGGATCGTGCGCCGCCTTTTTCAGCTCATCCGGCATCGCCGGCAGGTTTTCGTAGACCGGGTAGCTGAAGCGCGAACGGATTTCCTCGACCGCGGCGTCGTCCAGTGTCAGCGCGCTGTCGCGCATCTGATGCCATTCCTCTTCGACTTCCTTGGCGAACTTCTCGATGCCGAGTTCGTGCACCAGGATCTTGATCCGCGCCTTGTAGATGTTGTCGCGGCGGCCGTACTGATTGTAGACGCGCAGGATCGCCTCGACATAGCTCAGCAGGTCGTGGCCATGCACGAACGGCTTGATGGTCTTGCCGATGAACGGCGTGCGGCCGAGACCGCCGCCGACCAGCACCTCGAAGCCGGTTTCGCCTTCGGCATTCTTGAGCAGCCGCAACCCGATGTCGTGGACCTTGATCGCCGCGCGATCGTGGTCCGAGGCCGTGATCGCGAACTTGAACTTGCGCGGCAGGAACGAGAATTCCGGGTGCAGCGTCGTGTACTGCCGCAGCAGTTCCGACCAGATTCGCGGATCCTCGATCTCGCCGGGTGCAACGCCGGCCCATTGGTCAGACGTCACGTTGCGCGTGTTGTTGCCGGAGGTCTGCATGGCATGGATGCCGACTTCGGCGAGATCCGCCAGCGCGTCCGGCAACTCGGCAAGCTTGATCCAGTTGAACTGGATATTCTGGCGGGTGGTAAAATGGCCATAGCCGCGGTCGTAACGGCGCGCGACATGGGCCAGCCGGCGCAGCTGGTTTGACGACAGCGTTCCGTAGGGAATCGCAACCCGAAACATATAGGCGTGAAGCTGAAGGTAGACGCCATTCTGCAGCCGCAGCATCTTGAACTCGTCCTCGGTGAGCTCGCCGGACAGCCGGCGCTTCACCTGATCGCGAAATTCCGAGACGCGCTCGTTGATCAGCGTACGATCGAGTTCATCATAGGCGTACATGGCAGACGATCCTCAGCCCGCAACCGGAAGGTCGATGGTGACGCCTTCCGACCGGATGTGTTCGCGCAGATTGCCGGGCGCGATCTCGCCGCCGTCCTTGAGCTCGATAGGAGCGATGTAGGCGCCGATGGCGCCGACATCGTCCGCCACCGATTCGGCGAGCAGCGCGCGTGCTTCATCTGAGGTACGCACGATGGCGGCGTCCGCCAACCGGGCCGACCAGCTTTGTTGCGAGGTGCGGTAGATCACCGCTCCATCCCAGGTGCGATTCGCGGTCACCATCGAGGGACCGGCAATCCTTATTTTCTTCTGTTCGAGCGGAGAAGTCATTCTGCAGCCACCAGCAATTGTGAAACCAGACCTTTGAGATGTGCGGCGCGCCACGGCGCCGAATGCGCGACGACGTCGCCGATGATGAGGATCGCCGGACCCCCGTCGATCCTTTCGACCAGCGCGGGCAAGTCGCCCAGCGAACCGACGACGGCCCGCGCATCGGGCCGCGTGACACGCCCAAATACCCCAACCGGCGTCTGCGGCGAGCGGCCGGCAGCCAGCAGGCCGTCGCGCACCGACGGCGCCGCCGTCATGCCCATGTAGACGACGACGGTCATCTTTTCATCGGTCAAAACCGACCAATCGACGATCTCGGCGTCGCGCGCCTTGTGCGCGGTGAGGAAGGTAATGCGCAGCGCCTCATGGCGAAACGTCAGCGGCACTTCGAATTGCGCCGCGGCGCCAAGCCCGGCGCTGATCCCCGGGATGATCGAATAAGCCACCCCGGCCTGTCGGAGCGCCTCGACTTCCTCGCCGCCACGGCCGAAAATGAACGGATCGCCGCCCTTCAGGCGCACCACACGCTGCCCTGATTGCGCGGCTTCGATCATAAGCCGGTTAATGGCATCCTGGCCGACGCCGGGCTTGCCGACACGGCGACCGACCGGCACGCGCGCGGCGTCGCGGCGGACGCGATCGAGAATCTCCGACGTGACCAGTTCGTCGTAGAAAATGACGTCGGCATCCTGCAGCGCGCGCAGCGCCTTGACGGTCAAAAGGTCCGGATCGCCGGGGCCGGCGCCGACCAGGGTGACGTGGCCAACCACTTCGCCCACCGAGGGCGCGCCGGCGAAGGCGGAGGGATCTGCGATACTCTCGAGCGCCTCGTCCGCTTCGCCGCTGCGGCCGGCAAGCACAAGCGCGCCGATCGGGCCGTCGACGATGCGCTCCCAGAAGCGACGGCGCAGCGGAAATTCGGCGATACGGCCATGCATGGTCTTGCGCCAGCGGCCGATGAAGCTGGCGAGATCGCCGATCCGCGCCGGCAAGACAGCTTCAATCCGTTCACGGACGCGGCGGGCCACCACGGGTGACGCGCCGCCGGTACCAATCGCAACCACGACGTCACCGCGATCGACGATGGCCGGAAAGATGAAAGTGGAATGGACCAGGTCGTCCATCACGTTGATCGGCAGGCCTACCGCCTTTGCCCGGGCCGACATCGCCGGACCGACATCGCCGGCGCCGGCGCAAAGAATTGCGATCACGCCCTTCAGATCGGCGATCAGCGGATCGCCTTCCGCATGTTCGATCCTGGCCAGATCCGAAGCGATGAGTCCGTCGATTGCGCGTTGACCGTCGGTCGCATACCAGCGGATCTGCGCACCCGCCGCCAGCAGCAGGCGCAGTTTGGCGCGCACGAGCTCGCCGGCGCCGACCAGAATGATCGGCCCGGACTGCAGATCGAGGAACACCGGCAAGAACCGCATACGACACTCCGCTTCCCCAAAATCTGGGGTTGACTGGAATTATTTTCTATATATGTCTCATTCAAGCCGCGCAAAGAGAAAATTATTTCTTCTCTCTTGCACCGCAACTATAGAATTTTTCACCCTGAAGTCTAGGCGGCAGAGATGCATCTTCTCGACAATCACCAGCAAACAGACGGGTTGCATCGGCGGCCAGGGACCGTTGCCCATCATGATGCCGCTCAGGATCATGCTAAAGCTCCCAGAATGGATCATCTCGACGAGCTCGAAGCCCAGAGCATCTACATTTTCCGGGAGGCTTTCGCCCGGTTGAAGAAGCTGGCGCTGCTGTGGTCGCTCGGCAAGGACTCCAACGTGATGATCTGGCTGGCGCGCAAGGCCTTTTTTGGCCGCGTGCCGTTTCCGGCGCTACATGTCGACACCGGCAAGAAATTCCCGGAGATGTATGCATTCCGCGAACAGTACGCCAAGGAATGGGGACTCGATCTGCGGGTGGATTTCTGCCCGCCGATCGAAAGCGTCGATCCCACCCTGCCGCCGGCGGCGCGATCCGCGGCGCGCAAGACCGAGGGACTGAAGCTGGCGCTGGCCAAATACGGCTTTGATGGCCTGATCGCCGGCATCCGCCGCGACGAGGAAGCGACCCGCGCCAAGGAGCGGGTGTTTTCGCCGCGCGGCACCGAAGGCGGATGGGACGTTCGCGACCAGCCGCCCGAATTCTGGGACCAGTTCAACGCCTCGCCGCCGCCCGGCGCCCATTTGCGCATTCACCCGATCCTGCATTGGACCGAGGCGGATATCTGGGCCTACACCAAGCGCGAGAACATTCCGATCATCCCGCTCTACCTGGCGAAGGACGGCAAGCGCTATCGTTCACTGGGCGACGCCGACATTACCAACCCGGTGGCGTCCACCGCGACGACGATTGACGAAATTCTCATTGAACTCGACGGCACCAAGGTGCCGGAGCGCGCCGGGCGCGCGCTCGATCACGAAACCGAAGACGCCTTCGAGCGGCTTCGGGTCGCCGGCTACCTCTGACGAAAACTGAATTGAGCGTTGCAATGAACGTGATTGTTCCCCAGTCAAAACTGACGACACCAAACGGCACCACCCGTCCGCAGGTCCGCATCGTGATCGTCGGCCATGTCGATCACGGCAAGTCGACGCTGGTCGGACGCCTGCTGCATGAAACCGGCAGCCTGCCCGACGGCAAGCTGGAGATGCTCCAGGCGGTCAGCGCACGGCGCGGTATGCCGTTCGAATGGTCATTTCTACTCGATGCACTTCAGACCGAACGCGACCAGGGCATCACCATCGACACCACCCAGATTCGTTTCCGCACCCGCTCGCGCGACGTGGTCCTGATCGACGCGCCCGGACACGCGGAGTTTTTACGCAACATGATCACCGGCGCCTCACAGGCCGATGGCGCAGTGTTGATCATCGATGCGCTCGAGGGCGTGCGCGACCAGACCCGCCGCCACGGCTACCTGCTGCATCTGCTTGGCGTCAAGCAAGTCGCCGTCGTCGTCAACAAGATGGACCGCGTCGCTTACAGCGAGGCCCGTTTCAAGGCGATCAGTGACGAGATCTCGACGCACCTGATCGGGCTCGGCGTCACTCCGTCTGCGGTGATTCCGATCTCGGCGCGCGATGGCGACGGCGTGGCGGAGCGCACTCCGAACATCGCCTGGTACAAGGGGCCGACGGTGGTCGAGGCGCTCGATGCCCTCACCCCGGCGCGGCCGCTTGACGAACTGCCGTTGCGGTTGCCGGTTCAGGCCATCTACAAGTTCGACGACCGGCGCATCGTCGCCGGACGTATCGAGTCCGGCAAGCTCCGTACCGGCGACGAAATCGTCATCATGCCGACCGGCAAGATCGCCAGAATCAAATCCGTCGAGAGCTGGCCCGTGACACCGCTCATGGGCGCACAGGGTGCCGGCCGGTCGGTCGGCATCACCCTGGATCGCGAGCTGTTTGTCGAACGCGGCGACGTCATTGCCCATGCTGACGCCGCGCCGCGCGATACGCGAAGGCTGCGGGCGCGGATCTTCTGGCTGCATGACACCCCGCTCGCGACCGGCGCTTCCATCCTGGTACGGCTTGGCAACAAGGAGACCCGCGCAACCGTCGTGGCGATCGAGAAGGCAGTTGATCCCGGCGAGCTCTCAAGTGCTGCAGCGACGGCGATCGCCCGCAATCATGTCGGCGAGATCGATGTCGCGCTGGCGCATGCGGTGGCAGCCGATCCATACCTCGACAATCCGCGCACCGGCCGCCTGGTCATCGAGGTCAACGGGCGGATCGCCGGCGGCGGGCTGGTGCTATCGGTCGCTGCCGGACAACGCGCACTTCCGGTCAATATCGTGCCGGTCGAATCGGCGTTGCGCCGCGACGAGCGCTCGGCGCGCTATCGCCATACCGGCGCGGTGATCTGGCTGACCGGACTGCCGGGCTCGGGGAAATCGACGCTGGCGCAGGCCCTGGAACGCAGGCTGTTCGGCAATGGCGGCTCGCCGGTGCTGCTCGACGGAGACACTTTGCGCGCCGGCCTCAACCGCGATCTCGGCTTTTCGGCGGACGACCGCGCCGAGAATATTCGTCGGCTGGCCGAAGTCGCCACGCATCTCGCCCGCAACGGCCACATAGCCATCGTCGCCGCGGTTTCGCCCTCGGCGGAAGATCGCGCCGCGGCACGGCGCATCGCCGACACGGCGTTTCGCGAGGTCTATGTTGCGACCCCGGCCGAGGTCTGCGAGAGTCGTGACCCCAAAGGGCATTACGCGAAAGCGCGCGCCGGCGCGCTGCACGGATTTACCGGCATCGGCAACGACTATCAGACGCCGACCGCCGCCGAGTTGACCGTCGACACCTCGATCCGCTCGGTCACCGAAGCGACCGACGATATCGAGCGCATGCTGGCAAGTACCGGCATTCTGTTCGACGAACTGGTCGATCTGGCAGCCAACATCTAAGCCGCCCGGGAGCCATTGTTTGGGCAGCCGGCATCCCGCTAAGCCCTTCTCACCGACCCGTCTTTGGCGCTACAAAGGGCCTGAACAGCCCTGTTGTGGGCGTTCGCTTTGCTTTGACCCCGAAATCGCGCCAACAGCCGTTGTTGAAGAGAAATTCCTCATGAATCGTATCACCGCCCACGGATTGCAGATTGCTCCGGTCCTGTTCGACTTTGTCGCCAAGGAAGCCACGCCGAACACCGGCGTCGCTCCCGATGCGTTTTGGGCCGGTTTGGCGGCAATCATCAAGGATCTCGCCCCGAAGAACCGCGAGTTGCTCAAGGTGCGCGATACACTGCAGGCCAAGATCGATGACTGGCATCGCGCCAACAAGGGCAAGGCGTTCGACATGAACGCCTATGTGGCGTTCCTGAAGCAGATCGGATATCTGCTGCCTGAGCCCGCAACCCATACCGTCGAGACCGCCAATGTCGATGACGAAATCGGCAAGATCTGCGGTCCGCAGTTGGTGGTGCCCCTGACCAATGCGCGCTATGCGCTGAACGCGGCCAATGCGCGCTGGGGCAGCCTTTACGACGCGCTCTATGGCACCGACGCCGTCGCGCACGAGGCGGGCGAAACCGGCAAAGGCTACAACAAGGCCCGCGGCGACAAGGTGATTGCGAAGGCCAAGGCCTTTCTCGACCAGGCAGTTCCGCTGGCGACCGGCAGCCATACCGACGTGACCTCCTACAGCATCATCGCCGGGCAACTGGCGGCAAAACTCAAGAGCGGCAATTTTACCGCGCTGAAATCCGAATCCCAGTTCGCGGGCTATCTCGGCGAGCCCGGCGCACCGGGCGCGATCCTGCTGGTCAACAACGGCCTGCACATCGAGGTCAAGATCGACCGCAGCCACGTCATCGGCAAGGACGATTCCGCCGGCGTCTCGGACATGATCCTGGAATCTGCGGTCTCTACCATCCTCGACATGGAGGACAGCGTCGCGACGGTGGATGCCGAAGACAAGGTGCTGGTCTATCGCAATACACTCGGCCTGATGGACGGCACGCTGTCCGCTGATTTCGAGAAGGGCGGCAAGACGCTGAAGCGCGCGCTCAATGCCGATCGCATCTACAAAACGCCCGGCGGCAAGGATCTCAAGCTGCACGGCCGCAGCCTGCTGCTGATGCGCAATGTCGGGCATCACATGTTCACCGATGCAGTGCTTGACTCCAGCGGCGAGGAGATTCCGGAAGGCATTCTCGACGCCGCCGTGGCCGGCCTGCTGGCGATGCACGATCTCAAGGGCGGATCGAAGACGCCCAACAGCCGTACCGGATCGGTCTACATCGTCAAACCGAAGATGCATGGCCCGGACGAGGTGGCGCTGACCTGCGACCTGTTCGACCGCGTCGAGAAGCTGCTGGCGCTGCCGGAGAACACCATCAAGGTCGGCATCATGGACGAGGAGCGCCGCACCACCGTCAATCTGAAGGCCTGCATCCAGAACGCCTCGAAGCTGATCTGCTTCATCAACACCGGCTTCCTCGATCGCACCGGCGACGAGATCCACACCTCGATGGAAGCCGGCCCGATGATCCGCAAGAACGACATGAAGGCGCAGCCCTGGATCAAGGCCTACGAGGACTGGAACGTCGACGTCGGCTTGATCGACGGCCTGCCTGGCCACGCCCAGATCGGCAAGGGCATGTGGGCGGCGCCGGACAAGATGGCGGACATGCTGACGCAGAAGCTCGGCCACCCGCAGGCCGGCGCGACCACCGCCTGGGTGCCGTCGCCCACCGCCGCGACACTGCACGCGCTGCATTATCACCAGGTCAATGTGCAGGCCCGGCAGCAGGAACTGAGCAAGGGCGGTCCGCGCGCCAAACTGTCGGACATTCTCACCATTCCGGTGTCACAATCCAACTGGGCGCCGGACGACGTCAAGCAGGAGATCGACAACAACTGCCAGGGCATCCTGGGCTACGTGGTGCGCTGGATCGACCAGGGCGTCGGCTGCTCGAAGGTGCCGGACATTCACGATGTCGGGCTGATGGAAGATCGTGCCACTCTGCGGATCTCGAGCCAGCATCTCGCTAACTGGCTGCATCAGGGCGTCATCACCAAGGATCAGGTGATGGAATCGCTGAAGCGGATGGCGGTCGTGGTGGACGGACAGAACAAGGGCGATCCATTGTATCGGCCAATGGCGCCCGGTTTCGACGGCGTCGCGTTCGAGGCGGCCTGCGATTTGATCTTCAAGGGGCGCGAGCAGCCGAACGGCTACACCGAATACATCCTCACTGCGCGGCGCAGGGAAGCCAAGGCGGCGGGCTGATCACGACTTCACGCCGCGGCCTCCGGCGACATGGTGCCGCGCATCGGAACGTTTGAAAATGTCGGCCGTTGACGCGCCATCTCAACACTCCCGAGGAGATGAACGATGGATTGGAACCGGGTTGAAGGCAACTGGAAGCAGTTCAAAGGCGCCGCCAAAGAGAAATGGGGCAAGCTCACGGATGACGATCTCAACGTGATCGAAGGTCGCCGCGAGCAGCTGGAAGGCAAGCTGCAACAGCGGTACGGTTTCGCAAAGGATCAGATCCACAAGGATGTGGACGACTGGTTCAAGACTCTGCAGTGATCAGCGCCATAATCGAAAGCCCCGGCGATCGGCCGGGGCTTTTGTTTTTCGGCTGGCGATTTCTTCAAAACGCAATGTACTTCAGCAGCGAAATCACCCCGAGGATGATCACCACAACCCGCGCGATCTGCTTGGCGCGGCCGTCGAGCGGCAACAGGTTGATCAGATAGAGAATGAGAATAACGACCAGAAAGGTAATCAGCGCGCCCATCAACATGTTGCTTCCCCGATATGAGTCGTGAAACGGGCCATCCCCGCGCACCTGCATCAACGCTGCGAGATAGCCCCAGTTCCATCTTTGGAACAATTCGCAACTTGTCCGAGCCTTGCAACTTATCCGAGATGGACTTGCAAACCGCTCGCAACTGAAGTGACAGAAAGCAGTAACCCTGTTTGCTTGCATTTTCAAAAATGTCTGCAGACTTAAAGGCTTAGCAGTCTCAAGATCTCGCAAAACTGTCTAAATATTTACCATTCCGGCTTATCTGGGATCCATGAATTGGGGGATCCTATGTTGAATCGGCTGACCGTATCCGCGCTCGTCAAGAGCGTCATCGTCCTGATGGCGATTGGTGTCGTAACCGGCATTTCGGTCAGCGCTTGGGATTCCTGGGCGCGGCTGCGGCAAGCCGGCCGCATTTCGGTGATCGCCGACATCTCATCGAACCTGTTCAAGGCCATGCATAACCTGCGCACGGATCGGGCGTCGACGAACCGGGCCCTGAATGCCGAGCGGACGATCGATGGCGACGCCGAAAAGTACCTTCGCGCCGTGCACGATTCCGAGATGCCGGCGCTGCGGTCGGCTGTGGGTCTCCTGCCCTCCGTCGAATTCAACGACAAAGCAACATTGCTGCCCGCGCTGTCCCAACTGGTCGAGAAGCTGACGGCGCAGCAGGCCCAGGCCTGGGACGCAGCGCGCCAGCCGAAGGCCTCGCGTCCTGCCAGCCTGGCAAAGGACTACATGGCCACGACGGCTACATTGCTCGAGACCCTGGACAAAGTCTCCGCCCAGCTCACCGCCGCAGTCAACCATAGCGACCCGGTCATCGATCAACTGCTGTCGATCAAGCAGAACGCCTGGCTGCTGCGCGATACCGCCGGTGAAGCATCCATTCGCGTCTCGACCGCGATGTCCAACGGTGGCGTCACGCCCGAGGTCCGGCAGGCCTACATAAAATTTACCGGGGGCATCCAGACGGCATGGAATGCGCTGGAATTGTCGACATCGAGCATGCAATTGCCGGCCAGCCTGAGCAGCGCGATGGCGGCCGCCAAGACCGCCTATTTCGATCCGCAATATGTCTCGCTGCGTGACCGCCTGATCAACGCCGTCGCCAACGGCGAAAAGACTGAAATCACCGCCGATCAATTTACTCCGATCACCGTGGGGCGGATGGGCAGCGCAATCACTGTCGGCGAGCGCGCCCTGGAGGAGGCCAAGAGCCACACCCTTGCGCAATGGTCGGCCGCGCAGTTCTCGCTGATTCTGCAATTGGTTCTGCTGGCATCGGCGCTGGTTGTGGCGTTCGGCAGCGTGGTGCTGGTCAATCGCCGCGTCATCAAGCCGTTGCACGCCATTCGCGACGCGATGCTCAAGGTGGCCGCGGGCGACCTGTCGGTGGACGCCGGTTACGCTGAACGTCACGACGAAATCGGCGCGCTGGCCGGCGCACTCGGTACCTTCAAGCAGCAGGCGATCGAGAAAACGCGGATCGAAGAGCTGGAGCGCGAGCGCAACGCCGGAGCGTCGAGCCGACAGCAAGCAATCGAAGGCCATATCGCCGCATTCGAGGGTCAAGTCCGCCAGACGCTGAGTCAGTTGGGCGACGCATCGAACGCGATGCGGACCACGTCGGACGGCATGGCGGCGGTGTCGGGTCAGACCAATGCCAGCGTGCAGATCGCGGCCAAGGCCTCCGACGAGGCGTCGGTCAACGTGCAAAGCGTCGCGTCGGCTTCCGAGGAGCTCAGCGCCTCGATCGGCGACATCAGCCGGCAAGCGGCGCATGCCGCCGGGATCGCCAGCCGCGCCGTCAACCAGGCCCGCGACACCGACGGTACCGTGCAGGGGCTCGCGGTCAGCGCCAACAAGATCGGCGAGGTGATTGATCTGATCAACGACATCGCCTCGCAGACCAACCTGCTGGCGCTGAACGCCACCATCGAAGCGGCGCGCGCCGGCGAGGCCGGCCGCGGCTTCGCCGTGGTGGCCTCCGAGGTCAAATCGCTGGCCAGTCAGACCGCCAAGGCGACGGACGAGATTTCCGAGCAGATCGCCGACATCCAGAAGGTGGCGACCGAGGCCATCGACGCCATCAAGGGCATCGGCGCCATCATCGGCGAGGTCAACGAGGTCGCCACCGCGATCGCCGCGGCGGTCGAGGAACAGGGCGCTGCCACCCAGGAGATCACCCGCAGCACCCAGCAGGCGGCGCAGGGCACTAAGAACGTGTCGGACAACATCGTCGGCGTCAGCGCCGGCGCCGATGCGGCAGGCGCCGCCGCGCGGAACGTCAAGTCCGCTTCGGAAACGCTGGACGCCCAGACTCGGCAGTTGCGCGGCCAGGTCGACGACTTCCTCGGCAAGATCCGCGCGGCGTGAGCAGGGGTGGATCCAACGGCAAGCCGCTCAAAGACATGGCCCGGTTCGCGAACTGACGGCCAATCCATATCGGAACGCAAGGTGAAATAGCATGCTCAATCGGTTGACTGTCTCGATACTACTGAAATCTGTCATCGGACTGATGGCGATTGGAGTGGTAGCCACCCTCGCGGTCAGCGCCTGGGATTCCTGGGACCAGGTACGAAACGCCGGCCGCATATCGGTGATCGTGGATGCCTCGTCGAATTTGTTCAAGGCGCTGCATAACCTGCGCAACGACCGGTCATCGACCGGGCGTATCCTGAACGCTGATACGACCGTCCAGCCTGACATTGAAAAATACATCCTCGCCACGCAGGACAACGAGATGTCCGCATTGCGCTCGGCGGCAGCCACGTTGGCGCCGGTCAGTTTCGATGGCGCAGCGACGCTGCTTCCCTCGCTCAAACAATCGACCGAGAAACTCGCGGGGCTGCACGCCGAGGCCCGGGATGCCATGCACAAGCCGAAGGCCTCGCGCCGCCCTGCTCTGCCAAAGGATTACGTCGATACGATATCATCGCTGATCGAGATGCTGGAGAAAGTATCGTCACGGCTTGGCGCCGAGATCAATCATCAGGATCCGGCCATCGATCAGTTGCTGGCAATCAAGCAGGCGGCGTGGCTATTGCGCAGCAAGGGAGGTGAACTGGCCTCCATGGTCTCGACCGGGCTTGCGCTCGGCATGACACCTGAGAAGCGCCAGATCTACATCAAGTTCGTCGGCGGCGCCGAAGCCGCATGGGATGCACTCGAACTGTCGGCATCAGGCATGCAACTGCCGCCGGAACTTGCCAGTGCGATGGCCGCCGCGAAAAGCGCGTACTTCGACCCGGGCTTCCTGGCGTTACGCGATCGCCTGATGAATGCCGTGGTGAATGGGGAAAAGCCGGAACTCACCGCCGATCAGTTTACCCCGATTACGGTCGGTCGCATGGTCAGCGCGGTGGTCGTCGCCGAGCGCGCCCTGGAAGAAGCCCGCAGCCGGACCGCCGAGCGATGGTCAGCGGCCCAGCGCTCTCTGATTCTGCAATTGTCGCTGCTGCTGGCGGCACTCGCTCTCGCTGGCGGCGGCATGATGCTGGTCTCCCGCCGCGTCATCAAGCCGTTGCACGCCATTCGCGACGCGATGCTCAAGGTGGCGGCGGGCGACCTGTCGGTGGACGCCGGTTACGCTGAACGTCACGACGAAATCGGCGCGCTGGCCGGTGCGCTTGGCACTTTCAAGCAGCAGGCAGTCGAGAAGGCCCGGATCGAAGCGCAGGAACGCGAACGCAATGCCGGAGCATCGAGCCGCCAGCAGGCGATCGAAGGCTATATTGCCGACTTCGAGGGGCAGGTCCGCCTGACACTGAATGAACTCGGCGACGCATCGAACGCGATGCGGACCACGTCGGACGGCATGGCGGCGGTGTCGGGCCAGACCAATGCCAGCGTGCAGATCGCGGCCAAGGCCTCCGACGAGGCGTCGGTCAACGTGCAGAGCGTCGCGTCGGCTTCCGAGGAGCTCAGCGCCTCGATCGGCGACATCAGCCGGCAAGCGGCGCATGCCGCCGGGATCGCCAGCCGCGCCGTCAACCAGGCCCGCGACACCGACGGTACCGTGCAGGGGCTCGCGGTCAGCGCCAACAAGATCGGCGAGGTGGTCGGCCTGATCAACGACATCGCCTCGCAGACCAACCTGCTGGCGCTGAACGCAACCATCGAAGCGGCGCGCGCCGGCGAGGCCGGCCGCGGCTTCGCCGTGGTGGCCTCCGAGGTCAAATCGCTGGCCAGTCAGACCGCCAAGGCGACGGAGGAGATTTCCGAGCAGATCGCCGACATCCAGAAGGTGGCGACCGAGGCCATCGATGCCATCAAGGGCATCGGCGCCATCATCGGCGAGGTCAACGAGGTCGCCACCGCGATTGCCGCGGCGGTCGAGGAACAGGGCGCTGCCACCCAGGAGATCACCCGCAGCACCCAGCAGGCGGCGCAGGGCACCAAGAACGTGTCGGACAACATCGTCGGCGTCAGCGCCGGCGCCGATGCGGCGGGCGCGGCGGCGCAAAACGTCAAGACCGCCTCGGAGACACTGGACGCCCAGACCCGGCAGTTGCGCGGCCAAGTCGACGACTTCCTCGGCAAGATCCGCGCGGCTTGAGCTCAGTCAGAGGCGACGACCGGGACGCGCTCGTAGCGGGCGCGGACCGCCGGCGAGACCGGCGACACGTACAGCGAGGCGCCGCGCCGATCGGCGCCGCGCCCGGCAACCATTAGCCCGTTGGCGCCGGCAATGATATCGCCCTTGCGCAGCGTCGGATCATTCTCGATCTTGACCGGCGCCAGGCCGATCTGATCCTTGCCGTTGCAGGTACAGTTCGTGACCAGTTCATTGCGATAGCGGAACGCATTCGGCAGTTCGGAATACGGCTTGCCGGTCTCGGTCACCGCCGAATCGATATTGCTGCCATAGACCACCTTGGTTTCACTGGCTGGACAGAAGTTATTGCAGGACGCCGCCCGGCTCTGGCCATCGGACGCGCTGATCGGAAAATACCGTCCGTCGCAGGTACGAACACAATACGCCTGGCCGCCGCCGCCGGCACTCCGCGGCCGGACGTCACCCTGGCTCCCGGACATCGCCCCGCCCTCGTGGGCGAAGGGCAGGGGAATGGGTGCAGACCCCCGTCCGGAAAAGGCACCGAACAAGGCGGAGAGAAAATCCTCCGCGCGCGCCTGGGGAGTTGCCGCGAGAGCGGCCACCGCCGTGATGCCGGCAAGAGCCAACCGTTTGCCCATTACCATGCCCATGTCAGCCTCCGCATGTCCCTCAATACAGTGAAGACGACGAGAGATTCATGGCCTGGCGATCCGAACGTGCGGGGATTGGGCGCGGCGCGGCCGATACCGCTCGGGGCGCGACGGTATGCGCTTCGAATCGCGGTGCACCGCTCTTTGGCAACACCACGACCTTGGTGCCTACATCAACGCGGCTGAACAGGTCCGTGACGTCTTCATTGGTCAGGCGGATACAGCCGCTTGAGACGAACTTGCCGATGGTCGACGGATCATTGGTGCCATGAATGCGGTAGGCGGTATTGCCGAGATACATGGCGCGGGCCCCCAACGGATTGCCGGGACCGCCGGCCATGAAGCGCGGCAGGTAGGGCTGGCGCGCAATCATTTCTGCCGGCGGATGCCAATCCGGCCATTCCGCCTTACGCGAGACGGTTTGCACGCCCGACCAGGTAAAGCCCTCACGACCAACGCCTACGCCGTAGCGGACGGCCCGGTTCTGGCCGAGTACGTAATACAGCGCGGTATTGCCGGTATCGATGATCACGGTACCGGGGGCCTCCATGGTGCTGTAATTTACCACCGCACGCCGCAGCCGCTCGGGGACCACAGCCGTCTGGTCAGTGTCATCCTGCGTCATGACCGATGACGAAGTTCCGGCAGGCGCGCCCTCTTCGCTCGGAAACGCCGAGGCATAGCCCAGCACCTGAGCCGACGCGCCGGATGGGGCGACGATCGACGCGAAGAGCGCTGCGGCGGTGAAAATCAGCGCGTTCGTCGCGCGCAGCAGCCCACGATTTTCATAAAATGCCTGTGACATGACTGCCCCGTTCGATGATGCGCATCCGGATCGAATGCTGCAGAACAAACGCGACCGATGCTTCGCAGTTCCGCCGACGATCTTCCAAAGCCGGCGATGTCAAGCGATGGAGATCTCACGTTTTCGAGATGGAACTAATTTCGCTGCATTTTGTTATGGCGTATACCAACGGGATCGATTGATCCCGCCGTGGCACGCGAACGGCAGATGCCGTCATCGGGGTGAGTAAAGTGCGTGTCATTCCCGCCGAAACTGTCGGCAAGCCGCTTCCGGACAGTTCAAACGAACGCCCGCCCACGATCCGGCGGACCGAAGTTGTCGCCTTCGCGCTGGTAACGCTTCTGGTGATCTGCGTCGTCACGGTTCTTTATCTTGCGAAAGCTTTCTTTTTGCCGGTGGTGACCGCCTTCATTGTCGGCACGATGTTATCGCCGGCGGCCGGCTTCCTTGAGCGCCGTCGAATCCCGCGGTCGGTGGCTGCGGTGCTGATCGTCAGCACGGCTTGCGCGGCGCTTGCCTTCATCGTGGGACTGATTTCTGCACCGCTCTTGGAATGGAGCCAACGGCTACCCGAACTCGGTTCTCTCCTGCGGGGGAAACTGCACGCTTTCGACCGCCCACTGGCGTTGTGGCATCAGTTTACCGGAATGCTGGGCGGGTCGGACGCGCTCGCTGCACCGCCCTTTCAGCTTCCCAAGGTGGACTGGGTTCAGCCGACCGTGGAATTTCTGTCGCCAACCTTCACCGAATTTCTGCTGTTCTTCGCTACACTGGTTCTGTTCATCGCCAGCTGGAACGATTTGCGCCGATCTCTGATCATGACGTTTACCGATCGTGACTGGCGGCTGCGCACGTTGCGCATCCTGAACGCCATCGAAGTCAGCCTCGGCGGCTATCTGCTGACCGTCACGATCATCAATTTCGGCGTCGGCATCGCCACTGGCATCATCTGTGCGGTCACCGGGATGCCCAATCCGGCCGGACTTGGCGCACTTGCAGCGACCCTGAACTTCTTCCCGATCATCGGCCCGGTGGCAATGTTCGTCGTCCTGACCGCGGTGGGCATCATCACATCCTCGACCCTGGGCGCCGGTCTGGTCGCACCGCTGGCCTTTGTCGGACTTACATTTTTGGAGGGGCACTTCATCACACCGACCATCATCGGCCGGCGCCTGGAGCTCAACGCACTAGCGGTTTTTCTCGCGTTGGCATTCTGGACTTGGCTGTGGGGACCGATGGGCGGCTTTCTGTCGTCTCCGCTCCTGATCGTCGGTCTGATCGTGAAGGAGCATCTGATGCCGGACGACGCACCGCAATTGCCGGCAGGTTGACCGAAGCTCTATTGAAGGAATGGATCCGCAGAGCAGGGGTCTGCACGCCGTGACGAACCGTGAGACGAAAGTCTGACCAGTCAGGTAATGCAGCGGCCGGGTTGCAGCAATTTGGCAACCTCAGTCAAAACGCTGACCACCGGCTCGCAAGCCACCGTCGTCCGGCGCGAGGTCCCTGTCTTTGCCGGACTGGGCGCGGATGGCCGGTTCCGGGCTTCCTCGCGCAACTCGGTGGGCATGCGGACAAGCACCGAGGTCTCGGACTGCCCATCCGGACGAAGCAAGATCGTCTTGGTCAGGCCGGGCGAACGCTGCCACTCACCGCGGTCAGACTTCGCGCCACGATTGACGACGTCTGCGGTCGGCCCAGGTGTGCCGGCCTGGCCCAGGCCCTGACGGGACGCAATCAGATCGCTTCCGGACGCCAGCTGAATGGCACCAAACGTCAGCGACACCGCAACGGTACCGATAACTCCAGACAAAACCTTGGACATGATGGGACCCGCCCTGCTCGGTCGCCGTAAGGCGATGAGCACTTCAACGCAGTCCGGGGGGCCGAGTTCTGGAATTTACCGATCACTTAACCGTGTGCGGATTTTCTTAAGCGGGAGGGAACACTTTTGGGCCTCCGGCGTCTGCTCCACAGCCGGTTATCCCCCCTGCCCCAAATGGCCGGCTATGGGGCGCGGCTGTGGTGATGCCAGCCGCGCCCTAATCTTTTTTGATGGTGCCTAGATTTGAGGGTGCCAAACGTCCAGGGCGTCTGCCCTCATCCAGCCCGCACTAAGTTATCCAAAATAAAGCAGCGCGGCGAATGAAGCCGCGCTGCCGATACTCAAGCGCTGATTGGCTCAGGATGCCGCGGCACGCGATGGGCGATTGCGGGAATTACGTTGGAAGAACAACGCCTGGCTGGCGACAGCAGAGACCATCGCCGGCTGGAACGGCTTGGAGATCAAAAATGCCGGTTCGGGCCGCTCGCCGGTCAGGAAGCGTTCCGGATAGGCGGTAATGAAGACCACCGGGACCTCGAAGGTCCGCAACAGCTCATTGACCGCGTCAAGACCCGAACTGCCGTCCGCCAACTGGATATCCGCCAGGATCAAACCTGGCTTCTTGTTCTTCGCCAACGCAATAGCGTCGGAATGGGTGCGGGCAACGCCGATAACGTTGTGTCCCAGGTTCCGAACCAGGCTCTCCAGATCCATGGCGATGAAGGTCTCGTCCTCGATGATCAGGACGTCGGTTGCAATTTCTGCGGCCATCTCCCGCCCGGCTGCGTCGACCAGCTTGCGGATTTCGGCCACGTCGGACTTGAGAATAAAGCCGACCTCCTCCTCCGAAAAGCCTTCCAGGGACAACAGCAGAAAGGCTTGGCGGGGCAGCGGCGTGATATTGGACAAGCGCCGTTCGGACGGCATTGGCAGCGACATCACCTCGGAATCGTCATTGAGTGCGACGGAATTCCAGATCTGGGTGAACAGCCGGAACAGACCGGCCCGCGGTCCATGCTGCTCGTCGAGCAGCGACTGGTCTTGCAGCAGGGCCTCGAGCATGGCTCCGACATAGGCGTCTCCGGAGGCCTGATTTCCCGTCAAGGCACGGGCATACCGCCGCAATAAGGGTAGGTGTTCAGCAACAAGCTGTGATCGGGACATCCCCACTCCATCCGTCAGAGTCAACATCGAGGGGCGGGAATGCTCCCCGGTTCCACTCGTTATGCGCCTATCTACGCCCGAGTCCTAGAAAAGTTCCCCGGCCTCGGAACTTTCGGCCCATCTTTGAATTAGCCTCCCGACAGACGCTGCAAAGGCTTCAAAAACAAGAAAATTGTCAAAAATTCCAGGGACATAGCTCTTGGGGAAGTTGGAACCGGTCATGAAAGATGTGAAGTCTCAAATCAGCAAACACGCGGTCCCCGGAAAGCCCGGGGGCCTGAACCCCGAAATTCAGTCGAGGATCGGGCACCAGCTGCGCGCAATGTACGACGACGTTGTGCGCCAAGGGGTGCCGGATCGCTTCGCCGATCTGATACGGAAGCTTGATACGCCGGAAGGCGCCAAGTCACAAAACGACGCGGCTGACGATCAGACGGCCAAAAAAGACGGGAGGGAGTAATGCCTCTCACAGACTCACTGCGCGACGACATCCTGGCGTCGGTTCCGAGCTTGCGTGCGTTTGCCATATCGCTCAGCGGTAATGGCGATCGTGCCGACGACCTGGTTCAGGAGACGTTGTTGCGGGCGCTCGCCAACATCGACTCGTTTCAGCCCGGTTCGAATTTGCCGGCGTGGCTGTTCACGATTCTGCGCAACCTGTTCCGCTCCGACTACCGCAAGCGGCGGCGCGAGGTCGAAGACGCCGAGGGAAGCTATGCCAAAACCCTCAAGACGCAGCCGGCGCAGAATGCCCATCTGGAATTTGAGGAGTTTCGCGCCGCGCTGGAGAAGCTGCCGCAGGACCAACGCGAGGCCTTGATCCTCGTCGGCGCCTCCGGCTTCTCATACGAGGATGCTGCCGCAATCTGCGGCTGCGCGGTGGGTACCATCAAGAGCCGCGTCAACCGCGCGCGTTCAAAACTCAGCGCGCTATTGTATGTCGAGGGCGCCGAGGATTTTGGTCCCGATGATACGGTACGTGCGGTGATCGGCGGCAGTGGCGGCTGAGCCGCGCTGCAAATCTAACAAGTGAAAGAGCGGCCTCCTGGCCGCTTTTTCTTTGCGGCATGCCGCAAGCTTGAGACGGTCGCTATCGCCGTCTTCCAGCGCAGTCGAAGCCGGTTCGCGTGGGAAAGCGCGACAAACCAAGGAGCTGGAGCCAGGCTCTGATTCAATCAGAACCGAAAAGACTCTAGGCCTTGCGGTGCACCGGCGCGGAGAGTTGTTCGGTTCGATCCCGCTCGGTCATATCGACGACGGTTTCCATTGGAGCCGTCAGTTCATAAACATAACTCACGTCGGTAAAGTAACGCTTCGATACGGCCCCCAACGCCTCGGGCGCGACGCGGTCGAGAAGTATCAGTCCGAATTCGCTGTCCTCGCGCCGGGTAGCCGCGCTCGTGTTGAATTCCTCCCAACGAAAATGAAACGTGGTCTCGGGACCCTCTCCGGTCACTTCCCATTGCGCGACGATATTTGGATGCTTGCCGACCAGCGAGAGCCCTTCGTCGGAGTGCGACGCCAGCTCAAAAAACAGCAGCGACAGGCTCTGCGCGGCGCGGGCGCTGACTACGATGTCCGGTCCGGAAATGGCGATGCGGTCGGCATGGGGGATGGCACGCGCTTCGAACAGCCCCTTCAGCTTTACGCCCTGCCACTGGCTCTCGGTCAGCAACGACACCACGTTCGACATGGCGTGTATTCGCCCGATCAACAGTTCGCGGGCGACATCGATATCGGACCCGTGGCGCAGCGTTCGCGTCACGATGGATTGAATCACCGCAAGAATATTCTTGACCCGATGATTGAGTTCGTCGATCACCGCCGTCAGCCGCCGTTCGAAGCCGATCCGCACCTGGATTTCGCGACTGAGCCGCAGATTGTTGTAGGCTACGTATCCGAACAGGCCGCAGATGATGCTGGTGAGGGCAATGCCGATCGCTGCAACCAGAGCGGCGAATTGCCGCGCGCGCGCCAGCGAACTGGTCTTGGCATAGTAGCCGAGCGACCAGTCCCGGTTGCCGAAAGATATTGTGCGGAGCATCGACGGTGCAGGGCCATTCGGATCGGTGAGGCGGGACGTCACGGTGCCGCGATCGTCGGCGATCAACTCTGCGTTCGGATCGCGCGGATCCTTGAGAACCACCGAAAACAGCGCCAAATCGTCGCTGACCAGCATGAGCGGGGCGAGCTCATAGGAAAACGTGACAAATCCCGCCGGCGTATCATTGCCGTCTTGCAAGACCGGCGCTGCAAGCACCACGCCGACCGAGCCATCGCGACGCAACAGCGGGATCGGATCGGAGGCAACCGGCTTTCCGGTCGCCATGGCGCGAGCCAGCATCGCTCCAAGGACCGGCTGCGCATCGATCGAGAGGCCCGGAAGGGCCCTGGTCTGATCGTTACGCGGCTCGACGTCCATCATCACATCGATCGGCCCATTGATGGATCCTGGATCCAACGGCGCATCATCGACATTGCGTATCGTCGGATTGGGGAAGCCGGAGCTGGCCAGCGCGGCCCGCGCAGACTCAAGCTCTTTGGGCTGCAGACGCGCGATCCAGCTCGCGAGGACGAAATCGGTCTTGAAAGCATAGATCGACGACCGCAGAGGCTGCAGCATATTGGCTTTGACAACCGTCGGGGCGCGGAACAGGCCGGATGCAACCCTGGCTAGCAGTTCGCGCTCCGTCAACCGGTCCTGCACCAGGCTGGCGTGAATATCGATGGCGCGGGCCAGCGCGATGCCATCGATGGTCAATTCCTGTTCGTGGACCCGATAAGCCGCGAGCCCGGAGAGCAGGACCCCGAGGATCGCCACGAAGCCAATGATGAAGCCCAGCCGGATCACTCGCCTACTCAGCGATGAGGTGTTGGTGAGAAATGTCTACTGCCGAAAAGCACACACTGAAATATGATCGACGCCAAGCCGTTCCGGATAATGAAGCAGCGGCCATCTATACGCAACCACGGTTGGGGATTTACTTGGTCTTGTCGCCAAAGCGTATCGCCTTGGCGAGTCCTGAAAAACGTTAATGGCTGCGAGTGAATTTGGTTCCAGGCCGGCAGATGCCTCCCACCATAACGTTAATTTCGACTAACCCGCGAATTAATGCGCCACCGGCCCGAGACCTCCCTTGGCTTCGATAAAGCTGATGATACGGCTCAAACCTTCGCTTTGCTTCAGGTTGGTCATGACGAAAGGCCGCTCGCCGCGCATGCGTCGCGCGTCGGTGTCCATCTTTTCGAGCGAGGCGCCGACATAGGGCGCGAGGTCGATCTTGTTGATGACAAGCAGATCGGACCGGGTAATGCCGGGGCCCCCCTTGGATGGAATCTTGTCACCCGCAGCGACATCGATGACGTAGATGGTGAGATCGGCTAGTTCAGGCGAGAAAGTGGCGGCGAGATTGTCGCCGCCGGATTCGATCAGCACCAGGTCCAGGCCCGGAAACTTGGCCCGCATATCCGCAACCGCGGCCAGGTTCATCGAGGCGTCCTCGCGGATCGCGGTGTGCGGGCAGCCGCCGGTCTCAACGCCGGCAATGCGATCCGCCGTCAACGATCCCGATCGGACCAGAAACTCGGCGTCCCATTTGGTGTAGATGTCGTTGGTAATCGCCGCGATGTCGTAGCGCTCACGCATGGTCTTGCAGAGCAGATCCATCAGCGCGGTCTTGCCCGACCCGACCGGGCCGCCGATGCCGACGCGAAGCGGGCCGTTCAAACGACTACTCATGCCAAAACTCTTCCGTTGGAGTATCGATGCTCGGTATTCGAGGCGTTACGCTTGGGTGTCACGGCGTCCAGGTCCAGTGAAAGTTATCCTCGCGGAAGGTCTTTGCCCGCTTCGAGCTGACCTTTTTGAGATCGCCGAGCGGCTTGCCGCGCCCGTCAAAATAGACCCGGTCGGCTTCGATCTTCAGCGCGCGTGGGCCGATTTCACATTCGTATGGTGCGGCCCTGGCGCCGCCAAGTTGGGTCCAATGGTTGCCATGGCGCGAGCCAACGCAGGTGACGTCCGTCACCTTGACGTTGGCCTTGTCGAGCTCCGCGCGGATTTCCGCGACCAGCTTTGGCACTGTCTTGACGGCCTCGAGCACGTCATCGAGGCCGAGGCTTCCCCCGGCCGATGCGGGCGCGACCGCGGACCCGAGCAAAGCCGCCAGCGCCAGAACACGGGGCCCGACCAATGCCCTCATGATCTGAACAATCTGGTGTATTGCGTCTCGTGACGCATGCTGGCGAGATCGGCGCGGAAGTTGGCGCCGCCGACATCGTCCAGCGCCGCCTGCAGGGCCCGCTTGCCGGTGGCCGCAACCACCGGCTCCAGCGCCGATAATACCCGCTGGCTGTCGGTCTGCCCGAGCGGAACCAGCCGTGCACCGGCCGAGATCCAGTTCGATGTCAGCGCGTGAAGAAAACCATGCATCGTCGCGGCAAGCGGCACCCGATGCGCCGCGCTGACGACGCCGACCGCGACCGGATAGGCGATGCTGCCGCGGCAGATCTCGAGCGTGCGCTCGAGACCGTCGCAGTCCCAGGCGGCGCGAGCGATCTCAATAAAGGCACGCCCCTGGGAGGTGGTTTCAAGATGACGTTCGCGAGACGGCGCAAAGACGGCAGCGAGTTCGGTGACCTCGCGCAGCAAATTGTCGTTGTCAGCGGCGACCGCCCGATGGGCATGCGCCAGAAAAACGCCGTCACAGAATCCGGCGCCATCCGCCAGCATCGACGACAGCCAGTCTTGCAGCGCTACGGCGTCGGTGATGTCGCCGGCTTCCACCGCCCATTCGAT
>Ga0102590_1002149_pt1 | contig 24793 bp, 16 predicted proteins | sample AraplaMF_Col_mMF_FD_76859 | JGI IMG/M metagenome (GOLD analysis project Ga0102590, IMG submission 76859) | Arabidopsis root microbial communities from the University of North Carolina, USA - plate scrape MF_Col_mMF | ecosystem: Host-associated > Plants > Roots > Endosphere | place: USA... | reverse complement strand
TAAAAGTCTTCATCCTGTACCAGGGTATGATCGTCCAGCAGGGCCAGGATCTCGCTTTCCCGGAAAGGTTTCATCACCAGGCCGTCAAAGCCTTCCTGCAGCACGGCCTCCCTTTCTTCAGGCAGGGCCTGCGCGGTAAGCGCAAAGATCTTCACATGCCCGGGTATCTGTTTCCGCAGGCGCTTGCAAAGCTCCGCCCCGTTGAGGCCCGGCATACGCATATCCGCCAGGATGATGGTTACGGCATCGTCCCAGGGCGTATTTAGCAGGGTTTCAGGTAGCTGGAAACAAGTATGGGAAATACCATGTTTTTCGAAAATAGCGGCACATAAATGCAGAATAAAGGGATCATCATCCACCACCCATACCTTGCCGGTAAAGCGGCTGGATGCAGGGGTGCTTTCTGTATACTGCTGGGCGGGAGCGCTGAGGGCCTTTACAAAGGGCAGCTGTACCGCAAAGCGGGAGCCTGCGCCCGGTTCACTGGTCACCTCTATGGTGCCGTTCTGGGCTTCGGTCAATGCCTTTACGATACTCAGCCCAAGGCCGGTACCGTTCTGGTGGGAGCTGTCCCCCGCCTGTTCAAACTGGTTAAAGATTCGCCGCACGTCTTTCGGCGTGATGCCCATACCGGTATCGCTGATGGTGAAAGTGAGCAGGGCGGTCCCGGCTTCTTCGCCCGGGGTTTCATCTACGGTCAGCCCCACATGTCCTTCTTCCGTGAATTTGACGGCATTGCCGATCAGGTTATAAAGCATTTGCTTCAGGCGGAAAGGATCTCCGTTGATAAAGCCGTTGCCGCTGATGTTATTATGCAGCTCCAGCGCCAGCAGCTTCTTTTCTGCCTGCGGGCGCATTACGGTGATTACTTCTTCCAGTAACTGATGCAGGTCAAAATCCCGGCGCTCGAAGGTGAACTTGCCGGAGATGATGCGGCTGTAGTCCAGCACTTCATTCACAATATGCAGCAGGTGCTCTGAAGAATGGAAGATGGCTTCTATATGTCGTTTGGAAGGCTTGTCCTGTTGCCGCAGCAGGTCGGCATAGCCGATGATGGACTGCAGCGGTGTACGGATCTCATGGCTCATGTTGGCCAGGAAGCGCTGTTTGGCCATGCCATGGTATTCGGCTTCCTCTTTGGCGATCTCCAGCTGCTGGCGGTAGGCATTGCTCTTGGCAATGTCTGTCAGGATCAGGTACACCAGGATGGCCATCAGCAGCAGGAACACGCCCATAATGACGCTGATCCTCATGATGCTGGTGCTTACCACATTGCGGGCCTGCACGTTATTCTGCGCTTCCTGTTTCACTACTTCCTTCTCTACTTCCTGCAGGATAGACAGCATCTGGCTGGTGAGCACATTACTGGCGTTGGCCAGTTCTATTTCCCGGTTTACAAAGCGGCTGCTCTGTAAGCGGCGTTCTTTCTCATAGTCCTGCATGGCCTTTTCCACTTCCCACATGATGCTATCCTGTTTGGCCAGGGCGAGGGTGTCTATCTTCACATTCACTTCCTCCGTCACCATCTTGGTGGGGGCCTGCTTAGGTTGTTCCGCCTGCTCTGATGGTTGCGGCTCCGGTTTCTTTTTACCGAACAGGCGGGCAAAGAAGCCACTCTTTACGGCCGGCGCTTCTGCCTTTTCAGCATTGGCCGCAGCGGCAGCGGCGGCAGAGTCAGATGGATATACAAATGTGGTAGATACTTTCTTTTCAGTGGTGATAACCGTACTGTCTATCTGGGGGGCATAGTTCAGGATCAGTTCAGACAGGGTTTGTATCTGCTTGGTAAGGTCATTGTTGTTCACCAGTCCCTGCCTTACCTGCAGGTAGTTCAGGAACAGCTTATCGCGTTCCAGCAGCAGCCTTTTCATAGAGTCCAGCCGGACCATCTGTGCAGGGTTGTCGGTATACAGCTCCTGCAGGCTGTCCATGCTCTGGCGCAGGCTTTTGGATTCGTCCAGGAAACTCTTGTAGGAATTGGCTTTGAGTAAGGCTTGTCTTTTCTGTAGCTGGTCCAGTTGGGTAATGTCGCGGAAGAGGGCATTTACGATTCGCAGCTTTTCGTTGGGCTCTGAGAGCTGTTTAACGGTATGCAGCATCTCGCGGAAAGCGGTCTGGCTAACGATCCACGCCAGGCCTAAGGCAATACAACCCACGAAGAAGGCAATAACCACCTTCCCTTTGACAGATCGCGTAAAAGAACTGTTACCGGGATAGTTCATCAATCACATACCATTTACGCGTTCAATAATAAGCCTTTTTGCCCTATTATCGAAGCTTTTTAGAGGTTTTTAACGTTTGATTGGGAAATGGCCAGAGGCCAGATGGCTGATCTATGGCTTATTTCAGTAACATATAACAATAATCGTGCAAGCTCATTTCACCAGGCCTGCAAAACGCTGGTAAAACAGGGTAGGACTGCTTTCATCCTTAGGCTCATACTTACCCGCAATGATCGGTATGTAGATCACCCTGCGGCGGCTTTCCTCCCCGCTACGTTGTGATTGCGCTACACGGTGCCACAGGCGGCCATCATGCACGGTGAGGTCGCCGGCTTGCGGCAGGATGGCCACTTCGTCGGGGTCTGATGTATGATCAAGGAAATATAGTTTACGAAACAGGAAGTTGAAAAGGTTTTGCCGCTGCGTGCCCGGTATGATACGCAGGCCGCCGTTCTCCGCCTTTTGCGTGCTCAGGTGCAGTCCCACGTTCAGCATAGGGTTTAATCGGGTACCATAGAACAGATCCCGCAGGCCGTCTGTATGCCAGCCCATTTTAGTGAACTTGCTCAACGGGCCGTTCACGTAGTGGTTGAACACCATCCCGTCTTTTTCATGAGAACCGATACGGGCGCCCGGGCCTATCAGGTCCAGCAGGGCGTTCAGCCGCGGATCGCGCAGCAGGTCGGCCAGCAGGGGCGCATGCTGATTAATGAATGCAAAACGTTGTACGATAGTATTGCCGTTCAGGTCTTTACCATATTTAATGGGTACGCCGTTCACTTTCGTAACATTACCTGCGATCCATCTATGCTGTACTTCTTCTGCTGCTTCAACAATAGCCTGTACGGTGGCAGGGTCAATAAAGTTTTTAAAATGAATGAAGCCATGTTCTTCAAAGAAATCATGTTGTTCGGAGCTAAGGGTGCCTGACAAGGTAAACCTTGGATACTGTGTGTGCATAATGATGATTGGTTTTTAATTTTTAAAAGATGAGCAGTCCGCCGGCTGGCGGATACTGGAGCAGAAGGGAATTAACAACAACAACAACCAGTGCTGCAATGCTGTCTGGCTGTTAATGTAAGTAAGCGTATCGTAGTAGCAAGGTACATTTATTAGTCTACCATATTTGTAGGGTAAAGGTAGCTAATTATTTTAAAAAACAATCAGTGCGGTAAATTTTTTTTCAGGATGCTATTTTGTTTTGTAGAGCCCCGCAGCAATCCGCTCGATCATTGCTTTGGGTAAAAGCCTGGTACCCAGCGCGCTGATCGCATTCAGCGTGCCGGGGATGATCTCTGCTTTCCCGCTGAATAATCCTTTCAATGCTTTTTCGGCCACTGCATCAGGCGTCATGCCGAATTTCTCTGCAGTGGCCTGTACGGCCTGCATTTTGGCCCTTTCTATAAAATTGGTGTTCACCGGGCCGGGACAAAGGCAGCTTACTGCGATCTGTGTGCGTTTGAGCTCATAGCGCAGGCCCCGGGTAAAGCTCAGCATGAATGACTTGGAAGCTGCATAAAGGGTCATGGTAGGCACCGCCTGGTAGGCAGCTGTACTACTGACATTTAATATATATGCCTTGGGGTGTTCCTTTAATAAAGGGATCATATGATAGCTAAGCTCCACAGGTAACTGCATGTTCAGCTGTAGCATGTTAGATTGGTCGCTCAACGGCAGTTCGTCAAAGTAGCCCCATACGCCATAGCCCGCATTGTTCACCAGCAGGCTTACCTTGAACTGCTGTTCTATGCACCAGTTGCGTACCTGCTGCGCCGCATCGGGCAGGCTAAGGTCCAGTGCCAGGTAATGTGCCTGAATGCCGTGTGCTGCTGCCAGTGTTGTTGTTAATGTTGCTAAATCTGCGGAGGAGCGGGCTACCAGCAAAAGATTGTATTTGCGGCGGGCCAGCGACGCCGCGAGCGAACGGCCGATTCCCTTGCTGGCTCCTGTAATAAGGGCATATGAAGACATGCTGTTAATTTAGAATTTTTTTGTATTATTATCCATCCTCCTTTTCAAACACTTAATTATTTAGGCCGGTGCATGCAGCTGATAGCCATATAATATGGTGGAATGCGTTTAAACAAGGCGATTGGGAAGCTTATACGGCTTTGTATGAGGAATTTTATGCCCCATTGAATAACTATGGAGCGAAATTCACCGAAGATACGGACCTGGTACAAGACGCTATCCACGATCTCTTTGTACAGCTATGGACCTCCCGCAATAATCTTGGCGCACCGGCATCTGTAAAGAACTACCTGTTTAAGTCTCTCCGCACCATGTTGTTCCGCAAAATGCAGTCGCAGTCAAAACTGGTGAACCTGGATGGCGTCCTGTCCAGCGGCAGCTTCAACGTGACCTTTAAACAGGAGCTGCCTTTAAAGGTGGAGGAGCAGGAATTGCGGATGCAGGTGGCTGCCATGGTAGGCCAGTTGTCAGACCGCCAGCAGGAGATCGTCTTCCTGCGCTTTTATGAAGGCGCTTCTTATGATGAAATAGCAGATATTATGGGTATCAGCACTAATTCTGCTTATAAACTGTTATATAAGGCCCTGGAGAGCCTGCAGCGTATTTTAAATAAGCGCTCTTTTGCCCTGCTGTGCTGCATTTTGCTCCAAAGTGAAATTATTTTTAAATTTTTTCCGGATTCGGAGGGATAATTTTTCCTCCTTTTGTCTATTAGTATTAAACAGCTCATTCGTGCATGCAAAACGACAGATACATCTCATATACAATACAGGATTTTCTGGACGATGATGCTTTTGTCAAATGGGCTAGCGGCGCAGCGGCAAATGATATGGAAACGGCCCGCTTCTGGGAAGCGTTCCCTGAGGCCTATCCTGCGGGCGCAGAAAATTTCAGACAGGCGCTGCAGTTTATACACGCTTACCGCACACAGGATATAACAGCAGCAGACCGTAAAGCGGAGCTCTTATCAAGGATCACTGCAACGATACAGGAACAGCGTGTTATCGCCACAACAGGGAAAGTAAAATGGCTACGGCCCTGGATGAAGATTGCAGCTTCCCTGCTGCTGGTAGTGGCCACCGGCCTCCTGGCCCTGCAGCTGCTGAACCGCAAACAGATGATCGCTACTGATTATGGTGAGAAAAGGACCATTACGCTGCCCGATCATTCTGTGGTGATATTAAATGCGAACTCAAGCCTGCATTATGCAGACAAATGGGATACCACTACTCCCCGCGAAGTATGGCTGGAAGGCGAGGCTTTCTTTGATGTGGCCCATATTAATAAAGATACACAGCACGTAAAACCTTATCAGCGTTTCATCGTGCATAGCGACGGCATCATTATAGAGGTATTGGGCACCTCCTTCAACGTGAAGAGCCGCCGCGGAAAAACCAACATAGGACTTGTTACAGGAAAAATAAAAGTAGAAAACTCCGGTAATTCCGATAGGCCGGCTATCGTGATGCTGCCGGGGGATTATGTAGAATACGGCGGCAAATCGCTGCTAAGCAACCAAAAATTAGAACGGCCAGAAAAGCTAAAGGACTGGACCAGAAAGGAAATTATCTTTACCGACGCCACGTTAGAGGAAATTATAGAAACATTGCAAGACAACTATGGCTACACGGTTGAGACGAACAATGACCAAATCCGGCAACTGAAGATCGAAGGTGAGATCAATGTTGCCAATGTAGACGAATTATTGACTGTTATTTCTACTACTCTAACCGTCAAAGTGAACAAATCTTCAGAAAAACATCTGGTGTTTTATTTAAGTAGGTAGCGGGAATTATCTGCTAAAAAAAAAGACATGAGACGAACAGACCAAAATCTTCTTTTGGGGCTACTTTGCTGTGCCCTCACGTTTGGTATGGGAAAACCTGTTATTGCGCAAAATGAAAAAGTGTATGCCTCCCGTCCATCCTCTCCGTTTCACGTTGTGACCTCCCAGGGTGGAGGATCCAATAGGGCGTCCATTTCTTTAAAGGAAGCATTGGACCGTATACGCAGATTCCATAACATCAGGATCGCTTACCGCGAAGGCCTGCTGGATGGAAAAACCGTTCCGGCCGATGTGCTGGACAAGGCAGAAAAAATGCAGCCGGAAGCGGCGCTTAAACAACTGCTGATGGATCAGCGCCTGGAATTCAAACGTATTAACGACAAACAATTTTCCATATTTAATCCGAATGTCAATGCAGACAGCCTTTCCAGCCTGTTCAGCATCCTGCTGTTTGCAGACAAGGTAAAAGGGCGCGTATTGTCATCAAAAGACAATGGCCCTATACCGGGTGCTACCGTGTATGTGAAAGGTGATCCCAACACGGCCACCATGGCGGATGGGGACGGTAATTTCGAGCTTACCCTGAAAGACAGGAACAAGACGGGGCCCCTGGTGCTGGTGATCTCTTCTATTGGGTTCAAGCAGCAGGAGTTCACGGTTACCGACCCGGATGCGATGGTGACGATCCAGATGGAAGATGCCAATAAATCGCTGACAGAAGTGGTGGTAACGGCACTGGGCATACGAAAGGAAAAGAAAGCAGTGCCATTTGCAGTAACAGAGGTAAGCGGCAGTGAATTTACCCGTGCAAGAGAGATCAACGTGGCCAATGCCCTGAGCGGAAAGATCGCCGGTGTGAACGCTACCAGCCTGGCAAGCGGCCCCGGTAGCTCCAGCCGTGTGATCATCCGCGGTAACACCTCGCTGAACGGCGATAACCAGCCATTATATGTGGTGAACGGTATGCCTATCGATAACACCAATCCCGGCGGCAGCCCTACCACCAATGGTGGCGGCCTGAACGTAGACCGTGGCGATGGTATCGCAGGCATTAATCCGGACGATATAGAATCCATGAGCGTATTGAAGGGGGGAGCTGCAGCGGCGCTGTACGGTTCCCGTGCGGCAAATGGTGTGATCCTCATAACGACTAAAAGAGGTAAAGCAAGAAAAGGCATAGGGGTTGACTACAACACAACCTTGACACTGGAAAACCCCGCGGTTATTCCTGACTGGCAGTATGAGTACGGACAAGGTGATGGAGGAGTAAAACCGGCCACAAAGCAGCAGGCCATTGACTGGGGGCGCCGATCTTTCGGAGCCCCTATGGATGGCCAGTTGTACACCCAGTTTGATGGTAAACAACATCCTTATTCACCGCAAAAGGATAATATCAAGAACTTCTACAATACCGGCACTACCTGGATCAATACCCTTGCCTTTACCGGCGGTACGGAAACCATTAACTACCGTTTCTCACTATCCAATACAGACAGCAAAGGTATTCTGCCTAACTCTACGCTTAAAAAGAAGATCGCTAACCTGAACGTGAACGCTTACCTGGGCAAACGCATCAGCATTGAGGCGGTGGCACAGTATAACGTGGAAGAGGCCAAGAACAGGCCCAGCTCCGGCGATGCGCCCGGCAATCCTAACTGGGCGGTATACATGATCGGCAATACAGTGGATATCCGCTCTATGAACCCCGGTTATGACAGCAGCGGCCGTGAGGTACAATGGAACGAAACACCCTACGCCTCCAACTCTTATTTTGTTGTAAACCGTTTTCAGAATAACGACAACAAGAACCGTTTCATTGGCCAGGCCAGTATTAAATACGACCTGCTGAGCAACCTGTCTGTAAAAGGTACCGTGGCCCGCGATTTCTTTAATTACGACTTCGTAGGCATCATCCCTACCGGTACGGTATATACGCTGGGCGCCGCAGGCCAGTACAGCGGTAAAAAGATCTCCGTGGCAGAAACCAATGCCATGCTGACCCTGAACTACAATCAGAAGTTCTGGAACACCGTAGGCCTGAACTTCCTGGCAGGCGCCAACCGCCGCAGGTATTCCAGCGATCTGACGGAGATAGATGGTTCGCAATTTGTAATACCATTCTTTTATAGCTATACCAACCTGGCTACGGTTACTACCAAGCCCACCAGGAACCGCACTGGCACTAATTCGTGGTTTGCATCTGCCGACCTGGATTATAAATCCATCATATTCCTGACCCTGACCGGCAGGCAGGACTGGTTCTCTACCCTGAGCCCTAAGAACAACAGCATTTTTTATCCGGCCGTAGGTACCAGCTTTATACTGTCTGACGCCGTGAAACTGCCTGCTTTTGTGAACTTCGCAAAACTGCGCGCTTCCTGGGCGCAGGTGGGTGGCGCTACACCTGATCCCTACATCCTGAACCAGACTTACACCAGCGTACAGGGCGGGCACCTCGGACAACCGGTGCAACAGATCACCACGTCTAATAACGTGAACCTGGTAACCAACTCCAGCCTGAAACCGCTGACCGCCACTACCTACGAGGCCGGCCTGGAAGCGCAGTTCCTGGACAACCGCCTGGGTATGGACCTTACCTTCTACAATCGTAAGACCACTAACGATATTGTACGTACGGCCATCTCCCGCGCCTCAGGGTATAATGATGCACTGCTGAACGTGGGCGAGCTGACCAACAAAGGAGTGGAATTACTGCTCACCGGCACACCGGTAAAGCGTAAAGATTTCTCATGGGATGTAAGCTATAACGTGGCCTATAATAAAAGCGAAGTGGTGAAGCTGGCCGAAGGGCTGAACACCATAGAAATGGCGGCCAGTGTGGGTGGATGGGCTTTTGTGCACAATGCGGTAGGCCGTCCTTATGGCATCATCAAAGGCTATAAGATGCAGCGCAATGAAAAAGGCCAGATCATCTATGGTTCTAACGGCTACCCGCTGAAGAGTGAGCTGACAGAACTGGGCAGTGGCGTACCACCGTGGACCATGGGCCTTACCAATACCTTCAACTACAAACGTCTTTCATTTGAATTCCTGATAGATGGTAAGTTCGGCAACAAAGTATTCTCTACCATGGATGTATATGCTACCCGTTTTGGCCTGCATAAACAAACACTGCCGGGCAGGGAATCAGGGCTGGCGCTGGATGGCGTGGATGCTTCCGGTAACCCTAATCCGCATACCATCCCGGTATCTGCGTTGCGCCTGTACTACGATAACCTGAAGAACTACACCGAACTGTTTGTACAGGATGGCAGCTTTGTAAAGCTGCGCCAGGTGATCCTGAGCTACCAGCTGCCTATCTCCCATATCTATAAACTGAAAATGGAATCAGCAGCCGTGTCCTTTGTGGCGCGTAACCTGTTCATCTTATACAAACAGACAGACAATTTTGATCCTGAATCAAGCTATACCAACGGTAACGCACAAGGCTTTGAAGCCTTTGGTGTACCGCGTACCAGGAGCTATGGTTTTAACCTGATGGTGAAATTCTGATTTCTTCACGCTTACATCAAAGAGACTATGTTAAGAAGTATTAACAAACTGATATATGTTGCCGTAATGGGGGTGTTAGCATTACAGGCCTGTGATAAAGGTTTTGAGGAAATGAACACCAACCCGGACGCTTCTCCCAACGCGCAGCCTGAATTCCTTTTCAGTAAAGCGCTGATGGATGGGGTAAGCGGAGGCTACGGCACCACCATCACCACCTGGTATTCTACCAGTATGGTATGCGCAGGTGGCGCCATACAGCACTATGCCACTTACAAAGATGTGCCCGGCTTGGGCGACAAATATTATTTTCAGCAGGGCAGCTATCCCTATGCTTACTTCGAGAATACTTATCCCGGAGCAGTCAACGAAGTGAACTCCGTGATCAATGCCCTGCAGCAGAATGCGGCAGTGAATGTGAACAAGCTTTCCATCGCCCGCATCTGGCGTGTGTATATCATGCACCGCATCACAGATCTTTTTGGGGATGTACCTTATTCCGATGCAGTAAAAGGCTATACCGAGAATAATTTCACCCCCTCTTATGACCAGCAGTCTGCTATCTATCCCAACATGCTGAAAGAGCTGGACGAAGCTGCAGCCGCTTTTAATGCTGCACAGCCCAGTTTTGGCGCCGGCGACTTTATTTACAACGGCAATATTACCCAGTGGAAAAAACTGGCTTATTCCCTGATGCTGCGCCTGGGCATGCGCCTTACCAAGGTAGATGCGGCTGCAGCGCAAACATGGGTGCAAAAAGCGATTGCAGGCGGTGTAATCACCACTGACGGCGACAGGGCCACCATGAAATATGCAGACGGTCCGCAGACCTACAACCAGAACCCGGCATCCTATGATATGCTGAGCAATAATTTTGCAGCGGCTAATGGGGACGGTAATACGGAGGGCGGCAAGTTTGCCAAAACACTGATAGACTACCTGAAAACCAATAACGACCCACGTCTCAATGTCATTGCAGTAGTATGGGTGGGGGGCAAACCGGATACCAGTACTGCCTTGCAGAAAGGTATGCCTAACGGCCTGCTGGGCAAACCGGCTGATTTTGTGACCTATTCAGAGCCCAATCCCAATACGGTACTGCTGAAATCTGCACCTTTCATCATCATGAGCGCTGCTGAAATGAACCTGCTGCTGGCCGAGGCTTCTTCGCGCGGATGGTACGCAGGCGATGCAACAGCGGCCTATGAGAATGGTATCAGCGCCGCGATGCGTAACTGGTCTATATTCGGCACCGGTGGTGTGATCAGCAACGAACGTATCAGCGCCTACCTGGCCAGCCACACCTTTAACAGCGGCGGCACCCTGAACGAGAAACTCAACCAGATCCACACCCAGATGTGGGTAGCCCTCCTGATAGACGAACAGGAGGCCTGGTCTAACTGGCGCCGTACCAATTTCCCGGTACTGACGCCGGTGAATATCCCGGGCAACATTACTAACGGGACCATCCCCCGGCGCCTGATCTATCCCCCTTCGGAAGAAAGTGTGAACAACGCCAACTTCCAGCAGGCAGTTCAGCGCCAGGGTCCGAATGAATTCACCACCCGTATATGGTGGGATAAATAAACAATCTGAGCATTTAGCGGTTAATTAATAACTAACCGCTAAATGCCAATAGCAGATCGCTAATCCTCAACCCTCAGATTATGATAAACGAAAGAAGAAACGTCATTAAAAAACTGTTCACGTCTATCGCAGGTATCGCCGGTTTCGGCGCAGTAGCCAAAGCAGCCTCCGGCACTACATTCAACAAACAGGCCCAGGGCGTGGTGTATGACCAGGAAAAACCCTTGTTCTCCAGCATTACCAAGCACAATGGCTTTGTTTTTATCGCCGGTATAGGTGCACATTTCGAAGGTGACATCAAGTCTCACACAGATCATGTACTGAAGGAAATGGAAACGCAGCTGAAAAAAGCCGGTACTTCCATGGAAAAAGTGCTGAAAGTAAGCGTTTTCCTGCACGACCTGAATGACTACAAAGGCATGAACGAGGTATTTCGCGGGCGCTTTGGGAACAATCCACCGGTACGCACAACGGTAGCGGTATATGGCGGAGTGCCAGGTGACTCATTGGTAGAAATGGACTGCATCGCAGCAGAATAAACTGATCTCAAACAGCAGTATATGATCTCTCGCAGGAATTTAATAAAGAATCTTTCTGCCGTTCCCCTATTGGGTGGACTGGCAGGCACCACCAAAGTGCTTCCCTTCCTGGAAGAAGCGCCGGCAGCCGGCAAAGATTACTTCAAGGAACTGGGCGTACGCACTTTTATCAATGCCGCAGGTACCTATACCGCGATGACCGGCTCCCTGATGCTGCCGGAAGTGCTGCAGGCCATTCAGTATGCATCCAAAGAGTATGTCATGCTGGATGAGATCCAGGATAAGGCAGGCCAGCGCATTGCCTCCCTGGTACGCAGCGAGTATGCCGTGGTCACCTCCGGTGCCTTTTCGGCAATTACACTTGGCCTCACCGGCGTGCTGGCGGGTGCGGATGAAAAGAAGGTAGCGATGGTGCCCCACCTGGAAGGCAGCGGTATGAAAACGGAAGTGATCATGCAGAAAGCGCACGACATTCCCTACGCACATGCCCTGAAGAACACCGGCGTAAAGGTGATCATGATAGAAACCAAAGAAGAGCTGGAGAAAGCCATCAACGATCAGACGGCCATGCTCTTTTTTGTGAACGCCAATAACTTTGACGGTAAGATCCTGGTGGAAGACTGGATAAAGATCGCCAAAGATCATAACCTGCCCGCCATGATCGATTGCGCGGCAGATGTGCCGCCGGTAGAAAACCTCTGGCGATATACCGAAATGGGATACGACATGGTTTGCTTTTCCGGCGGTAAAGGCATCCGTGGCCCGCAAAGTGCCGGTCTTCTTTTAGGTAAGGAAAAGTACCTCAAGCCGGCGAGGTTAAGTATGCCTCCCAGGGGCAATACCATTGGGCGCGGCATGAAAGTAAATAAGGAAGAGATCCTGGGCATGATGGTAGCGCTGGAACTGTATGTGGCCCGCGACCATGCCAAAGAATGGAAACAGTGGGAAGCGCAGATCGCCCTGATCGGTGATGCGGCCAAATCTGTACCCGGCGTAATGGTGGAAGTAAAAGTTCCGGCTGTAGCCAATCACATTCCCACCCTCCACGTTTCATGGGATGCGCAAAAGCTGCCCCTGACCGCCGCGCAATTAAGGGAGAAGCTGCGCAACGGAAACCCATCTATCGAAGTAGCAGACGGCCATTATAAGGATAAGCAAAGCATCAGCATCACCACCTGGATGCTGGTACCCGGACAGGAAAAGATCGTAGCAGCAAAATTGAAGGAAGCGCTGTCTGCAGTGTCCTAACGTTTAAAATATATCGGATGAAAAGATTCATGAAGAACGGGTGCCTGCTCTTCGCAGGCATACTGTTTTTCAGCGGAGCAAGTATTGCCCAGCAATACAGCCTGCTTATTAAAGGCGGCCACGTCATCGACCCGAAGAACAACATTGACCGTGTAATGGATATTGCCATTGACGGTGATTCCATTGCCGCAGTAGAGACCAGCATCAACCCGTCAAAGGCCAGGAAGGTGATCAACGCCGAAGGCCTGTATGTTACACCCGGATTGATAGACATGCACACACATAATTTTGCGGGAACAGAAGACGGCCGTTACCTGAATAACAGCTACATTGCCGTAGCGCCGGACGGATTCACCTTCCGCTGCGGAGTAACCACGGTAGTAGACGCAGGCAGCTCCGGCTGGAAAAATTTCGAGCTCTTTAAAAGACAGACCATCATGCACTCGCAAACGCGGGTGCTGGCTTTTCTGAACATAGTAGGAGAGGGCATGCGCGGTGGCGTGTATGAACAGAATGCGGAAGATATGGACGCCAAGATGACGGCCCTTACCATCCTGCATAACAAAGCCTACCTGGTGGGCATCAAGCTGGCACACTATGTAGGGGCAGAATGGACGCCGGTGGACCGCGCTGTAGCAGCAGGCAAGATTGCCAATGTACCGGTGATGGTGGACTTTGGTTCTCAGCAGCCACCCTTATCACTGGAAGCATTGTTCATGGAGCACCTGCGCCCCGGCGATATATTCACCCACGCCTACGCACAATTGAAAAGCCGCCAGGCGATCGTAAATGCAAAAGGTGTGCTGGAGCCTTTTGCCGAAACAGCCAGGAAGAAAGGGATCATTTTTGATGTAGGACATGGCGGCGCCAGCTTTGCTTTCTCACAGGCAGTGCCTGCCATGAAAGCCGGCTTCTTTCCTTCAACGATCAGCACAGATATTCATACCACCAGCATGAATGCCGGCATGAAAGATATGCTGAACGTAATGTCCAAGTGCCTGAACCTGGGCATGGATGTGGCAGCCGTTATAAAGGCCTCCACCTGGGAGCCGGCCAAAGCCATCAAACATGAAGAGCTGGGCCACCTGTCAAAAGGAGCCGTGGCAGACATCGCGATCCTGCAGGTGATGAAAGGCAAATTCGGTTTCATTGACGCGATCAATTGCCGCCTGGATGGTAACCAGAAACTGGAGTGTGAGCTGACCTTACGCGCCGGTAAAGTGGTGTACGACCTGAACGGCCTGGCCAGCGCGCCTTATAACCCTAATGCGGCGATATCAACAGAAGAACCGGGAGATCATTGATTCCATCAAACTGATACATAACTGAGATCATGAGGATAACACACCTGTTAGCATTACTGCTGCTTGTTTGCCTGCCGGGCCTTTTACCTGCACAAACCATATCAAAAGAAGAGCTGATCTTTCTTACATCTGCCTGGAAAGGAGAACGTTTCGCCGATGGCCGTCCTAAGATACCTGACAGCCTGCTGGAAAAAGCAAAACATATTGGTATTGAAGAAGCATGGACCATCCTGGATAATGACGGTTACCACTGCCAGTTTGAAGGCAGCTGGAAAATACTGCACCCGGAAACGCCCATGATAGGCAGGGCGGTTACCGCCATGTATATGCCTTCCCGTCCGGATATAGAAAAGAACATCCTGGAAAGGGGGCATAGCAAAGGATTCAAAGGCAATACCAATTCCTGGCCCATTCAGCAGCTCACCAGGGGTGATATCTATGTGGCCGATGGTTTTGGCAAGATAGCAGAAGGCACACTGATTGGCGATAACCTGGGGAATGCCATCTTTAGCCGTACGGGCAATGGGGTGGTATTCGATGCATCCGCCCGCGACATTGAAGGGCTGGCGGATATCGCAGGGTTCAACGCCTTTGTACGCGACTGGGACCCTTCTTACCTGAAGAACTCCGTGCTCATGGGACTGAACACACCCATCCGTATAGGCCGTGCCGTAGTGCTGCCCGGTGATCTGGTACTGGCCCAACGGGAGGGCATTCTTTTCATACCTGCCCACATGGCCGAAAAGGTGATCAACACGGCCATCTTCATTGGTATGAAAGATGAATTTGGCCATGCCATGCTGAAGTCAGGCAAATACACGCCCGGGGAGATCGATAACCAGTGGACGGAAAAGATCAAAGAAGAGTTCCTGCAATGGCTGCAGCAGCATCCTGGCCCTATACAGCTGAATAAAGAAAAGCTCGATCAATATTTACAGGGAAGAACCTGGTAAGCATTTAAATCGTCTGATATGTCATTTTCCTCCAATAGACCAAGTCTGTTCCTGGCTATTGCAGCAGGCATTTTGCTGCTGTTCAATATCACCCTGTTCTGTACGGGCAGCGCAGCGCAGGCAGGCCCATTTATGATCGCATTCTGGGCGGTGCTGGCGGCCCTGTTCAGCAGGCATACCGCCACCAAAGGATTTGTGTATACATTAATGATATTTGCCGCCGTAACAACGGCGATGTTCTATCCGAAGCCTTTTACAAAGCCTAATGGCTGGGACCTTTCCCTGCTGATCACACCACTGATCCAGGTCATTATGTTCGGCATGGGCACTTCCATGAGTTTACGTGATTTTTACGGCGTGGTAAAAATGCCTGCAGGCGTGTTTATTGGGATTACCTGCCATTTCACCATCATGCCGCTGGTAGGCTTGTTGTTAGCTACTACCTTGCGTTTCCCGCCGGAGATCGCTGCCGGTGTGATCCTGATAGGCTCTGCGCCCTGCGGCATGGCCTCCAATGTAATCTCTTACCTGGCTAAAGCCAACCTGGCGCTTTCTGTTACGCTGACAGCCGTATCCACTTTGCTGGCGCCCTTTTTAACGCCCTTATTGATGCAATGGCTGGCGGGTAATTACATTGAGATCAGCGTTCAGAAGATGATGTGGGATATTGCCAAAATGGTGATCATTCCTGTTGCCGGCGGATTGGTGTTCAACCATTTCCTGAGTGGCCGTATCGGCTGGCTGGACAAGCTGATGCCGAAGCTCTCCATGGCGGCCATTGCATTTATTATTGTGATCATCACCGCCCATGGCCGTGAGAGCCTGCTGAATGTAGGGCTTTTATTGGTACTGGCGGGCCTTACGCATAACCTGGCCGGGTATACGCTGGGTTACTGGTTTTGCCGCCTGATACGAATGAAGGAACAGGACTGCCGTACCATTGCCATCGAAGTAGGCATGCAGAATGGCGGCCTGGCGTCTGCTATTGCAAAGGAAATGGGGAAGATCGCTACCGTAGGATTGGCACCTGCGATCTTTGGCCCGGTGATGAACATTACGGGTTCGCTGCTGGCCTCCTGGTGGCATCGCAGGCCGCCTGAAGGCAAGGAAGAACCCGAACCTGCAGCACCCGCCACCGCCTATCAATGATGATTAAGCTCCGCTAATTTCTTCAGGGCGGTTTCATGCCCATCGGTATTGCCTGATGCGGCTGTTTTGGCAGCCGCCATTTCGTACTGCCGTTTCGCCCTGGCAATATCTTTTCCCGCCAGGTAATCATCCCCCACTGCAATATAAGCGGCGGCAATACCTGCCGCATTGTTCATCCTGTCCGCATAAGCAGCTGCCTCCTGGTGGTAACGCAGGGCACTGTCTGCATTGGTGAATTTGAAGATATCGCCGATCAGCAGCAATGAAAAAGGCTGTACGAATTGCAGGCCAACTGCCTCTCTCGATTCGTACGACCGGAATGCGTAATACAAGGCGCTGTCATATTGTTTCCTGTCCATATGCACAGCAGCCAGGTGCCGGGTGGCATAAGAATTGGTGCGCTGATCGTCCAGTTTGCCGGAGAGTGCATAGGATGCGCGGAAGTACAGTTCTGCGGTGTCTATACTGTTACGGGTGGTATCCGGATTATTCTGAAAGCACAGGCCCAGGTTGAAATAGACATAGGCAGCCTCCTTTTCTCTTCCGCTTTGGGTATAAAGAGCAATAGCATTACGTAAACGCGGGACAGCGCTATCGATACGATTGGTATTGTTGGCGAATGAGATCACGTAATAATAAAAGCCGGTCGTATTATCAATGCGTGCAAGAATAGAGTCGTTATTAATCCTAAACCGCTGCAGCGCTGCTACATACATGCCTGCAGTATCAAAACCCCGTCTGTAAAATAGGGAGTACCAGGTTTGCGCGTCTGCCAGCTGAACGGCTGCCAGCGCTTTAATGATGGTGTCATCGCAGCTTTTGTTAATACTATCATAGAAATGATGGGCAGCAGCCACTGCGGAAGTTAATGCGCCTTTGTCAGAGAGCTCACGGATCAGCGTCGTTTGTGCGGGCCAGCTGACGCAGATAGCAGATGGTGTTGGAGAAGGTTTACAACCGAACACTACTGGAAAGCTAAGGATGCACAGTATAAAGAACAGACGGTTCATGGCATTTGGTTTTTGGGTATACTAAATCTACATATACCGGGGTAAACCATAAAGCCATTTATGACCGGCGGTAAGCAATAGAGACAATTGAGGCCACCTGTAAGTGGCCTCAATTGTTAAATACTTATAGCGCTTGTATATCTATCTTTCTATAGTAGATCTCCGCCCCTTCCGATTGTATGACAATCTTTCCCGAACGCAGGCTTGCGTCCGTTCCTTCATTTACCACCACGCCATTTACAATATGGGTACATTTACCATCTTTGGCGATCACCTCTATGCGGTTCCATTCGCCCGTTGGCTTTTCATTGTCTTTCTTCTTAATTACCCTGGTATTGTTGGTGGCTTGTGTACGGGCGCCGTCTATGACCATTGTTACACTATCGATCAGCCAGAAATCGCCGCAATCGCCTTCCTGTACCTGGCATTCAACAGCCCGGGGCCACACCCTGTCTTCGCCCACGGTATAGTATAGAATGCCATTATCCCTGACAGCCTTTTCCCGGGGAGGGTACTTTTTCTCTCCCCATTTAAATTCAGCCACCAGGTGAAAATTGGTGTATGAGCGTTCTGTTGCGATATACCCGAATACGGCGCCGGTAATATGAAGCAAACCATCGTGTACAGAGAATACCTTTGCAGTGTCATTATTCTTTCCGCTTCCTTTCTCGAAGGTATACCAGCCGTCCAGGTTTTTTCCATTGAAAAGTGGCGTAAAGTCCTGCGCATAGGAGTTGGTATGCACCAGCAAACCAATGAGCATCGTCAAAAAAAGGCATGAATGTTTTTGCATATGCTGCGGTTTTGATATAATAAAGATACTTACCATCCTGCATTTTGCGGATACTCAGGCCCGGTGGTAACAGCATCTATCTGCGTTTGCGGAATGGGCCGTAATACATGTTTAGCCTGTATATTATTACGGCCGTCGTTATTATGCAGGCGCACCCTTTCCAGGAGCTTGCCCGTTCTTACCAGGTCCAGCCAGCGGGTCAGCTCGCCGCACAATTCGCGGGAACGCTCATCCAGTATAAAGTTCTGTGACAGATCTGACGCTTGTACTTCCATTGCCTGCGGATTGCCGCTGGGGTAAGCAGCTCTTCTGCGGATAGCATTTATATAAGTTAGGGCATCTCCCGCGCGCCCGTCCATGTACAGGGCTTCGGCAGCTATCAGGTAAGTCTCTGCCAGACGGTATACGATCACGGGTCTGATAGAGGGATAGTTCATATCTAAACGCTTGGTATCAAAATACTTGAACATGGCGGGAGACAGCGCAGTGGTATAGCTGCGTGGCGGCATCAGTTTGTAAGGCGCTGCCGCGATCTGCGCATCCGTAACATCATAGCCGGGCATGAATATGGCGGTGTCGCCTACTTTGAATTTCGCCGCTCCGGGCCTGGCGCCTGCGGGAGCGCCTGCAGGCAGCGGGCTGGGCCAGCTGGGAATAGAAGGCGCGAAATTGGCGATCCATGCTGTCTGGAAAGTTTTGTTGTAGCGGGTATCATTCACCCTTTCACTGAAAACAGTGTCAAGCAACCAGCGGGTGGGGATACAGCGGATATAGGGGCGGCCATATAAAGTGCTGCGCTGCATGCCTCCCTGTTCTTCATAGCGGGGTACCCACATATGGTTCAGCACATTATCCGTACCACTGCTGTTATTGGGGCCGTTATAGGCCAGGTTGGAAGTATGTTGTACTGTCCACAGCACCTCGCTGTTGCTTTCATTTCCTTCTTTGTATACATCTTTGAAGTCGTCCAGCAGCCGCAGGCCATTGGCAGGCGCAACATTGTTGATCAGGTCCATCGCTACCGTATAGGCATTGCGGTAGTCATCGGCCTTTTTAGCGGTGGAACCGGCCCTGGTGAGATATACTTTTGCCAACAAGTGCATGGCAGCCGCTTTGGTAGCTTTACCCGGCAGCACGCCTGCGCTGGAGGGACCGGCAGGCAACACGGCAATGGCATCCTGGAGGTCCTTCAGAATAAAGTCATACACGCTTGCCATGGGCGCCCGGGAGGCGGAAGTAATAATGTCGTTCTGGAAATGCTCATTCAGCGTGACATCTCCCCAGAACTGCACCAGGATGAAGTAAAGATTTGCCCGGAGGAATTTTGCTTCTGCTACCATCCTGTTCTTTACAGCAGTATCCATGGTGCTAACGTTAGGCGCATAGTCTATAATGCCGTTACAGTTATTGATGAAGGTATAGCAGGTCTTCCAGATGTTACCGACCGTACCGGTTGAGGGCGTGTAATTGCTGTTGTATTTATTGATGTCATTATTGCCGTCAATACCGCTGATAAATTCATCAGTGCCTATTACTGTCATAGTAAAATAATCCTGTGTACCCCATACATTGCGGGTGCCTCCGTAAGCAGCATCTATGGCCAGCTGCAGGCCTTGTGCGGTAGAAAGGAAATCAGGCGTGAGCAGGCCCCTGGGTTGTTCGTCCAGTTTTTTCTGACAGCCTGTACCAATAAGAACGGCCAGCAGGCAGCTGTATATAACGATGTGTATCTTTTTCATATTGGTAAGTTTATAAGGTTACGTTAATGCCAAATACCATAGACCAGGTGGGCGGTGTATCTACTGCCAGGGTACCCGCAGATTCAGGATCGAGCCCTTTGTATTTGTTGCGGTAAGGAGAGAATAAGATAAAAGGCTCTTCTGCGGTAGCATAGAACCTGATGGCGCTGGCGTTTAATTTCTTCAGCGCAGAAGCTGGCAGGTTATAACCCAGGCTCAGGCTGCGGATCTTAACATAAGTGGCATCGTAATAGCTCAGCAGGGAAACGTAAGGTGTGTTGGTGGACCCTGCATTGGGTTTGGGATAGTAGTTCTCATTGTTTAATGGCGTCCAGTAATGTACATCCACATTATTGTAGTTGCCCTGGAAAGTATTGATAAAGCTGCCGCTCTGGTACAATCTGCTGGTAAGCAGTCCGCCTACCCTGGCAAAGGCTACCACGGTAAAGTCGAAATTTTTGAAAGCAAAGCGGTTGGTGATACCACCCTGCCAGGAGGGTTGGCTGGAGCCCAGCACCATACGGTCTTTAGCATCTATCTTCTTATCGCCGTTGAGATCTTCCACGCGTATAGTACCTATTACGGAACCTGATCCGGTGGTGTTCAGTCCCAGGCCTTTGGCCGTAGCAGAATCCTGTGCAGTGTTCTGCCAGATGCCTACTCGTTTATAATCGTAGATGGAGCCGATAGGCTGACCAACAAACCAGCTGTTGGCAATATCCTGCTGTACGCCGTTGGCCAGCTGGGTGATCTTGCCCCGGTTCATAAAGAAATTCAGGTCGGTGGTCCAGCTGAAATCTCCATTGTTTTTGCCTTGTATGTTAACCGTGCTGATATGGACCTCCAATCCCTTGTTCTCTGTTTTGCCAATGTTGGTGAGAATAGCATTGGGAATACCGGAGGTAGGCGGCAGTGTTTGCGGCAGCAGCAATGAATGGGTGAATTGTTTATAGACTTCCACGGTACCGGAAATACGATTATCCAGTATACCGAAGTCCAGTCCTATGTTGGCGGTAGAAGTGTATTCCCAGGTAAGCGAGGGGTTGGGTACATTGGTTTGATAAGCGCCGGTAATATTGTTAGAGCCGTAGTTGTAATTGAGCGCCGTCAGCAGGCCCAGTGTCTGATAGGGATCTATTGCGGTATTGCCCACGGTGCCATAGCTGGCCCTTAATTTCAGGTTGCTGATCTGCCGGAAGTCTTTCATGAAAGGTTCCTGGTTGATGTTCCAGGCTGCTGCGGCAGAGGGGAATACGTGGTACTTATTGCCGGGCGCCAGCCGGGATGATCCGTCAGAGCGCATGGTCAGCGTTAGCATGTAGCGGTTATCAAAGCCGTAATTGATACGCGCCATGTAAGAAATGATATCCCATTTCTGATAAGTGCCGGTGCCTGTTAAGTTGGCGGCAAACTGTGGCGCATAGAATTGCAGGTAGTCGGCGGCGATATTGCTGTTCTTATAGTCGGCGTCCTGGAATTGTGATTGCTGCAGGCTGTACAGACCGGTGAAATTCAGTTTGTGTTTGCCGAAGCTCTTATCGTATGTTAAGAGGTTCTCCAGCGTATAGTTGGTAGTAAGCCTGTTTTGTTGTTCTGAGGAAGAAGGGCCGCCCAGGTTATTGGTGGTATTGCTGGCATAGAAATTACCGTATACATCAGAGCGTATTTCGGCCCCGGCGTTAAAACGGTATTTTAATCCTTCTGCCAGGTTGATGTCTACATACAAGGTAGTGAAGGTGCCAAACCTTTTCCTGTTCTCTTCAACAGCGCCGGGTACGAAATTAGCCAGCGGGTTCCATACCTGGTTAGCGTTGCCGGGAACAAAGCCTACCAGTTTGCCGGTGCTGTCGTACGGCCCGGATAGCGGGTTGGCGCGGAGCGCCTGTCCCATGGGGTTGGCGTTCTCACCGCGGGTAGTAGAGTAGGTGTTCAGTGAGTTCAGGCCTACCTTGAAACGTTTACCCAGCTGCTGATCTACGCTGGCCTTTACGGTGTAGCGTTCAAAAGACTGACCAGGGTAGATACCTGTTTCCCGGAAGTAGCCGCCGGATATGGCATACTGTGTAATTTCTGTTCCACCGGTTACGCCTAATTGATGATTGGTCATGATACCAGTTTTATAGATCAGGTCCTGCCAGTTGTAGCTATTGCCAGCTTTCATAGAAGCGATCTCTGTTGGCGTAAAGGAACCATCATCCGGAGAAAGGAATTTAGTGTCGTCTATGCCCGTGTATTTACCGGGGCTGTTAATGTACTTGGCCCATTTCTTAAAAGTAGCGAAGGTAGGACCGTCCATAATGGGGTAACTGCCCCTGGTCTTTACAACGCCGCCGTAACCACTGTAGGATACTACCGGTTTACCGGTTCTTCCGCGGCGGGTAGTCACCAGTATTACGCCGTTAGCGCCTCTTGAACCATAGATAGCAGTGGCGGAAGCGTCTTTGAGTACTTCCATCGATACAACATCATCTGTATTCAGATCATTGATGTTGCCATTATACGGTATACCGTCCACTACAAATAAAGGATCGTTGGAAGCATTTACTGAGCGGGTGCCCCGTATCAGAATTTTAGGCGCGGTGCCGGGCTTGTTATTACCTCCGTTCTTCTGAACATCAATACCGGCTCCCTGTCCCTGTAATGCCTGGCTGATGTTGGTCACCGGCACATCTTTGATAGACTGTTCGCTGATGGAGGTAATGGCGCCGGTGATGTCGGATTTCTTTTGCTTACCGTAGCCTACTACGATCACTTCATTGAGGTCGCTGTTGTTCGGTAAGAGCTGCACGTTGAGATCGGGTGGAACAGTAGCGCCGATCTTTATTTCCTGTGCAAGATAGCCTACAAAAGATACCCGGAGAGTGCTGTTGGCAGGTACTGCCAATTGGAAAGTTCCATCGGCCTGTGTGAGGCTTCCCTTTGAGGTGCCTTTGATGGCAATGGCTGCTCCCGGTAAAGGCCCCCCGTTTTGATCAGTGACCCGCCCCTTTATTAGCGGGCTTTCGCGCTGTGATTGCGCGCGTAGCGGGATCATGAAAAGCAGCGTGCAGCAACACAGGAGTGCTGTGCACAGTTTTGTAGCGATCAGATTTTTCATAACGCAGATTTTATGTTATAAATAGAAGTGCCGGTACTGATTATATATCAGAGGGACGCTGGTTTCCTAACATAACGTGGTGAAGTTGGTCGCGTATGGGCAAAGAACGGCCAATGCCGTTCAGTCATTGGTTTTGACCGAACGGCATAAGACAGTGTTGCCGGTGAATTGAATTATTGCCTTGCTATAGTTCCCTGTACTTCCAGTTTGATTACGCTGGCTATGTTGTCTGGTGCTTGTGCTGGTACATTGATAATAAGCCCGTCCTTATCAGCGCTGGTTTTTAATGTGGCGCCGTTGGACAGTAGTTTGCTGCTGCTAACGGTGTTCTTCAATCCGGGCACCAGCAATTTGCCATCGCCGGGCCACTTGAATACGGACAGGTAAAGAATGGTGCCGTTCTTGCTTTCCTTGCTGGTGCATCTGCCCCATGACAGTGTATCCAGGGGACTGCCCTTGGTGCCGTAAATAGCTTCGCCGTTTACTTTCATCCATGCGCCTATTTGCTTTAATGCATCGATGCTGCCCTGGGGAAATTCACCTTCAGCAGTAGGGCCTACATTTAATAAATAGTTGCCGTTCTTGGAGGCGATGTCTATTAAGTTCCGTACCAGGGTTTCTGTGCTTTTCCATTTGCTGTCTGTGCTTTTATAACCCCAGCTGCCGTTCATGGTCATGCAGGTTTCCCAGTCGCGTCCATCCAGTTCATGCAGCGTGGGTATCTTCTGTTCAGGTGTTTTATAGTCTCCGGGAAAGTTGGGCCGTTTTAAGCGGTCGTTGGTAATGATCTCCGGCTGCAGGCTCAGTAAGGCATTCAGCTTTTCTGCATAGGCATCTGTCATATTGGTGGGCGTATCCCACCATAATACGGCTACATCTCCATAATTGCTGAGCAGCTCTTTCACCTGTGGTACAGCTACTTTATCAATATAGCTATCCATGGATGCAGAGGTTTGGGCAGGATCCCAATGGCCGCTGTGCTCTTTCGTATAGGCATCAATCTTTGTGGAGTCGGGGTTGGCCCATCCTTCAGACATTACCTTGCGGGCGGCAGCGCCGCCAGGATTATTCCAGTCCTGCGCCTGTGAGTAATAAAAGCCCAGCCTGATCCCGTATTTGCGGCAGGCTTCCGCCAGTGGTTTAAGCAGGTCTTTTCCATAAGGGGTGGCATCTACTACGTTCCATGTGCTGGCGCTGGTTTTGAACAATGCAAAGCCGTCATGATGTTTGGCCGTGATCACGATGTATTTCATACCCGCGTCCTTTGCCATTTTCACCCATGCTTCCGCATTATACTTTACCGGATTGAATGATTTGGCATATTGCTGGTAAGTGGCCACCGGTATTTTTCCCCGGTTCATGATCCATTCTGATGCACGGCCCACCTGGTGACCATCATAAATGCCAGCGGGCACCGCGTAAACGCCCCAGTGTATAAACATACCGAAACGGGCTTCCCGCCACCATGCCATGCGTTGGTCCTTTGTAAGGGAAGTTTGTGCGGTGGCCGTAGTTGCAATACCGCCTAATACGAACAATAGGAGAAACAGTTTCTTCATAACGGGTATTAATAGAAAATGATGACAAATGTGGAACAGGAAGATGACCGGTCTCTTATTTTTGCAATCGTTTGCACAACCAGGGAAAAAAATAAGAGCAAAGCTCTTCCTGACAATTATACTATTTAAAGGTCGTTAATAAACCAGGTACTTTTTAGAATGATTTTCGCATATAGTTATAGTTTTTTACCCATTTCCCTCCCGGAAAAATTTTTTGCCCCCAAGCAACCTTAACAGAATAACCCCGTATTAGTATTCCGGAGTGCACATCCTGATCAATTTTTTCAAATCATTCAATCAGTCAACAAAAAGTTATGAGATCCAGC
>Ga0102590_1002146_pt1 | contig 24804 bp, 24 predicted proteins | sample AraplaMF_Col_mMF_FD_76859 | JGI IMG/M metagenome (GOLD analysis project Ga0102590, IMG submission 76859) | Arabidopsis root microbial communities from the University of North Carolina, USA - plate scrape MF_Col_mMF | ecosystem: Host-associated > Plants > Roots > Endosphere | place: USA... | reverse complement strand
CGGATATACGAAAAAAGCCCTTCCGATCGTCGCTGTTCGCCGCGCATGGCAAATCACCTCCGCCGTTCAAAACGACGGAATCACGATCAATCCTTGCCGTCGAGAGAGTTTTTCAGCAGCCTGCTAGAGCATTTTCCGGCGAAGTGTGAAGCGGTTCGCCGCAGAAAATGCGACCAAGCAAAAAAGCTAGAGCCGTTTCCGATCCGAGGGAGCGGAAACGGCTCTAGCTCACCCGATTGTCGCATTGACCTTGCGACACTCGCGGCCTCACAATCGCGCAACGATAGAAAAGTGCGATTGGGAGGCGACGCGTGAAGCCCGCGCCATTTGCCTACGCTAAGGCGAAATCGGTGGAGCATGCCATCGAGCTTCTGGCCCGTCCGGACGGCGAGGCGCGGCTGCTCGCCGGCGGCCAGAGCCTGATCGCCACGCTGAACATGCGGCTGTCGGCGCCGAAGCTTCTGATCGACCTCAATGGCGTAAGCGGGCTTTCGGGCATTGCGGTCAACAACGGCACGGTTGAGATCGGCGCACTGACACGGCACGCCGAAGCCGAACGCTCCGCCGAGATCGCCAAGCACGCGCCGCTGATCGCGCTGGCGATGCCCCATATCGGCCACGCCGCGATCCGCAATCGCGGCACGCTGGGCGGGTCGATTGCATTCGCCGATCCGGCGGCCGAATTGCCGGCCTGCATGCTGGCGCTCAACGCCGAGCTGGAGATCACGGGACCGAATGGCAGGCGCAACGTCAAGGCCGACGATTTTTTCAAAGAGCTGTATGAGACCGCGCTCGGCCCCCATGACGTGCTGACCGCGATCCGCCTGCCTGCCGCCACGAAAGACACACGCGTGGGCTTTGACGAATTCGCGCGCCGCCACGGCGACTATGCGATGGTGGGGCTTGCAGCGAGCGCGAAAGCGAATGGCAAGGGCCTTGGCGACGTGCGGCTCGCCTATTTCGGCGTCGGCAATACGCCGGTGCGTGCAAAGAAGGCGGAAGCCGCGCTCGGCGGCAGCGATATCGATGCGGCCGTGAAGGCGCTGGCAAGCGATCTTGACCCGCATGATGACGTGCAGGCCACCGGCGCGACCAAGAAGCATCTCGCAGGCGTGCTGCTGCGGCGTGTCGCGAAACAGCTCGCGGGAGCGGGCCAATGAGCGACATGCGCTGCGACGTTTCGCTGACCGTCAACGGCGAGCAGGTCAACGAGACTGTCGACGCCCGGCAAACGCTGGTCGATTTCCTGCGCGAGCAGCTCGTGCTCACCGGCAGCCACGTCGGCTGCGAGCATGGCGTCTGCGGCGCCTGCACGGTGCGGGTCAACGGATTGATCGTGCGGGGCTGCCTGATGCTCGCGGCGCAATGCGAGGGCGCCAAGGTCGAGACCATCGAAGGCCTGTCGGACACCGGCGAGATCGCCGACCTGCAGGCGGCATTCGAGAAGCGCAACGCGCTGCAATGCGGCTTCTGCACGCCCGGCATGCTTTTGACCGCGCAGGAGCTGCTTGCCGCCGGCGGTGTGCCGAGCCGCGAGCAGATCCGCGAGCATATTTCGGGCAACTACTGCCGATGCACCGGCTATCACGCCATCGTCGATGCCATCGAGGCGGTGGCGCAGCAGCGGGCCGGAGGCGGCAAATGAAGATTGTCGACGACTCACCGCCGATCCTGACCGCGCTCGACCGGCCGAACTCCTATATCGGCCGCGCGGTGCCGCGGCCGAACATCGCCCGCCTGACGCAAGGCCGCGCGCAATATGTCAGCGACGTCACGCTGCCGCGCATGGCGCATGTGGCCTTTGTCCGTTCGCCGCACGCGCATGCAAAGATCACGAGCATTGACGCCACCGATGCGAAGAAATCCCCGGGCGTCATCGCCGTGGTCACCGGCGCCGAGCTCGCCAGGGTGATCACGCCGTGGGTCGGCGTGCTCACACACCTGAAAGGCATCAAGTCGGCGCCGCAGCACGCCATCGCGGTCGACCGCGCCTGCTGGGCCGGCGAAGCGGTCTGCGCCGTGGTGGCGCGCAGCCGCGCCGAGGCCGAGGACGGCTGCGAGCTGGTCCATGTGGACTACGAGGAGCTGACGGCCGTCACCGATCCGGAAACCGCGCTCGATCCGGCGACGCTGGTGATCCATCCGTCGCTCGGCGACAATCTCACGTTCGAGCGGGTTCACGTGGCGGGCGATCCCGACAAGGGCTTCGCCGAGGCCGACCAGGTGATCGAGACCACCTTCGTGTTCGGCCGCCACACCGGCGTCACCAACGAGCCGCGCTCGATCGTGGCCGACTGGAATCCCGGCGACCAGCGCATGACCGTGTATCAGGGCACGCAGGCGCCGCACATGATGCAGAACCTGTTCGCCAAGCATCTGGGCCTTCAGGAGCACCAGGTCCGCGTGGTCACCAAGGATGTCGGCGGCTCGTTCGGCATCAAGGTGCACACCTATGCGGACGAGATGGCGGCGGTCGCCTTGTCGAAGCTGCTGCGGCGGCCCATCAAGTTTGTCGCCGACCGCATCGAGAGCTTCGTCACCGACATTCACGCCCGCGATCATCGCGTCAACGCGAGGATCGGCGTCAAGAACGACGGCACCATCACGGCCTGGGCGATCGACGATCTCACCGGCATCGGCCCCTACTCGGTCTATCCGCGTACCTCAGGCATCGAGGCCAACCAGGTGGTGAACCTCACCGGCGGTCCCTACGTCTGCGGCAATTACAAGGCCCGCGCGCGTGTCGTGTTCCAGAACAAGAACGTGATGTGCCAGTACCGTGCGGTCGGCCATCCGATCGCGACCGCCGTGACCGAAGGACTGGTCGAGCTCGCCGCGGCCAAGATCGGCATGGACCCGCTGGAGATCCGGCGGCGCAATCTCATTCCCGACGATGCGCATCCCTCGCAAGGACCCTCGGGCATCAAGTTCGAAGCGCTGTCGAACCACGAAGCGCTCGCCCATCTCGACGCGATGATGAACTACGCCGGATTGCGCGCCGAGCAGGAGAAGCTCCGCCGGCAGGGCATCTATCGCGGCATCGGCTTTGCGAGCTTCGTCGAGGTGACCAATCCGAGCGCCGCCTTTTACGGCGTCGGCGGCGCCCGCATCTCGGCGCAGGACGGCGCCACCGTGCGGCTCGACTCGACCGGCGCGGTGTTCTGCCACACCGGCGTTTCCGAGCAGGGCCAGGGCGCCGAGGCCGTGATCGCGCAATGCGTCGCCTCCTCGTTCGGCGTGCCGATCGAGCGCGTGCGCGTCATCATGGGCGACACCGACAACACGCCCTATGGCGGCGGCACCTGGGCGTCGCGCGCCGCGGGCATCGGCGGCGAAGCCGCCTGGCAGGCCGGCAAGGCGCTGCGGCAGAACGTACTCGCCGTCGCCGGCTCGATCCTGCAGGCCAAGCCCGAGACGCTCGACATCAACAACGGCGTGGTGGTCGACAAGGCCGGCGGCGCCGAGCGCATCAGCCTCGACGAGGTCGCTCGCATCGCCTACTTCCGCCCGGACACTCTGCCGGCCGGCGTGCAGGCCGAATTGGTGGCGACGCGGCATTACGTGCCGCGGCAATGGGCGTTCTCGTTCACCAACGGCATCCAGGCGAGCTGGCTCGAGGTCGACACCGACTCGGGCTTTGTCACATTGCTGAAACATTGGTGCGTCGAAGATTGCGGCACGGTGATCAATCCGCAGCTGGTCGACGAGCAGGTGCGCGGCGGCGTGGTGCAGGGCATCGGCGCGGCGCTGTTCGAGCACTGCCAGTACGACGCGCGCGGACAACTTCTGAACGGCAACATGGCCGACTATCTCGTGCCGATGGCGGTCGAGATGCCGGACATCGAGGTCGGCCATGTGGTGACACCGACCGCCGACTCCGAACTGGGAGCCAAAGGCGCCGGCGAAGCCGGCACGGCCGGCGCGCCTGGATCGGTCATGAACGCCATCAACGACGCGTTGCGGCCTTTGGGCGCGGCCCCACTCACCGACATGCCGTTCACGCCGGACAAGATTCTCCGCGCTTTAGGCAAGGTCTGATCCATCTCTCCGTAGACGGAACGCGGCGGGTTGGCCACAATCCGCCCGCCCTTCGGCGCAGTGTCGAAGGATAACGAAAAGCTTGGAGGAGACCGGGTCATGGATATCAAAGTCGGGCGCAAGGCGATCGAGGAAGCCTCCAAGAAGCTGAGTAACTGGGGCCGGTGGGGCAAGGACGACCACATCGGCACGCTCAACCACGTCACGCCGGAAAACATCGCCGACGCCGCCAAGCTGATCAAGACCGGCAAGGTGTTCGCGCTCGGCATTCCGCTCGATCGTGACGGCCCGCAGAACGGGCTGTTCGGCGGCCGCTTCAACCCGATCCACCAGATGCTCGCCACCGGCACCGATGCGGTCGCCGGCCAGCAGGACTGGAACAAGATCCGCTATGCCGATGACACATTGAACCTCTGCGTTCAGGGCGCGACGCACTGGGACGCGCTCGGTCACATTTTCTTCGACGACAAATGCTACAACGGCCATGACGCCAAGCTGATCGACTCGCGCGGGCTCTCCGTGCTCGGCATCGAGCATTCCAAGAGCAAGATGGTCGGCCGCGGCGTGCTGCTCGACATCGCGCGCTTCCGCAAGGTGCCGTGGCTCAAGGACGGTGAAGGTATTTCCAACGACGAGCTGGACAAATGCGCAAAGGACCAGAACGTCCAGATCCGCAAGGGCGACTTCGTCATCGTGCGCACCGGCCAGATGGAGCGCTGCATGTCGGAGAAGCAGTGGGGCGGCTACGCGGGCGGCGACGCGCCGGGCGTGAAGTTCGAGAACTGCTACTGGTGCCAGGATAAGCAGGTCGCCGCGATCTGCTCCGACACCTGGGGCGTCGAGGTGCGGCCGAACGAGACCACCGAAGCCAACCAGCCGTGGCACTGGGTCGTGATCCCCGCGATGGGGTTGTGCATGGGCGAGATTTTCTATCTGAAAGAACTCGCCGAGGATTGCGAGCAGGATGGCGTCTACGAATTCTTCTTCTGCGGGCCGCCACTGATCATCACCGGCGGCACCGGCTCCCCTATCAATCCGCAAGCCATCAAGTAAACTCATTCATGGCCGCTTTTAGTGGGGCGCGAGCGACCCGTTGAACCCCACCAAGATCACTTCCCAAGATGACCTGCTAGGAGATATTGGATGAAGCGAACGTTCGTCACCGCCATTGCGCTTGTGGGCTTTGCCGTTGCGGCTTACGCGCAGCAGTCGCCGCCGCCCGATACCGCGCCGCCGCCCGCTCCGCCCCCTGCTGCGGCGCCGAGCGGACCTCCTCCGGGTGGACCTCCGCAGGGCGGGCCGCCGCCGGCCGCCCAGCCAGGGGCGGCCAACGTGCCGCAGCCGAACACCAAGCCGGTCGATTGCATCGCCAAGGCGCGCTCGCAGGGCCTGCGCGGTCCCGCCGTTCGTGACGCGGTGCAGATCTGCCGCGAGGAGCAGCGTCTGGCCTGCCTCAAGGAAGCGGTCGAACGAAAGATCGGCGGCCCGGCGCGGCGCGACTTCGTGCTCAACTGCATGGGCGGCCGTCCTGGCGGCGGAGGCGGGCGCGGCGGGCCCCGCGGCCGCGGCGGCGAGCCGGATGACAACGGCTGATCGCAGCTCGCTCTAGCGACGACGATGCATATGACGGCCCGGGCTCTGCCCGGGCTTGTCATTTTGAGCCGAGGCTGCCGCCGTCAATTGGCGCGGACCTTCAAGCTTGCCCCGCACCTGCGGGCTTGACCCCAAGCCGCATCACGCGTTTCAAATGGCCACCGCTCCCGGTCAACGACCGGGCAAAATCCGGCGGCGCATCAGTGGAGGAAATTATGGCTCGCTTTCTCAAGCGCGGGATGGATGCAAGCGCCATCAAGGCCGCCGACGCGCAGGTGCGCAGCACGGTCGAGGGCATCCTGGCGCAGGTCGAGGACAAGAAGGACTTAGCGATCCGCGAGCTGTCGAAGAAGTTCGACAACTGGGAGCCGAAGGACTTCCGCCTGACGCCGGCCGAGATCGAGAAGGCGATTTCTCAGGTGTCAAAGCGCGACCTCGAAGACATCAAGTTCGCCCAGGCCCAGGTCCGAAACTTCGCGCAGAAGCAGAAGGACACGATGAAGGACCTGGAGGTCGAGACGCTGCCCGGCGTGATCCTCGGCCACCGCCACATCCCGGTGAACGCCATCGGCTGCTATGTGCCGGGCGGGCGCTATCCGATGGTCGCGTCCGCGCACATGTCGATCGTCACGGCGCGCGTCGCAGGCGTCAAGCGCATCATCGCCTGCGCGCCGCCGTTCAAGGGCGGGCCGCACCCCGCCATTGTCGCCGCGATGCATTTCGGCGGCGCCGATGAAATTTACGTGCTGGGCGGCGTGCAGGCCGTGGCCGCGATGGCGCTCGGCACCGAGACCATCGCGCCGGTCGACATGATCGTCGGCCCGGGCAACGCCTATGTGGCCGAGGCCAAGCGCCAGCTGTTCGGCCGCGTCGGCATCGACCTGCTCGCGGGCCCAACCGAGACGCTGGTGATCGCGGACGACTCGGTCGACGGCGAGATGTGCGCCACCGATTTGCTGGGCCAGGCCGAGCACGGCCCGACCTCGCCGGCGGTGCTGCTCACCAATTCCGAGAAGCTCGCCCGCGACACCATGGGCGAGATCGAGCGGCTCCTGAAAATCCTGCCGACCGCGGACGCCGCCGGCAAGGCCTGGGCCGATTTCGGCGAGGTGATCGTCTGCGACAGCGCGGACGAGATGGTGCAGGAGGCCGACCGCATCGCCTCCGAGCATGTCCAGGTGATGACCCGCGATCCGGACTTCTTCCTCAACAACATGAAGAACTACGGCTCGCTGTTCCTCGGGCCGCGCACCAATGTCGCCTATGGCGACAAGGTGATCGGCACCAACCACACGCTGCCGACCAAGAAGGCGGCGCGCTACACCGGCGGACTCTGGGTCGGCAAGTTCCTCAAGACCTGCACCTATCAGAAGGTGATGACCGACCAGGCCAGCGCGATGATCGGTGAATATTGCTCCAGGCTTTGCATGCTCGAAGGCTTCTCGGCGCATGCCGAGCAGGCCAATGTGCGCGTGCGCCGCTACGGCGGCCGCAACGTGCCCTACGCGCAGGCCGCGGAGTGAACCGGGGCGCGGTGAGGATCGGGGGAGATCGATGATCCCAACCATCGTGCCGTTCTACGCCGCCGTGCTCGGCCTGATCTTCATCGTGCTGTCGGCGCGCGTGGTGGTCGCGCGCCGGCAATTCCGCATCCGGCTCGGCTCCGGCGGACAGGAGGTGCTGGAGCGCCGCATCCGCGTGCAGGGCAACTTCGCCGAATATGTTCCACTCACCGTCATTCTGCTGACCTTCCTTGAGCTTTACGGCGCCGCGAAGTGGCTCGTTCACCTGCTTTGCATCGCCCTGATCGTCGGGCGCTGCGTGCACGCCTATTGCGTCAGCCGAATCGATGAGGATATCCGCCAACGCCGCGTCGGCATGGGCCTGACCTTCGGCACGCTTCTCATCGCAGCGATCGGCGTCGCCTTCTATTCAGTCCAACGGCTGTTCGCATAAAGGACGCACCATGCCGTCGATCGATCTCGCCAAGACCCCGTCGTTCCGCCTCGACGGCAAGCGCGCGCTGGTGACCGGCGGCGGTCGCGGCATCGGGCTTGCGGCGGCCTCGGCGCTGGCCGCAGCCGGCGCGCACGTGACGCTCGCGGCACGCACCAAGGCCGAGATCGAGGATGCGGCCTCAGCGATCCGCGCCCGCGGCGAGAACGCCGACGCGCTGGTTCTCGACGTCACCGACATCGACGCTGCGCGCAAGGCGCTGGCCGCCGCCGAGCCCTATCACGTGCTGGTCAACAACGCCGGCATGAACCGGCCGGCTTATCTGCCCGACGTCAAGGTCGAGGACTTCGACGCGATCTTCTCGCTCAACGTCCGCGCCGCCTACTTCATGGCGCAGGCGATAGCGCTGCGCCTGATCGAAACCAGGCAGCCCGGCTCGATCATCAACATCTCGTCGCAGATGGGCCATGTCGGCGCCGCGCGCCGCACCGTCTATTGCGCGTCGAAGCACGCGATGGAAGGCTTCACCAAGGCGATGGCGATTGAGCTCGCCCCGCACAACATCCGCGTCAACAGCCTCGGGCCGACGTTCCTCGAAACACCGATGACCAAGCCGTATTTCGAGAACAAGGCGTTCCGCGACGAGGTGCTGTCCAGGATCAAGCTCGGCCGGCTGGGCCAGCTCGAAGAGCTCAACGGCGCCATCGTGTTCCTCGCCTCCGACGCCTCCTCGCTGATGACCGGCTCGGCGCTGGTGCTCGACGGCGGCTGGACCGCCGAATAGGAGACCGTCATGGCGCTTCGCTTCGTCGTGCTCGCATGGGCGCTGATCGCCACCGCCCTGCCCGCGGCCGCGCAGGACCGCATGGAGCGCATCCTCGCCGGCAAGGTGCTGCGCGTCGGCACCACCATGGACACGCCGGTGTTCAGCATGCGCAACGCCGCGACCGGCCAGCTCGAAGGCTTCGACATGGACGCGCTCGCGACGCTGTCGCAGGCGCTCGGCGGCGTGAAGATCGAATACGTCAAGATGACGTTCGGCACCATGCTGCCCGATCTGCTCGCCGACAAGTTCGACATCGCCATGTCGGGCATGGGCCGCACGCTCGACCGCGCCCGCACCGCGACCTTCTCGCGGCCCTATATGCGCTACGGCAAGCTGCTGCTCATCCGCGCGGCCGACAAGGACAAGTACAGATCGCTCGAAGACCTCGACAAGGCAGGGCTGAAGATCGCGCACAACATGGGCGGCCTGAACGAGCGCTTCGCCAAGGCGCGGTTCAAGAACGCTGCGCCGGCAGGCTTCGCCAGCAACGAGCTGGCCTTCGCCGATCTGGTCGACGGCAAGGTCGACGCCCAGGCCGCGGATTCCACCTCGGCGGTCTATCTCGCGGCAAAGGACCCGCGCGTCGTCGCGATGAACCCGCAGAACGTGTTCGATCCGGTCTATGTCGCGATCCTGGTCCGCCGCGAGGACCAGACGCTGCTGAACACCATCAACATCTGGCTCGACCAGATCGAGATGGAGGGCAAGCTCGCGGAAATCCGCAACAAGTGGCTGCCGAACTATCCGGCCGCGGCTTGGCCGGGCGAGCGGCGGTGAATCGCCATCGCAGGTGCTGGCGCACTTCCCACTTCGTTTGGAAGCACCGCCCGTGCAACAGGCACACTGTCACCCCCGCGCTTGACGCGGGGGTCCATGACCCTGATTCGAAAGCGGCAGTCTTACGTAAGACTGCCTTCAACCGCGCCCGCTCATGGATCGCCGGGTCAAGCCCGGCGATGACACCGCCGTTGTGGCTCACCGCGTGCGGCAACCGGGAGAGGTGCTAAGCTTCTTCAGCGCCCAAAGCTAAAACAGCTTCTTCAGCACCTGCGGATTGAAGCAGCTCATCGGCGGCGTGCCTTCGATCAGCGCGATGGTATTGTCGACCACCACATGGGCCATGCCCTCGCGCAGCTCCAGCACCGCGCTGCCGAGATGCGGGGTCAGCACCACGTTCGGCATTTTCACCAAGTCCGGCGACACCTGCGGCTCGTGCTCGAACACGTCGAGCCCCGCGCCTGCGATCTTCTTCTCCTGCAGAGCCCGCACCAGCGCCGCCTCGTCGATCACCGGCCCGCGCGAGGTGTTGATCACGAACGCCGTGGGCTTCATCAGCGCAAACTGCCGATCGCTCATCAGGTGACGTGTCTCAGGCGAAAGTTGCGGATGCAGCGAGACGAAGTCCGCCTCACGCAAGAGATCGTCGAAGCTCCGGTAGCCGGCCTCGAACTTCGCCTCCTCGTCGGGCGGAAGCCGCCGCGGATCCGCATAGATGATCTTCATCTCGAAGCCGCGACCGCGGCGCGCCATCGCCTGGCCGATGCGGCCGAAGCCCACCAGCCCGAGCGTCTTGCCGGTGACGGCCGCGCCCGCCAGATGGTTCGACTGCGAGCCCGGATAGATGCCCTGCCGGAACAGCTTGTCGCCGAGCGCGATGTTGCGCGCCACCGCAAGCAGCAGACCGAAGCCGATATCCGCCGTGGAGTTGGTGACGATCGCCGGAATGTTCGTCACCGGAATGCCGAGCTCGGTCGCCGCCGCCAGATCGATGCGATCCTGCGTGATGTTCATCGACGAAACGGCCTTGAGTTTCGGATTGGCAGCCAGCACGTCGCGGTCGACGGTGTCGTGCAGCAGCGAGACCAGAATATCGCAGCGCTTCACCGCCTCGATCAGCCGATCTTTCGGCAGCACCTTGCTGGAATCCGGATTGACCTCGACGTCGGCCGCCATGCGGAGCCGCGCCAATGCGCTCTCCGCGATCGGCTGGGTGACGAAAACCCGCGGCTTGCTCACGACACGCGACTCACAAATGCTTGGCTGACGAAGGCCGGCCTCAAGACACCTTGGCCACCGGCTTGATGGCGGCGTTGACCTTAGGCATCACCTTCTCGGCGAGCAAGGTCATCGAGCGCTTGGCGAGCGTCACGTCGCGCCAGTCCTTGCCGGCATAGAGCAGCGTGCCGAAGTCGCCGACGCGCTCGCGGAATTTCAGGATCTCGTCCGCGACCTTGCCGGGCGAGCCGTAGATGATCAGGTCCTTGCAGATGCCGTCGAGCGTGACCTCGCTGTCCGGCTGGTCGCGCCGCGTCTTGAACAGTTCGAGCCGGCCGCGCTTCAGCTTGGTGTAGAGCTGGCTGTAGTAGTAGCGGTACGGGCTGCCCGGATCGTTGACGTAAGCCTCGGCGGTCTTGTCGTCATCCGCGACGAAAATGCTTTTCGCCACGCGCCAGTTCGCCGGATCGGCCGGGCGCCCAGCACGCTCGCAGCCTTCGACATATTTCGGCCAGTGGCTCTTCACCCATTCGGGCATCAGGAAGTTTGCCGAGATCGGCTCCCAGCCGCGCGCCGCCGCTTCGGTGACGCCCTTGGAGAACGGCGCGACCGCCGTCACCACGATCGGCGGATGCGGCCTCTGCAGCGGCTTCGGCAGGAAGCCCTGGCCGATCTCCGGCATGAACTGCTTCTCGATCTTGATGTTCCAGTACTTGCCTTCGATATTGTAGGGCGGCTCGCCCTTCCAGATCGCCAGCACGGCGTTGATGGCTTCGAGGAACATCGCGCCGCGGTCGGAATCGAGCACGCCGAACGCCTCGGCGTCGGACAGCAAGCCACCCGGGCTGATGCCGAAGATGAAGCGTCCGTCCAGCATGTGATCGAGCATCGCGATGTTGGCCGCCACCGCCGCCGGATGCTGGTTCGGCATGTTGATGGTGCCGGTGCCGAGCTTGATCGTCTTGGTGTCGTGAATGAGGCTCGCGATGAACACCATGCAGGAGGTGATGTTCTCGGCGCGGTCGGTCGAGTGCTCGCCGACATAGCCCTCGGCGTAGCCGAGCTTGTCGGCCAGCAGGAACGCCTCGCGGTCTTCGCGCAGCGATATCCGCCAGTCCTTGTTCAGCGGATGAATCGGCATGGTGAAGAAGCCGAGTTTCATGAGACCTCCCGCGCGTCGCCCTTTCTCGTTTGAGACTCAATCTAGCGGCGCTGGCCGTCCCAGCCGAATTAATATATTCTGCCCTTAGGCATCAGGATTTCTAATGGCTGAAATTGCGCTCCGTCAAATCCGGGCCATCATCGCGGTCTGCGAGGAAGGCTCGTTCACCCGTGCCGCGGCGCGGGAAAACGCCACCCAATCCGGCATCTCGCAGCATGTGGCTGCGGCCGAACGCACCTTGGGCGTGAAGCTGTTCGAGCGCTCGGCCACCGGTGTGACGCCGACACCGGCCGGCCAGCGCTACTACAAGCGCTGCGTCGAGGCGGTCGGCCAGCTCGTCAGCGCCGCCGACGAGGTGCGCGGTTTTGCCGCGCGGGTGAGCGGCGATCTCCGTATCGGCCTGATCCCGACGTTGACGCGCGCGGCGCTGGCGCCGGCGCTGGCCGATTTCAAATCGCGCCATCCCGACGTGCGGCTGCACATCGTCGAGGGCTACAGCGGCTGGCTCATGGACATGGTGCATGCGGGCGAGCTCGATTTCGCCGTGGTGCCGGCCTCCGAAAGCCGCGTCGGCCTGAAGTCGCGGCTGATCGTGCGCGACCGCGAGATGCTGGTGTCGAACAGGAATCGCGGCCTCACCCACCTGCAGCCGGTGCGGCTGAAGGACTGCGGGCCGCTGAAGATCATCCTGCCGAGCCGCGCCAATGTCCGCCGCCGCAACATCGAGGTCTATTGCCAGACCCACGGCGTCGAGATCGCCGACGTCATCGAGATGGACGCGATGATCAGCACGCTGCAGTTCGTGCTGCAGTCGGACTGGGTGGCGATCCTGTCCGGCCTGATTTGTTTTGCCGACATCAACCGGCAGGAGCGGGTCATCAGCCCGCTGCACGATCCGCCGCTGATCGCCGAGTTCGTGGTGATCTCGCCGGCGCGGCGCACGCTGTCGACGCCGGCGCAATTGTTTCTCGACGCCTTCGAGGCCGAGATCGCCCGCATCCAGGAGATCTGGGCCAGAACCATCCCGCCGGCGGTTTATCCGGTGCGGGCGCGACGAAGCGCGCGTTCGTGAGGCTCGCGTGCTAGCCACACACCCACTTGAATTGCCCACGTGAAGCACGCCCGCGCAACAAGCACACTGTCACCCCCGCGCTTGACGCGGGGGTCCATGACCCCGCTTCAACAGCGGAAGTCTTATGTAAGACTGCCACCGACGGCAGCCGCTCATGGATCGCCGGGTCAAGCCCGGCGATGACACCGCCGTTGTGGCCAGTGACGCAGGTCAGCTGCGAGCTAATCTACACCGACGCCGGCGCGCCCGGTTGCTTCAACGGATGCGCCTGCGCAAACGCATCGACCGCCATGCAGGCGTCGAGCACGCGCTTGAAGTTCGGGAACGGCGCGAGATCGACCTTGAAGAAATTCGCGCCGGCGCCCTGGCTCGCGATGCAGATGTCGGCGATCGTGATCTGGTCGCCGTGGGCATGCTTGCCGGTCGCCTTGTCGGCGAGATACACGTCGAGCGCCTTCAGCGCGGCGCTGTGCCAATGCTGCGCCCACTTCGCAACCGTCGCCTCGTCGGCCTTGAACTCATGCGCCAGATGCTCGCGCACCCGCGGCACGATCAGCGGGTGAGAGTCGCAAGCGATGATCTGCGCGAGCCCGCGCACCCGCGCCCTGCCCTTCGGGTCTTTCGGCAGCAGCGGCGGATTGGGATGGGTCTCGTCGAGATATTCGATGATCGCCAGCGACTCGAACAGCGCCGGCCCCTCGCCGTCGACCAGCGCCGGCAGCGCCATCATCGGGTTGACCTTGCGAAACGCATCGTCGCGCTGCTGGCCCTTCATCAGGTTGACGTCGATCACCTCGTCGGGCTTGAGCCCCTTCATGTTCATCGCGATGCGCACACGGTAGCTCGCGAGCGAGCGCCAGAACGAATAGAACTTCATGAAACGCCTCCCTGAAAAGTGGACTATTGCTTCTTGCGATTCGGCCAATAGGCCGCAACGTTCGAAACCTCGTCATTGCCCGGCATGGTGCGCCGCGCCTCTTCGTAGCAGGCCAGCGTCTGCGTCAACAGCGGCAGCTCGACACCGCGCTTCCGGCCTTCCGCCAGCATGGCTTTGACGTCCTTGATGCCGCCGTCGAGGTTGAAGGTCCTGATGTCGGACGGCTGGTCCTTCAGCCGCGCGATGATGCCGGGCATGCGCTGCCTGAGCACGGTCGCGGCGCCCGACGTCTCCGACAGAAAATCGAGCAGATCGGCCGGATCGATCTTCAGGTCCTTGCAAAGCGCAAGCTGCTCGCCGAGCGCCTGCCAGTAGACCATCAGCGGCAGGTTGACGGCGAGCTTCATCGCCGCGCCGTTGCCGACCGGACCGGAGTGCAGCACGCGGCGGCAGATCAGCTCGAGGATCGGCCGCGCCCGCGCCGCATCCGCGGGCTCGGCGCCCATCAGGCCGAGAAGCTTGCCGGAACGCGCCGGGATCACCGAGCCGCTGACCGGACATTCGACGTAAGATCCGCCCTTGGCGCGAACCTTTTCGGCCAGCGCGACCTGCACCTCGGGCGGCACCGTGCTCATCTCGATGAACAACCGGCCCTTCACGTCGCCGGACAGAAGCCCATCCGGTCCGTGATACATCGCCTGGATCGCATCCGCGTTGGTGATGATGGTCAGCACCGCATCGACCGAACCGGCCAGCTCGGCCGGCGATTTGGCAAGCTTCGCACCCGCATCCGTGAGCGGCTTGGCCTTGTCGGCCGTCCTGTTCCAGACCGTCAGCGTCTGGCCCATCTCCATGAGCCGCGCGCCGATGTTCGAACCCATCTTGCCGATGCCGGCGATGCCGATATGCATTCCGCCTCTTCCTTCAGCTGTATGGCCGCGACAGCGTGCGGCTAGATCATCCGATCCTTGATCTTGGCCAAGGCCGCAACCGCGCAGTCGTGATCGAAATTGCCGCCGGGCGCACCACCGACGCCGATGCCGCCGATCAGCTCCTCGCCGGCCATGATCGTCACGCCGCCCGGCGTGAAGTTGATGTTGGGCAGACTGGCAAGCCCGGCCGTGGACACGCCGGGCGTCTTGGCGATCCGCTCCGACAGCGCCTGGGTCGATCCGTCCTTGCGGACCGGCGCCAACGAGGCGGCCGTATAGGCCTTGGCATACGCGCTATCGAGCGTGTGAACCGTCGCGCCGTCACCGCGGAGCACCGCCTGCCGGACGCCTTCGGTGTCGACGACGACGACGCTCACGGCGTAACCCGCCTTCTTGCAGACGCTGACCGCTTCCACCACAGCCTCCATCGCCAGCATCGCCGACAACCGCTTCTTCGGGATCAAACCCTCGGCCGGCGCCGCCTGCGTCGAAAGCGCGACAAGGACAGCGGCGAGGCTGCCGTAAAAGATCCTGGCAAACGTTGCGGTCATATCTTCGTCCTCCCGGCTGCCGTTGGGCGAGACGATAGGCGATCCGGCCTCGTCCCGAAAGTAAGGTCCGTGTGACTTCGCGCGCGATCGGCCTTGGCGCATCTCGCGCGCCGTCCTACTGTCCGCGACCACAGAACAGGCGGTATCGAGGAATGGAGTGGGCACGATGGCAAAGGCAATGAAGTCGGTTGGCGTGATCGGGCTTGGCATCATGGGCGGCTCTTTCACCCGCAACCTGATCAAGGCTGGATGGCGCGTCATCGGCTTTGATGTCGATCCGAAGAAACAGAAAGAGCTGACCAAAGCCGGCGCCTGGATCGTGCGAAGCGCGAAAGAGGTCGCGGCGACCTGCCCGATCGTCATCACCAGCCTGCCGAAGCCCGAAGCCTTGATCGCCACCGCGAAGGAAATCGCCGGCGCGGGCCTGCCGCCCCGGATCATCGCCGAGTGCTCGACCTTCACCATCGAAGACAAGGACAAGGCCGAGAAGATCCTGCGCAAGGCCGGCCACACCATGCTCGATTGCCCGGTGAGCGGCACCGGCTCGCAGGCCCGCGTCGGCGATCTCGTGATCTATGCCAGCGGCGACAAGAAGGCGATCGGCAAGATCAAGCCGGTGTTCGCGGGCTTCTCGCGCAAGACCTACGACGTCGGTGCATTCGGCAACGGCAGCCGGATGAAATACGTCGCCAACCTTCTCGTGGCCATCAACAACGTCGCCTCGGCCGAAGCCATGGTGATGGGCATGAAGGCCGGGCTTGATCCCAAAATCATCTTCGAGATGATCTCCAACGGCGCCGGCAATTCGCGGGTGTTCGAGCTGCGCGCGCCGATGATGGTGAAGAACGACTACACCGACGTCACCATGAAGTGTTCCGTCTGGCAGAAGGACATGGACGTGATCGGCGCCTTCGCCAAGAAGATCAGCGTGCCGACGCCGTTGTTCTCGGCGACGCTGCCGGTCTATGCGGCGGCGCTCAAGCAGGGCCATGCCGAGGATGATACCGCCGCGGTGTGCGCGGTGCTCGAGGGCAAGGCGAAGGTCAGGCGGCGCAAGGCGCGCTGAGTTTTTCGTAGTTGCCTCGCGTCACTGGCCACAGCGGCGGTGTCATCGCCGGGCTTAGCCGTCCGAAGGACGGCGTCGCTTCGCTCGCCTATGACCCGGCGATCCATGAGCGGGCGCGGTTGAAGGCAGTCTTACGTAAGATTTCCGCGGTCGAAACAGGGTCATGGACCCCCGCGTCAAGCGCGGGGGTGACAGTGTGCCTGTTGGACGAGTGTGCTCCCACACAAGTGAGAAAGGCGCCAACTCCCTCGACCGCACGATGTCGCGGTCATGATGCCGCCGCCCGATAATCGGGCTGGCGGAGCGCGAAACCTCATGTAAGCTCCCGTCCAACCTTCTCGCTGAAGAGGGGCACGGGCGGAATGAACCTGAACTTCTGGCTGATCCAGGCGTTCAACGGCATCTCCTACGGGGCACTGCTGTTCCTGGTGGGCAGCGGCCTCTCGCTGATCTTCGGCGTGATGCGCATCGTCAATCTTGCGCATGGCTCCTACTTCCTGCTCGGCGGCTATGTCGCCCTCACGGTGATCTGGACCACCGGCTCGTGGCTGCTCGCGCTGCCGGTCGCGGCGCTCGTCGTTGCGCTGCTCGGGCTCGTGATGGAGCGCCTGTTCCTGCGCCCGCTCGGCTTCGATCCGCTGCGGCAGGTGTTGCTCACCGTGGGCTTCGCATTCCTGTTCCAGCAGGCCGCGCTCGACATCTGGACCGGCAACAACTTCGACATCAACCCGCCGCCCCTGCTGTCGATCAGCGTCAATGTCGGCGGACTCTATCTGCCGCTCTACCGCATCTTCATGATCGCGATGGCGGCGGCGATCGGGCTCGTGCTGTGGCTCGCCATGGAGAAGACCCGGCTCGGCGCTGCGGTCCGCGCCACCGTCGACGACGCCCAGATGGCGCGCGGCATCGGCATCGACACCTCGCGCATCTCGATGCTGATCTTCTCGCTCGGCGCTTTTCTCGCAGCGCTCGGCGGGGTGATCGGCGGCGGCTTCCTCGGCGTCTATCCGGGCCTCGATTTCGAGATCCTGCCGCTGGCCTTTGCGGTCGTGATCATCGGCGGCATGGGCAGCCTCGGAGGTGCCGCGATCGGTGCGCTTGCGGTCGGGCTTGCCGACAACTTCGGCAAGGCGCTGTTTCCGGAGGTCTCGTACTTCACGCTCTACGCGCCGATGGCGCTGATCCTGGCGATCAAGCCGACCGGCCTGTTCGGACGCGAGTGAGGCAACGTGACAGGCCAGCCCCTCAAAATCCTGATGGTGGCGCTGGCCCTCGTCGTGATCGCCGTCATCGTGCCGAACACCAATTCCTTCGTCATTCTGCTGTTCACCCGCGCACTCGCCTTCGCGATCCTGGTGATGAGCGTCGACATTCTGCTGGGATACACGGGCCTGGCTTCGCTTGGCCAAGCGGCCTATCTCGGCGTCGGCGCATATGCCACCGCGATCCTCGCCACCAAATACCACATCGGACTCGGCTGGGATTTCCTGCTCGTTGTGCTGTTCGGCATTCTGCTCAGCGCGGCGCTCGCCGCGGTGTTCGGCCTGCTCGCGATCCGCGCGAGCGGCGTCTACTTCCTGATGATCACGCTGGCGCTCGGACAATGCGTCTGGGGCCTCGCTTATCGCTGGAATTCGCTCACCGGCGGCGACAACGGCATCAACGTGCGCGAGCGGCCGAAATTCGGCGGCCTCGATTTTGGCAACGAGGTGACGTTCTTCTTCGTCGTGTTCGGCTTCTTCGCCGCGTCGCTGCTCGCGATGTACACGCTGGTGCATTCGCCGTTCGGCCGGAGCCTGCTCGGCATCCGCGAGCGCGAGCTGCGCATGAAGATCCTCGGCTACAACACGTGGCTGCATAAATACATCGCCTTCATCATCGCCGGCGGCTTCGGCGGACTGTCCGGCGTCTTATGGGCGCACACCGCCGGCATCGTCAGCCCGGTCAATGTCGAGCTCACGACATCGGTCGACGCGCTGCTGATGGCCGTGCTCGGCGGCGCCGGAACGCTGGTCGGCGGCGTGATCGGCGCAGTGATCGTGTTCGGCTTGCGCGAATATCTCAGCACCATTGTGCCGTGGTGGCAGTATGTGCTCGGCGGCGTCTATGTGCTGACCATTTTCTATCTGCCGACCGGCCTGATGGGCATTCCGGAGCGCATCCGGCAATACCGCCAGCGGGCCGGACAGAAAGACACCGCCAAGGAACCGACCAGGGAACTCAAAGCCGCGCCTCACTGAATGGGCTGAGGCCAACACACGGAGGGTAGCATGACGAAAGTTCTGCATCGCACCGCCGGCTCACTGATGCTCATCGGCGCTTTCGTCGCCGGAGCGGGCGTCGAAAGCAAAGCCGCCGAGGAACTGCGGATCGGCTATCTCGCGCCGACCACCGGCATCTTCGCCCAGGTCGGCAAGGACATGGTCGACGGTTTCAAGATGTATCTCGACCAGCACAAGGACGTGCTCGGCGGCGCGCAGGTGAAGTTCATCGTCGAGGACGAACAGGGACGGCCCGACACCGCCGTCACCAAGGCGAAGAAGCTGATCCTGCAGGACAAGGTGCACATGATCGCAGGCGGCCTGCTCGCCTCGACCGGCTACGCGCTGGCTCCGGTGAGCACGGCCGAGAAGGTGCTCTACGTCAATCCGGTCGCCGCAGCCGACGATCTGACGCAGCGCGACTTCAGCAAATATCCGTTCCACATCCGCACCGGCTGGTCGAGCTCGCAGCCGAGCCATCCGTTCGGTCAATGGGCCTGCGAGCAGGGCTACAAGAAGATCGTCGCGATCGGCGCCGACTACGCCTTCGGCTACGAGGTGGTCGGCGGCTTCCAGCGGGCGTTCGAAGCCTGCGGCGGACAGGTCATCCAGAAGATCTGGCCGCCGCTCAACACCAAGGATTTCGGCCCCTACATCCCGACCATCAAGGCCGATGCCGATGCGATCTTCTCGCTGATGGTCGGGCCGATGTCGCTGCAGTTCCCGAAACAACTCGCAGCGTCCGGCAACAAGAAGCCGGTGATCGGCGGCGGCACGAGCTACGACGAATTCGTGCTGCCGGCGATGGGCGATGAAGTGATCGGCCACGTTTCGGCGCTGCAATACAGCGCCGCCATCGACACGCCGAGGAACGCGGAATTCGTGAAGGAGTACCGCGCGAAGTACGGCAAGGTGCCGTCGTACTATTCGGAGACCAACTACACGACGGCCGGGATGATCGATCAGGTCCTGGCCAAGAACCAGGGCAAGTTTCCCGGCGCCGAGGAGTTCATCAAGCAGCTCGCTGCGATGAAGTTCGACACCATCCGCGGACCGGTGACGATCGACGAGATGCGCAACCCGGTGCAGAACATCTACATCAAGAAGGTCGAGAAGAAGAAGATGTTCGGCTACGACAAGGACGAGCTCTGGAACACCGTCATCAAGACCTATCCGAACGTGAACCAGTTCGGGCAGTTCAAGAAGGACGAATTCCTGGCGACGCCGGTCTACAGCCGCGACTTCCCGCCCTGCAAGTTCTGCAACTGACTTAAACGCGACGCCGGGGCTTCTGACAGAGCCCCGGCAATCCTTCACGGCGACAGGCATCGCATGACGGTCGAGCAAACCAGCGGACAGGACGGCGCGGTGCCTGCGCTGGAATTGCGCGGCCTGTGCAAGAGCTTCGGTGGGCTTCAGGCCACACGCGACGTCACCCTCAAGGTCATGCCGGGCGACCGCAAGGCGATCATCGGCCCGAACGGCGCCGGCAAGACCACGCTGTTCAACCTGATCACCGGCATCTTTCCGCCGTCGTCCGGACAGGTGCTGCTGTTCGGCAAGGAGGTCACGAACTGGCCGAGCCATCGCCGCACCGCGATGGGAATGGCGCGCACCTTCCAGGTGACGAGCCTGTTTCCGAAGCTCACCGTGCTCGACAACGTGCTGCTGGCGATCAAGGGGCTGAAGCCGTCGAAGTTCGTGATGTGGCGATTCCTGTCCTCTTACAAGGACGTCTACGCAAAAGCCCACCAGCTGCTCGAACAAGCCGGCTTCACGGACCGCGCCAAAACCGAGGTGCGCTATCTCTCGCACGGCGAGCAGCGCCAGCTCGAGATCGTGCTCGGGCTCGCGAGCGATCCGAACATCCTGTTGCTCGACGAACCCGCCGCCGGTCTTTCGTCCGGCGAGTCGGTCGAGATGACCAAGTTCCTCATGAAGCTCGATCCGAAGCTCGCGATCCTTCTGATCGAGCACGACATGGACGTGGTGTTCGATCTCGCCCACACCATCTCGGTGCTGCATTTCGGCCAGATCCTGGAGACCGGCACGCCGGCGCAGATCAAGACCAGCCAGAAGGTCCAGGAAATCTATCTGGGGACCGGCTGAACCATGGCGATCCTCGACGTCCAGGACATCCACACCTATTACGGCGACGCCTATGTGCTGCAGGGCCTGTCGCTGCAGCTCGAGCAGGGCCAGATTCTCGGCCTGCTCGGCAGGAACGGCGTCGGCAAGACCACGCTGGTCAATTCGATCTGCGGCTTCGTGCCGCCGCGCCGCGGCAAGATCGTCTTCAAGGGCGGCGACATCACCGCCGTTCCGTCATTCGAAACGGTGCGAAGCGGCATGGGTCTCGTGCCGCAAGGACGCCGGGTGTTTCCGACACTGAGTGTCGAAGAAAACCTCCTGGTCGCCGAGCGCCATGGTGAGCGGCACGGCTGGAATCTCGAGCGCGTCTACAAGATGTTTCCGCGGCTGCGAGAGCGCCGGACGCAGCGCGCCCGGACCTTGTCGGGCGGCGAGCAGCAGATGCTCGCGATCGGCCGCGGGCTGATGACCAATCCGGACTGCCTGATCATGGACGAACCGTCCGAAGGGCTCGCGCCCATCATCATCCAGGGCGTCTGGGAAGCGATCGCGCAGCTCAAGAAGGAAGGTATGTCGATCCTGCTGGTCGAACAGAACGCCTCGCTGGCGCTGAAGCTCGTCGATTACGTCCATGTCATGAGCAAGGGCCAAGTTGTGTATTCGGCGCTGCCAGGAGAACTGTGGGCCAACGAACAGATCAAGCACAGCTATCTGGGCATCTGATGGCTTGAAAATCCAAGGCTTGCGACAATCTTGCTTTCATTTCGCGCGAAAGAGACACTGGCATCGTGCTAGCGTGACCGCCAACAAACATCCCCGACAAACAGGGGATCAAATAATCACCACCGGGAGTGAAACCATGTCGATCAAACGCCGATCCGTACTGAAGGGCATGCTGGCAGCCGGCGCCGGCATCGCGACGCTGAAAGCACCGGCCGTCCATGCGCAGGCCGCGCCGTTCAAGCTCGGCCTGCTGACCGTGAAAACCGGTCCGCTCGCCCAGGGCGGCATCCAGATGGAACAGGGCGTGCTCACGTTCCTGAAAGAGAAGAACAACATGATGGCCGGCCGCAAGGTCGAGTTCTTCTCGGCCGACACCGGCGGCAATCCGGCCGGCACCAAGACCAAGGTCCAGGAGCTGGTCGAGCGCGACAAGGTCGACTGCATCCTCGGCCCGCTCGCGGCGTTCGAGCTGCTGGCGATCAGCGATTACACCGCGCAGAACAAGATGCCGGTGCTGAGCCTCGCCGCCGCCGAGGACATGACGCAACGCCGGCCCAATCCGTATTTCATCCGCGCCTCGGCGACTTCCGCTCAGGCGATGCATCCGATGGCGGACTATGCGGCCAAGGAATTGAAATTGAAGCGGATCGCCTGCATCTCCGAGGACTTTGCCTTCGGCCACGAGCAGATGGGCGGCTTCCAGCGGGTTTTCGAAGACAATGGAGGAAAGATCGTCAAGAAGATCTGGCCGCCGCTGGTGACGCCGGACTACACGCCCTATGTCGCGCAGATCGAGGATTGCGACGGCGTCTGCCAGGGCTTCGCCGGCTCCAATCCGCTGCGCTTCATGAAGGCCTATGCGGGCGCCGGGATGAAGTATCCGGTGGTCGCCGGTGAAACCGGCGGCGACGACGCGCTGATCAAGAGCTTCGGCGACGAGGCGATCGGCCTCATGAGCTGCATCCCCTATTCGCTCGACCTGGAGAACGAGAGCAACAAGCGCTTCGTCGACGGCATGCTGAAGAGCTTCGACACGGTGCCGGGCCAGTATGCCGGCCTGCTCTATGTCAACTGCATGGTGGTCGAAGCGGGCCTCGCTGCGCTCAATGGCGACGCCAGCGACAAGACCAAGTTCGTCGCCGCCATGCGGGCCGTCAACCTGACCGAGACGCCGCGCGGCCCGGTGAAGTTCGATCACCTCGGCAACGTGATCGGCGACTTCTACGTCCGCAAGCTCGGCAAGGAAGGCGCGAAGTACGGCCTCAAGTACTGGAACAAGACGATCAAGACCTATCACAACGTCAGCCAGTTCTGGACCTACGACGAGAAGCAGTTCCTGTCGCAGCCGGTCTATTCGCGCGACTACCCGCCGCTCAAGCCGTGACGTAGATGGCGGGCGCCGCCGAAACCGGCGCCCGCTGTTCGCCGAGGGGACGGCTGAGCGGACGAACGAGCGCGGGAAATTTCCATCGATGATGTTCTGGCTGATTCTGACGGTCAACAGCGTGGCCTTCGGCGGTCTGCTGTTCCTGCTGTCGGCGGGATTCTCGCTGATCTTCGGGCTGATGCGCATCCCGAACCTGACGCACGGCTCGCTGTTCATGCTCGGCGCCTATATCGGCGCGGCCTTCATCATCGGCGTCTCCGGCGTTCAGCTCAATTTCTGGCTGGCCGCGATTCTCGCAACGGCGCTGATGGCGCTGCTCGGCGCGCTGATCGAGCGGTTGCTGCTGCGGCGATTGCCGGGCGATGCGCTCGCCCAGGTGCTGGTGACGCTCGGGCTGTCGTTCATGGCAGCCGACTTCTGCCTGATGGTCTGGGGCGGCGATCCGCTCAATGTCGAAACGCCCGCAGGCCTCGGCGGCTTCACGCGGCTCGGGCCTGCGGCGTTCCCGAACTACAAGCTCGCCATCATCGGCATCGCGGTGGTGTTCGCCATCGGGCTGTGGCTGCTGCTTGATCGCACGCGGCTCGGCGCGATGATCCGCGCCGGCGTCGATGATCCCGACATGGCGCGCGTGGTCGGCATCCGCGTGTCGCAGCTCTTCACCATCGTGTTCGCGCTCGGCGCAGCACTCGCCGGCTTCGCCGGCATCATGGGCGGGCCGAGCCTCTCCGTTTATCCCGGTCTCGACCAGGACATGCTGCCGCTGGCGCTGGTCGTCGTCATCCTCGGCGGCACCGGCAGCCTGCTCGGCTCCTTCGTCGGCAGCATCATCGTCGGCTTCATCTACAACTTCGGCCAGGCGCTGCTGCCCGAGCTCGCCTACTTCGTCCTGTTCCTGCCGATGCTGCTGGTGCTGATCTTCCGGCCGCAGGGCCTGTTCGGCAGGCACATCCTATGAGCAGCACGTCGAACGCCCGTAACGTGGCCCTCGTCGCAGTATTCGCGGTGCTGGTGACCCTGCCGTTCTGGATGCCGGGCATCTACTACATCAACGTCTCGAGCCAGGTGCTGTTCTACGCGATCTTCGCGCTCGGCCTGAACCTGCTGGTCGGTTACGGCGGCTTGGTGTCGCTCGGTCACGCCGGGCTGTTCGGCATCACCGCCTATGCCACCGCCTATCTGCTCACGATGGGGACCGGCCACATCGTGGCGATCCTCGGCGCACTGATCATCAGCCTCGGCGCAACCGCGGTGTTCGCCGCGCTGGCGCTGCGCGCCACCGGCATCGGCTTCATCATGATCACCTTGGCGCTCGGCCAGATCATCTGGGGGCTGGCCTATCGCTGGATCAGCATCACCGGCGGCGACAACGGCATCAACGTGAAGTCGCGGCCGGCGCCGTTCGGCTTCGATCTCGGCGCGCCGAGCGAGTTCTACTACACCACGCTCATTATTTTCCTGATCGCGCTCGTCGTCGTGGCGATCTTCGTGCGCTCGCCGTTCGGCGCGGCCCTCAAGGGCACCCGCGACCAGCCGCGCCGCATGAACGCGCTCGGCTATCACGTCTGGGCGATCCGCTTCTGGGCCTGCATGCTGTCGGGCCTCCTCACCGCCATCGCCGGCGTTCTGTTCGTCTACTACACGCAGTTCATCAGCCCGCAGACCACCTCGCTGACCTCGTCGGCCGAAGTGCTGCTGATGGTGATCGCCGGCGGTCCCGCCACGCTGCTCGGCCCGATCGTCGGCGCAGCGCTGGTTGTCGTCGTCAAGAACGTGGTCTCCGGCTACATCGAACGCTGGAACTTCCTGCTCGGCGCGATCTTCGTCGCGATCGTCATCCTGATGCCGGAAGGCCTGGTGCCAGGCTTTGCACGGCTGTGGCGTCAGGGCCGGCAGGCGCTCCGCCGCAGGAAGAGAGTCACGCTCGCACCAAGCGAGGAGCCGAAGCCATGAGCGCGCTCACGGTCAGCAAGCTCTGCAAGGCATTCGGCGGCCTGCGCGTCACCACCGACGTCAATCTCAACGTCGAGCCGGGCGAGCGCCGGCTGATCATCGGTCCGAACGGCGCCGGCAAGACCACGCTGTTCAACCTGATCACCGGCGAGCTCACGCCGGACTCGGGCTCGGTCCATCTGCACGGCCAGGACATCACCGCGGTGCCGAGCCGCCGCCGCGCCCATCTCGGCATGGCCCGCACCTACCAGATCATCACGCTGTTCGCGCGCGACACCATCGTGCGCAACGTCACGCTGGCGCTGCTCGGCCTTTCGCAAG